>SL_3KL_010_SEDDRAFT_10005281_pt1 | contig 11616 bp, 6 predicted proteins | sample SodLakKL_010_SED_2_FD_10381 | JGI IMG/M metagenome (IMG submission 10381)
CGGGATACCCAGGTGCTCCGCGATTCCTGCCGGACCGTCATTCCGTGGGTCACCTCGAAGTTGTGACCATTGATCCCCGCCGAATCATCGCTGGCCAGGAAGGCGATGGTCCCTGCCACATCCTCGATGGTGGGGTAGGTCTTCCGGACAGAGCCGTCCTCCTTCGCGCCGGGCCAAGGTCATGACGTCGAAGAACTCCGCGGCGGTGGTACCGGATTCCACCTGGCGCAGGCCGTCCATGGCCTCGAACACCTTGTTGATCCGGTCGCTCTTGATGGGACCAGGGAAGACGGTGTTGATCCGGATGCCCCGAGGTCCCAGCTCCGACGCCAACTGTCGGGAGAAGGTGTTGAGCGCCGCCTTGGGCACCACGTACGCCGCCCGTCCGTAGTAGTGGGTCCGGGAGAAGATGGTGGAGACGTTGATGATGGTGCCCCCGGCCTTGAGGTGGGGCGCCACGGCCCGCACGAAGTTCCAGGCAATGCCGAAGAGGTTCCGGGCCGCATCCCCCGCCGTCTCGGATTCGACCCGTCCGCCCTCGGCCAGGGCCTCCAACTCGGCCCGGGTGAAGGGAATCTCGGCCAGGGGGCACTTGGGGCCCGCCGAGCCGGCGTTGTTCACCAGGATGTCGATGTGCCCGACCTTCTCCAGCACCTCCTGGATGCCAAGTCGGACCTGGCCCGGTTCGCCCCCGTCCATGGCTACGACCACGATCCGGGACTCGGGCAGCCCCAGGGTGTCCAGGAGCTTCCGGCGTGCCGCTTCGAGCTTCCCCCGGGTTCGACCGGTCATGGCCACGGTCGCGCCCTCGCGAAGGAAGCGCTCGCAGAGCACCTCGCCGATGTTCCCGGCGGCGCCAGTGATGAGCGCCACCTTCCTGGCCAGCCGCAGTTCCTCGTTCACCGTCCTGTTGTCCTGGCTCGTTGCCTTCATTCGCGCTCCATCCCGGCCGCCCAGGCCTCGTAGAGTTCATCTCGCGTACGCAGCCCGGGGGTCGGGAGCGCGTGGTTCATGACGTAGGTGGCGCCTGCATGCCGGTTCTCCCACATGGCCTGATGAGCCTCGGGGAGCTCTTCCCAGGGCACCAGGGTCGGCGGTGTCACCTCCAACTGTCCCGCCGCCAGCATCTGGTTCATGAGCGTCACCTCATAGGCGTTGCAGAGGTGGGTGCCCAGGATGCTGCAGGTGGGAAGGAGGACCCGTCGCTGTCGCATCCAGACCTGGGGCGCGTAGAAGCTATAGCGCCGTCCGTGCATGGACTCGCCGTAGACCACCCTCCCCACAAAGGGCCGGACCAGCGAGGTGGAGACGGCAAGGGCATCGTGGGCCGCCCGCTCCACGATGAGGTCCGGGGCCCCCCGCGGATTGTCCGCCGAGCGGAGAAGCCGGCCCACCGCCTGACCCAGGGGCTTGATGGTCCGCTCCTGAAAGGCACGGACCGCCTCCTTGAAGGCCGCCGTGTCCCGGCGCACGTCAGGGAGGGGGGGCATGGTCCGGGGCCACTCGAACTCCACCAGGGCCCGCCGCTGTAGCTCCTCCAGCGACACCACGCCGGTGAGTCGGTCGCCGAAGCCCAGGGAACGCACGAATTCCCGTTGCGCGTCGCTGTAGCAGACCACCGCCACCCGGCCGCCCCGGGCCGCTGCCGCCTCCACGGCCTCAATACCCACCGGATCCACCAGGGCGTCGGGATCGAGCCCCGGCCCGTAGTAGATCATGATCGCCTCGCCCGCCTGGATCCCCGCTCGCTCCAGCATGCGGTCCATGGGAAGGGAGCCCTCCTTCCCGGCGAAGGTGAAGTGGTAGCCGGTGGACGCCCCGTAGAAGGTGATGGCCCCACCCTCCTCCAGGAGCTGGAAGCTCCGGGGAAAGGCCCGCTCACCGGCATGGGAGACCACGTAGTCGGCGAGGCGCCCGTCATGCTGGGCCCGGAAGGCCTCCAGAAGCGGCTCACCGGCCCGCTCCCATGCGGCCATGGCCTCCGGGTCTTCCGGAACCATGGTGAAGCAGTCCCGAAGCTGGTCGGACTTGCGGTTGATGGCTCCGACCCCACCGTTGTCCCGGACCACCCCGGCCCGTTCCTGGCTGGAGACGAGGCCGGTGACCCGGACCCCCTGCCGGGCCCCGCTCTTCACCGCCTCGAGGCCCGTTCCGGTGGCCGCACCTTCCACGAACATGGTGCGGTTCCCCTGGATCCGGAGGGTGGTGAAGAGGGCTCGGACGATGGTGCCCAGCGCCAGGATGTAGGAACCTGCCGCCTCCAGGGAACGTCGGGGGGAGGGGTGGCACTGGGGCGCCTGCACCACCAGGAACTGCTGGTGGCTGCCCTCTGCCGTCTCGTACCCCTGGATGCGGAAGCTTGCCGACATGGGGTCCCGCCCCGCCTCCGGGGCCAGGAGCTCGCTCTGGCCCGAGTAGATGGCCACCAGGTCCCCGACCCGGAGACGACCTTCGGCCTTGACGGCCTCACCCATCTCCGCCACCAGGGCCGCGCCACCGGAGCCGGTGACCTGGACGTCCCGCTCATGGCTGTCAAAGGGCGAGACCGGGATCCCGGTGATGGCCCAGATGTCGTTGAAATTCACCTCCGAGGCCAGGACGTAGAGGAGGACCTCGTTGGGGCCGGGGCGCTCCACCGGGACGATGACGTCGCCCTCCACATCCTGGGGTTCTCCGTGCCGGGGCTCGCCGGTCTCCGGGTCCTTGGTCAGGCCCATTCCGTACTGGTAGGTCGGGATGGGTGTGAGCCCCGGGAAGAAGGGACTTCCCACGGGGAGGAGGTCTCCGGCTTCCTCCAGATCGGACGCCTGGGAGAGGGGGATGATACCGCCACTCCTGACCGGCAGGGGGGCGCTGCGCCGGTCGAAGAAGGCCTGGATCCCGGCCTTCCCGCCCTCCGGGTCCACCACCGCTTCGGCGAAGAGGCGGGCCTCCCTGGCCAGCCCCTTCTCCAGACCCTCGCGCCACCCGGTCCGGATGGCCTCCAGGACCCGATCCAACGCCTTCTCCCGACCCACGGCCCGGGCCTGACCGATCAGGCGCTGCACCCGGGGCGAGGCCAAAAGGCGCTCCACCTCCAGGGTCCGGGTCGCTCCCACTGGTCACGCCGGGCCTTCACTTCGCGGAAGGCTTGCCCCAGCTCGCTCCCCTGGGGATCCAGGGCGTAGGCCCGGACCAGCGCCGAGGCCCGGGCCACCACGTCCTCGCCGCCCTCGCTGAGGCCGTCGACGATGCCCCGATCCCGGGCTTCGTGGGCCTCCAGCGGTCGACCTCCGGCCACGATCTCCACCGCCTCGAGGAAGCCCTCTTCCCCCTGCCGGTCCGCCAGGAGGCGGGTGAGGCGCTGGGTGCCCCCGTAGCCCGGGAGGAGGTTGAGGCCGATCTCGGGCTGGCCGAAGGTGGCGGTGGGCTCGGCCAGACGGAGGTGGCAGGCCAGCGCGAACTCCATCCCTCCACCCAGCGCCACTCCGTTGATGGCGGCGAGGCAGGGCTTCTCCATGCGCTCGATGGTCCGGAATGCCAGGTGTGCCACATTGGGAAGGGTGACGGCCTCGTCCACATCGTGCATCTCCTCCAGGAGCTGCCGGATGTCGGCGCCGGCCACGAAGGAGCGGGTCCCCTGCCCGGTGAAGATGACGGCCACCACGTCGTCCCGGCGCGAGAGGTGCTCCACCACCGTGACGAGCTCGTCCAGCGCCCGCTCGTTCAGGGCATTCACCGGCGGGTTCGTCACGGTTACCAGGGCGAGACGGGCGTCGGGGTGGAGGACCGGTGCCACCGGATGGTACTGGACCCGGAAGTAGCGCCCCTTGTCCAGGATGCGCTGCTCTTCGCGGATCCTCTGCCGTGCCAGCCAGTCGTCCACGATCTCCCGGAGCGGGGGGATGGCCTCGGGGTTCCGGAGGGTGGTGGTGTCGCCCACGGGTCGGCCTTCCACCAGGGCCCGGACCATTCGCCGCATGTACTTGCCGCTTCGGGTCTCCGGGAAGGCCGGGACCTCCAGGAACTCCTCGGGCACGGCCACCGCCCCCTTCTCCCGGCGCACCAGGTCCACCAGCCGGCGCCGGTCGTCGGCGGTGATGCGCCGCCCCGGGGCTGGGGTCACGAAGGCCAGAGGCGTCAGCCCCTTCTCCCGGTGCGGGGCGCCCACCACGATGACGTTCCCCACCGGCGAGCCCGGGTTGAGCTGCTTGTCCCGGAGGATGGCTCCCTCGATCTCCTCGGTCCCCATGCGGTGACCCGAAACGTTGATGACGTCGTCGCTCCGGCCGTGGAGGGAGAAGCTCCCATCCGGGTGGCGGATGGCGAAGTCGCCCTGGGTGTAGGCGAGACGACCCTTCCACCGGTCCCAGTAGGTGGATCGGTAGCGCTGGAAGTCTCCCCGCCACGCCGGGTCGACCCGGTGCCCGTCCACCCGGAAGTTCTCCACATCGCCCCAGACGGTGCGGGCCAGGTACGGGTATGGGGCGGTGATGACGATCTCCCCCTTCTCCCCGTCCTCGGCGCGGCGCGGCGTGACCCGGCCATGGGCATCGGGGGCATCTTCGGGTCGCCAGACGTCGCCGAAGACCCAGGGGAGGGGGTAGGTGTGGGCGTCAGCGCGGAGGGGGAAGTCGCCGTTCCCGTAGAAGTGGGTCCAGACGATCCCACCGTGTTCGGTGGCCCAGTACGAATTGATGTACCAGGGGGTCATGAGATCCATGCCGAACTGCTGCACCGTCGGGGAGGTGGGCTCGGCGCAGAAGGTGGCGACACGGAGCGATGACATGTCGTAGGCCCGGACGTCTTCCACATTCTGCGGATCCGTCATCACCGCCTTCAGGAAGGTGACCCCGGCCTTGAAGATGTTCACCCCGTAGCGTTCGATGATGGAGGCGAAGCGACCGGCCGAGGGAAAGACCGGGGAGCCCTCCGCAAGGACGCTGGTGACCCGGGTGGTGAGGGCTGCCGAGATGAGGTAGCTCTGCCCCGTGATCCANCCCGGATCGGCCACCACGTACATGACGTCGCCGGGGCGGGCGTCGAAACTCACCTTCATGGTGTGGGCGATCCCTGCCGTGTAGCCGCCATGGACGTGGACCACGCCCTTGGGCTTTCCGGTGGAGCCCGAGGTATAGATGAAGAAGAGGGGAAACTCGGAATCCAGGGCAACCGGAGGGGCGCTGGCCCAGAGCGCCCGCACCAGATCCCGGTCCGGGAGGGCCAGGAGGGCATCTTCATGGTCCACCTGGAAACCGGTCCTGCGGGCAGCCTCCAGCACCTGGGACCCGGCGGCGTCGAGGAGGTCGTGGGCCCAGACGTCCCGTCCCTGGGACCAGGGGAGGTCGGCCTGCCCGGTGTGTCGGATCACCACCACCCGCTCCACATCGGTCGGGGTTTCCACCAGCGCCCGGGCCGTGGCGGTGCGGATGGCGCCGGCGGCGGCGGCGTCGAGGCGCCCCTCCTCTCCCAACTCCCGGAGGGCCACTCCGACCCCCCGCATCACGTCCTGCCGTTCCACCGTGATCTCGCCCTCCACGGCGGCGGCCGCCGCCTCCACGATGCGACGGCGGTGCTCCGGGTCCACGCCGCGAGCGTCCAGGACGGCCTCGATGGAGGCCAGGGCCCGAGGGACCGGGAGGTACTGGTCCAGGGCCGCGTCGGTGTAGACCGCCTTGAACGGGACGACCTGGGCATTCCTGTAGCCGCCATCGGCGGTGATGACGACACGAGCACCGGCGTTGTGGATCCGATCGGCCAGCGTCTTGTCGGAGAAGCCGCCGAAGACCGGGGTGTAGATGATTCCCAGGCGCTTGGCCGCCTCGGTCCACACCACCTGCTGCGGGATGTTGGGGAGGTTCAGGGCGATGCGGTCGCCGGTCTCCAGCCCCAGGTCCCGCAGGGCCACCGCCGCCTTGACCACATCCACCAGCAGACGGCGGCGGGAGATGGGGAACGCCACCACCGGTCCGCCACGGCCTTCATTGCGTGACTGGTCCCATCGATCTCCCTCCGCCAGGAAGGCCGCCTCGTCTCCGTGCCCGGCCAGGACGTGGCGGTCCACCTCGTTGAAGGCGGCGTTGGTGCGCGCTCCGGTGAACCACCGATACCAGGGGGCTTGGGAGTCGTCCAGCGCCTTCGACCAGGGCCGCCACTCCGCGCTCCTGTGGGCGGAAACCGGTTCCAGGGTCTCGGCGTCCCATCCGCTCCAATCCCCGTCCTCGCCCACTGAGACCCAGGCGCCATGGTCTCCCGCCTCCGGATCGAACCAGTGGATCTCCCGCGCCGCCAGCTCTCCATGGACCCGCCCCGGATCTTCCTGGCACTCCTGCCGGATTCGCTCCCACTCGCCCTTCGTCCGGATGGGATTGTGGGAAGGGGTCGGAGGAGGTACCGGTGAGGGGGGACCGGCGGAGGCGATGTCGGCGATCTCGGGTGGCACGGGATGACTCCTTTCGGATACGGCGGTGGCGGACCCGNTGGAGAGAGGCCGGGGGGCTCGGACGCCGGTCCGGGATTCAGTCGGGTCGGGTCTGGTCGAATGACCACGGGTGCCGGGTCATCGACGTGGAATCGGTCGTGGGATCGGTCGGTTGAGTCGAGATGGCGAATCGGGAAGAGGAGGTACCCACAGGCGGACCATGTTTCCCTCCACATACCCCGAAAAAGGCGGGGCGAATGTATGACGGATGGCCGGCAATGGCAAACTGTGACATTCGCAATTCCATGGTCATTTCGCTCGTCTATTATACCGGCGTCGGTCCGACCTGGTTCGACCAGTGGGACGAGACGGCCGGGGATCGGCTTCGGCTCCTGGCGGAAGGCCGGTTGAGCGCCGGGACCCGGGGCCGTATGCTACCTGCAGTCCCCCGGACAACGGGGACCGCCACGATCCGGGGATCGCGTCCGTCGGACTTCGACTCCCGAATTCCCACCAGCGCCGAGGCTGCCATGCGTGCTCATCGCCTTCAAACCGCGCCTATCTGCACCGACCTCCTGGCTTTCGGTACCGGGGATGACGTCATCCCCATCCTGGAGCGGTTTCTTCGGGACGAGGGCATACGGGCAGGCCGGGTAGGGCCAGGTATCGGAGCGTTCTCCTCAGCCGTTCTGGCCTTCTTCGATCCCGACGATGTGAGGTACCATGAATTCGAGATTCAGGGTCCGGTGGAGGTCATGAGCCTGTCGGGGAATGTGGCCACCCTGGACGGAGAGCCTCGCCTTCACCTCCATGCGACCGTGAGCCGGCGCGACGGGAGCTGCGTCGGGGGTCATCTGGTCTCGGCCCGCGTCCAGCCGACCCTCGAACTCTTCATCACCCGCTACGATCGGGCTCTCGTACGGAAGGTGGACTCCGAGACGGGTCTGCCGCTCCTGGATCGGGGCTAGGGATGCGCCGGCGATCCGACTCTCCGTCGAGCCCTGGGGCCGAGGGCCCCTTGGCCGTGGTGGCCATGGGCGGTCACGCCTTCATGCAGAAGGGCGAGCGCGGAACGATCCAGGATCACGAACGAAACGCCGATCGAGTTGCCTCGGTCCTCATGACCCTGGTGGGGAGGGACTACCGTCTCATCATCACGCATGGGAATGGTCCCCAGGTGGGGAGTCTTCTGACGCAGCAGGAGCTGGCCGGCGACGAGGTCCAGCCCATGCCCCTGGACGTGCTGGTGGCCATGACGGAGGGGAGTCTCGGCTACATCCTGCAGCAGGCTTTGCTGAATCGCCTACGGGACCAGGATCCCGCGCGCCGGGTGGTGGCCACGGTAACCCAGGTGGTGGTGGATTCCTCGGATCCGGCCTTCGGCGATCCCTCCAAGCCCATCGGCCCATTTCTGGACCGGGAGGCGGCCAGCGCCAAGGAGCGGGATTCGGGGTGGGAGATTCGGGAGGATCCGGGGCGGGGTTGGCGCCGGGTGGTTCCTTCCCCACGGCCCCAGGAGGTTCTGCAGCACCAGATGATTGCCGAGGCCGCCCGGGAAGGACACATCGTCATCGCAGGTGGCGGGGGCGGCATACCGGTGATGCAGGAGGCGGACGGCCGTTTCGTTGGGGTGGAGGGGGTGGTGGACAAGGACCTGACCGCAGCCGTCCTGGCGTCCAGGGTCGGCGCCTCCCTCCTGATCATCCTCACTGCCGTCCCCAACGTGTACCGGAATTTCGGTGGCCCCGAGGAGGAGCCGCTCCGGGCGTTGACGTTGGAGGAGCTGGAGCATCTTGCCGCCGAGGGGCACTTCCCACCGGGGAGCATGGGTCCGAAGGTGGAAGCGGTGATCCGCTTCCTGAAGGATGGGGGCGCCCGGGCTGGTGACCGACGCCCGGAGCCTTCCCGACGCCCTGGAGGGCCGGGCGGGCACCCACGTGGTGGGGCGGATCTAGGGGAGGGGCTGGGCGTCCTCCATCCTTCCCTCAGGGTCGTAGTGCACCACTGTCCGGCGGCCCGAGCGCAGGGTGTCCAGGACACCGTCGGACAGTTCGAAGTAGCTCTCCATTTCTTCCCGGGACAGCGAGGGTGGATGCTGCCGACGGTCCCTTCCCCCGAACCGCGCCAGGTTGTAACGGGACCAGATCACCACTGTCGCTCCCAGGGTCAGGATCACCAGCAGGTAGACGAAGCCTGTGGCCAGGATGAAGCTCTGCTCCGGGATCACCAGCTCTCGAACGAACTTCCGGGCCCCCAGGAACCAGGCGAGGAGGGTGATGAGCGGGAGCCAGAGGTAGGCCCAGACGGCCCAGGCGATGGCGGTCACGACCCGGTAGGCCACGCGCTGTCCGGGCGGCTGCAGATCGGGCCGTTCGATGATGAGCCCTTCCCGGGACGGGGGCGGGGCGGAGAATGGCTTGGGCGGGGCGGAGCGCGGCCTGGGCGGGGCGAGCTGCCGCCCTTCCGTGCCCGGTTCCTCGCCTTCGGTTTTCGGTGCCCGTTCGTCCGCCCTGGGCGATAGAAGCTCGGGGGGGTTCATGATGCCTCCCGGAGGCCACGGTCCGGACTGACCCAGACGGCCCGCGTGCCCCTCCGTTTTAAGAGTGCGCGGGGGACCGCAGCCACGGTGGTGATCATGTTCATGACCCAGAAGAGCATGGGGTACCACACCATCCAGTAGTAGTAGCGCCCCAGCCCACCCTCATAGCGGCCATCGATCTTGAGGCTCACCACGAACTGGAGGAGGCAGGTGAAGCCCAGGATGACCCCGTACCACTCCGGGAGGAGGGTGTTGACCCGGAAGGGTTCCGGGACGGTGGTCACCTGACCCAGCGCCCACAGCAGGATGGTGATGGCCATGAGGTGCGACCACACCACGGAAAGGGAGTGCTCCGCAAGGACGCCCCACATCCGGCGCCGGCGCCAGCTCAGGAGACTTCCTCCGTACCGAAGCAGTACCTCCACCCCGCCTTGGGCCCAGCGGAGTCGCTGTTTCCAGAGGCCCCGGAGCGTCTCAGGCATGAGAATCCAGCAGAGGGCCCTGGGCTCGTACCGGACGGCCCAGTGATCTCGCTGGAGTCGCCAACTCAGGTCGATGTCCTCGGTGACCATGTCGGTGCTCCAGTATCCGATCCGGTGGAGCGCGGCCTTTCGCACCCCGGTGACCACCCCACTCACGGTGAAGACGCCCCCATAGATCCGCTGGGTGCGCTTGATCAGGCCGATGATGGCCGAGAATTCCCCGACCTGGATCTTCCCCAGGAGAGTGGAGCGGGTGCGGATCCGGGGATTGCCCGTGACGGCACCGACCCTTGGACCCTGGACGAAGTGTCGGGCAATCCAGTGGGTGGTGTAGGGCTCCAGGAGGGCGTCACCATCGATGCAGACCAGGATCTCGCCACGCGCGGCCATGGCGCCGGTCCGAAGTCCCATCCCCTTTCCCTGGTTCTCGGCGTGCTCGACGACCCGTAGACGGGGATAGATCTCCATGAGCTCACGGAGGATCTCGCCGGTCCGGTCCGAGCTGCCGTCATTGATGGCGATGACCTCGAAGTCCGGATACTCCTGGGCGTGGGCCCAGGCCACCGTCTCCCGGACATTGTCCTCCTCGTTGAAACAGGGGATGAGGATGGAGACGAACGGATACTCCTCCAACTCCGGTGGCTCATCCAGGGGTTGGTCGTCCTTCCGCTCCCAATGGAGATAGTAATAGATGCCCCCAATCATCCACAGATACGCCATGAAGAGGGGATAGTAGAAGACAAAGTCCAGAAGGACGTTGGCGAAGCGGAGCGTCTCGAAGATGTCCATCAGGGTTCCTCCCGGCGCCACGGATCCCGCTCAATGGAGAGGGCTGACCGAATGGTCCAGAGGTCGGGATGCCCCTGTATGAAGTCGTCCGGGTAGTATCCGAAGTGGATGGCCCCGGCCCGTTCCAGCTCCGTCATCCACTCCACCAGTTCATCCGTGGGAATGGGCGCCGGCTTGCGCCAGTCGACGGACTGGAGCTCGAACACGGTCCCCGCCAGGCCGCCGGGGTGCTCCGCCACGACCTGCACCAGGTCACGAAGCCACCGGCGGGCGTTGCGGGCCCCTTCCATGTACGGCATGGCCATGACCGCCGTGTGGTCGTAGTGCTCGAGGGAGCGGGGGAAGTTCTGGGCAAACCAGCCCTCGGATTCCGGTTCCAGCACGACCCGGGCGTAGAGGTTGCGGGCCGACCGGGCCTCGGGACGGTACCGGCGAACCGTTTCCATGACCTCTGAGGTGAGCTGGAAGAGGGCGTCGGTGCGCTCCCGGGCGGTGGGCAGCCGCCCCGGTGTATCGGGATGGGCCGCCGCGTCTTCCCGGTCGTTGAGGTAGGCATCGTCATGGAAGAGGATGCCGTCGAAGGCCGCATGGACGGCCAGATCCTCGAAGAGGTCGTGGATGATCCGGCGGGCCTCGGGGTGCCAGGGCGAGAGTCGTCGGTAGTCGGGACGGCTGGGCACGGCCCGGTCCCCTTCCCAGCGGAGGACGGAGAGGGCGTCGTTGCGCGTGTCGTCTCCCAGGTCGAAGGCCAGAAGCGGCATCCAGGCGAAGACCGAGACCCCGGCGCGGGTGCGAAGCTGCCAGGCCACCCGGTTGAAGAGGTCGGCCCGCATGGGGAGGTGCCGATTGGGGAAGTAGAGGCTCCGGGCGGTGCCGTCTCCCTCCGGGTCCGCGAAGGCCTGCAGGTAGACGTGGGACGGGCGGAGGGTGGAGATGCGCTCCACCAGGGCATCCAGATTCCGCTCCATCTGCCCGGGATCGGCATCGTAGACGTAATCCAGATCCACATGCACGACCCGGACGGGAGACACGGCGGAGGCCGACCGGCGGAGGTACCAGGCCAGATCCGTCACAGGCGGGTTACCGGTGATGACGAAGCGTCCCATTCCGGAGAGTTCGGCCACCGGGTGGGGACGGGGAACGAGTCCCATGGAGACCGGCATCCCCAGCGATCGGGCGATGGAGTCGGTCACCTGGTTGTATTCACCGTAGGGCCAGACGACGGCGCGGGGTCGTCGCCCCAGCTCCTCCTCCATCCGGGTTGCGGCCCGTGTCAGATCGGCCCGGATCCGTTCCCGGTAGGACGCCTCGTCCTCATAGCGGCCTGTTTCCGGGTCATGGATCCGGGTGACGGCCGCCGGCTGTTCATTGCCCTGGGGATTGCCGTGCACACCCTGGTGGAGGTT
>SL_3KL_010_SEDDRAFT_10005282_pt1 | contig 11615 bp, 9 predicted proteins | sample SodLakKL_010_SED_2_FD_10381 | JGI IMG/M metagenome (IMG submission 10381)
GCCGTGAACGCAGTTCCTGCATCTCTGAAATCTGACAAACCTATCAGAGGCTGCCGATAAATTCCAACTGCCCCATGAAATTCTGAATTGAAAAATCCGGGTATTTTTAATGAATATCGAAACCGCGGCTCAACACTTGTTGGAGCACGATTCATATATGATGTTGCTACAACACCCGGTTCTACTGATAAGTATTCACCTAACGGAATCTCCACATTCAAATACCCGCCTGTACTTAAGAAGGACTCCTCACTGGAATCGAAAGAGATAAATCTGTTGACCAGATCATAACGGACAGTTCTATAATTCGTAAAAAAACCGTAATCAATTCGATTTTTTCCCAAATAATGAGCAAAACTTAAATCCAGATTTGATCTAAAAATGTTTGAAAATCGCTTACCGCTTCCATCCCCACCCGTTTCATTTGAAAAATAGGAAAGTCCAAAATTCATCTCCATAAAAGACAGGGAAGAGCTTTCTGAGGCTCCGGCACACCTTCCTCCGGTAACAAAATTATTCCATTTAAAATATTGGTCCGATTCAAAATCGAGTTTTCCGCGATCGTAAGTTCTCAGAATCATAGCAGAACAGTTAAGACCGGTATTGCTCACACTACTAAACTTGGCCAGTTGGCTGTTAAACTTTAATGGCTGTTGCTCCTGCAAATACCACTTGCTGCTCTCTTCAATCAAGGAACCCCGAAGCGAAACCATAAGTGAACTTTTCCCTTCAGAGATGGGCGTTTCATAATATAGATCTGATATAAACGGGCTTACCGAAGCAGACCATCCTCTTTCGTAAAGATTTCCATTTCTCAAGCGAACATCCATCACTGATGAAGTTCGTCCGCTGTATCTTGAGCCGAATCCCCCTGCAAAAAAATCAACCGATGAAACTACATCCTCCGGGAAAACAGAAAAGAATCCCACGATATGGAATGGTTGATAAACCAGCGTCCCATCCATCAATATTAAGTTCTCAGATGGCATACCTCCCCTTACAAATAACTGGCCACCCCGATCTCCGGTTACCAAAACCCCGGGTTGTGTCTGAATGTAACTAACAAGGTCTGAACTGCCCGCCGGCGACGGTGCCCTGTCGAAATATTCCGGACGGACGTTAATCCGGCCCGATCCCCCTCTTAATCCTCGATCAGAAACGGTCACCTCCCCCAACTCTTCGCTTGATGGATTGAGTGAAACATTCTTAGAAATTACTCCTGAATTCCTGTTTACTGATATTGTATCCTGATATGTTTCATACCCAACATATCGAACCTGAAATAAGTACTCTCCGGCCACCAGGCTTCCGGTTTGATAAAATCCATTCTGGTCTGTGGTTGTGCCTTCTACTTCTCCCTCAGGCAGCCGTTGGATAGATATTGTTGCACTGCCAAGAGTCTGCCCCGATTGTCCATCCGTGACAATACCCCGAATGATATTTGGCTGTGAAAATATTGCTCCAATTGGGGTTAGAACAAGTGCCAAAACGATCGCTATTTGATATTTAAATCTCATTTTTTGATGGTTTCACACAAAGCCGACAGTATTTGTAAATAAGATCTGGTCGCTTCATATTAATCCCCACATGGAGGCATACGTTCTGTGATTTCAACTTTTCGCCTGGAAATTCCTGCCACCAATCCCGTCCCCCCTTCAACATTAGTACGAACTCCAGGTAAACTTTTCTCAATATCACTCAAGCCAACATTTGCCGGCCAATCCGGCCCGGCGGTAATCAAAACAAATTCCCTGTAATTAACTATGAAACTATCTGCAAACACTCCTAACTCTCTTGCTATATCTAATCTGTTGTCAGAATTTAAGGAAAGTCCATTTCCTGTTGTTAAGTAAAGCTCATCCAGATGTGAAATAGACACTTCCCTTTCCGGAGCACAACCAACTTCTGTCAAGGCTTGGACGAGATATCGGGTTTCAGCAACGATAATGGAATCTAAAGCAATACCTGATACTGATATACTTTCAGATATTTCAGAATACTCAACATCCGGTACCGGTAATGGCGAAGGAGTAGTAACAGCCACCCGGCTTCGGCCACCATCCGGTAACTCCGCAACAATTTCATATAAATCATCGCCAGCTATATCTCTGGCCAGCCAGTAATTCCATGCATATGTATCGCCATCAAACATAAAAAGGGAATCTTCCATTGCAAGTATTTCTCCCGTTGATTGATGGCTAAGATTCACCACAGTTCCATTCGGAGTTGGATCTGCCGGAATTAAAGACTCGCCTATTGGCATAACTCGAACCCATTGAGTATCGGCATGAACGTCAAGAACCCCGTTTATAGAAAAAATCAACTGATCGTTTTTCTGCAAGGGCTCAAAAGAACTTTCACAGCTAATGAAAATTAATAGACAAAGTGCGCATAAAAGTTGACAGGGTTCACACTTGTAATATGTTCTGATATATTTTTGAGCCATGTCTAAGTACAGGGTTCTATCGGTGGTGTAATTTGAACTATACGCCCTGCTATTCCGGCAACATAACCAACACCTCCATTAACATTATTTACAATGTCCGGAAGAGTTAATTCAAGGTCGATTAAGCCTGAAATATCAGGCCAGTCTTCCCCGGAGGATATTACTACCAACTCTCTCCTGTTAACCCTGAAAGCCTGAACACCCGGTCCTAAAAGTCTTGCAATTTCTATCCTGTTATTTACTTCCAAGCGATAGGTGCCATCAGGATAAGTTGTTAATTGATCTAAATGCGAAATCACTATCTTCATTTCCGTGTCACATCCAAAGTCAGTTAAGGCCCATAACATCAAACCAAACAAGAAAGAACTAGTGCATGATGTTCTTGATAAGACTCTCATTTTTATGCATTTAATTTAATCAGAGTTAATGAAAAAAATACTTATTTCCAATACGGGTTAACTAATCTAACTCTTATCAGATGGCAATCATTTAGCAAAAAGTAAACTTTCCCGGACCTGTCACTAGAAAATTTCCTCTCTTTTATATTGCAATCCATCAATTTTACCTTTATTTTTATCAACTTGTCAATTTTGTATAAAACCAAAGAGATTTATCGTGAATACGATCAGTAATAAAACATACTCTGCAACACCCTCCACTATCGAAAAAAAGTGGGTCATTATTGATGCTGAAGATCAGCCCCTAGGCCGGCTCAGCACACGTGTTGCTTCTATTTTACGCGGAAAAAATAAACCGGAATTTACCCCACACATCGACACCGGTGATAATGTGGTGGTGATCAATGCGGAAAAAGTAAAGCTTACCGGCAAAAAAATGACGGATAAGAAGTACTTCCGTCACACAGGTTATATTGGTAGTGAAACTTTTACCACTGCAAGTGAAATGATGCGGAAAGATCCTACATCACTGATTACCCTGGCCGTTAAGGGAATGCTTCCCAAAAACAAGCTTGGCCGTCAGCTTCAAAGAAATCTAAGGGTTTATGCCGGACCGGTTCACCCGCACACTGCACAAAAACCTGAAATTAAAGAGCTTTAAACGTCTATCATGGCACAAGAAAATTACATAGGTCGAAGAAAAACATCCACTGCACGCCTCTATATTAGTGAAGGCAAAGGAGCTTTCATCATCAACGGGAAACCAATTGATGAGTACTTCAAAACACAGGCCAGAATCAACGTGGCCAAGCTTCCTCTTGAAGTAACCGAAATGGAAGGCAAATACGACATTAAGATCACCGTTCGTGGCGGCGGTGTAACCGGCCAGGCCGGAGCCGTATCACTGGCAGTAGCCCGTGCACTGGACGATCTGAATGAAGGCCTTCATGGCATTTTGAAAGAGAACGGACTTCTTACCCGTGATGACAGAATGGTTGAGCGCAAAAAGTACGGCCAGCCAAAAGCGAGAAAGAAATTTCAGTTTAGCAAGCGGTAAGTATCCCGTGCAACCTGCCAGCAGGTTGTGGAAAACAGTACACCGGACAGCCTGTCCGGTATAACTTTTCCCCCAAGACTTTGAAAACGGGCAAGCTGCCCGTTGTACATTATTTTTTAAAAAACGGACAAGCTGTCCGTTGTACATCACACATACACAGTGACCCTTTGCCGGGTGTTCCGCTTCAAAAAATTTGAACGGGATTGGTTAAAGGGAAGGACCTGTGTAGAGGACTAACTCAAACATACATACTATAATATAATGCCTAAAGCAGCATCAGTTGAAGAACTACTAAAGTCCGGAGCTCACTTCGGTCACCTCACCCGCCGATGGAATCCCAAGATGAAAGAATTCATCTTTATGCAGCGAAACGGGATTCACATCATCGATCTCAAGAAATCACACACCTACCTCCAGGAAGCACTCGAAGAGGTAACCAAACTTGCCCGTGCCGGAAAAACCATACTTTTTGTCGGCACCAAAAAGCAAGCCCAGGAAATTATGAAAACAGAAGCTATCCGTTGTGGAATGCCTTTTGTAACCCATCGTTGGTTGGGTGGAATGCTTACCAACTTCAGTACGGTAAGAAAAAGTATCTCTCGCATGGAAGAGATTGACAAAATGAAGACTGATGGTACGGTTGACGAACTCACCAAAAAGGAAGGACTGATGCTCGACCGTGAGAAGGAGAAACTTGAAAATACACTTGGTGGTATTGCCAACATGACCCGTCTGCCGGGAGCCATCTTTGTAGTAGACACCATCAAAGAGCACATTGCTATTAATGAAGCTGTTAAACTGAACATCCCGATTATTGGAATGGTCGATACAAACAGCGATCCTGATATTCCAGATTATATCATTCCTGCTAATGACGATTCAGCCAGAACCATTCAGCTGGTTACAGCACTGATTGCAGATGCAATTATTGAAGGTAACGCAGAGCGTGAAGCGATGAGAGAAGAGGAGTTGATGGAGCAAGCGGCCGTAGATGCCAAGAAATCTTACGAATCAGAAGATGATGTTAAAGAAGAAGTGGTAGAAGATGCTGCAAAATCAGGCAAACGAAGAAAACGACGACGCAAAATCTCTGAGTCTGATGACAAACCCGGTACAGATACCGAGGTAAAAGGTGAAGAAGAAGTAAAAGCAGAATCTAAAGAAGAAACCAAAAAGACTGAAGAACCAAAAGCTGAAGAACCAGCAGCTGCAGTGGAAGAAAAAACTGAAGAGACAAAGCCTGCTGCAACAGCTAAGGATGAAAAAGCCTCTGATGAAGAAGAGTCTTCAGACAAAAAGTAATTAAGGCAACCCTAATAGAAAATCATTATAAACCAATGAGTATTAGTGCAAAAGATGTAATGAAACTTCGCGAGGCAACCGGCGCGGGCATGATGGATTGTAAAAAAGCCCTCACCGAAGCCGATGGAGATATGCAAAAGGCTATCGAAATTCTGCGAAAGAAAGGCCAGCAGGTCTCTGAAAAACGTGCCGAGCGCGATGCAAACGAAGGCCTTATCCTTACCAAACTGAGTGACGATAAAACCAAGGCTTCTGCTATTGAAATTAACTGTGAAACAGATTTCGTGGCAAGGAATGAAGAATTCCAGGCGCAGGCTCAGTCGTTTCTCGATGCTGCTTTTGCTTCTGAAAGCAAGTCTGTTGATGAACTGCTTAAAGAAGAAGTTGATGGCCTGACCATCGAGAAGCATCTTGAAGGTATGGTTGGCAAAATCGGTGAAAAAATTGAGATCAGCCGAGTTGTTTTTGTTGAAAGCGACGGTTCTTTGATTGAATATATTCACCCGGGCAATCAGCTCGGCGTACTGGTAGAGTTTGAAGGCGATGTTTCCGATGAGAACATTGGAAAAGATATTGCAATGCAAATTGCCGCCATGAATCCTATTGCAGTAAACAGGGATAGTGTAGACGCATCTGTGATCGACAAAGAACTGGAAATTGCCAAAGAGCAATTGATCAATGAAGGCAAACCTGCTGAAATTGCAGAAAAAGCCGCTCAGGGTAAACTCCGCCGCTTCTATGAAGAGCGTGTTCTGCTCGAGCAGAAATTCGTGAAAGACAACGGTATTTCGGTTAAAGAGTACCTTGAGAAAACCAACACACCGCTGGTCAAGTCATTCCATCGAATGCAGCTTGGCGAAGCTTAATTTTTTTATAAAAAAGGCTACCTTTCAGGTAGCTTTTTTTTTGGACTTTAACTTTTTAACCCGGGAAAAGTGTCTAACAACTATAAACGTATTTTATTGAAACTAAGCGGCGAATCGCTGCTTGGCGAACAGGGCCATGGAATTGATGCCGACATCCTTACACTATATGCCGATGAGATAAAAAGCGTTCAGGCTGAGGGGGTTGAAGTATCGATTGTAATTGGAGGTGGAAATATTTTCAGGGGAGTTAAGGGAGCTACCGAGGGCATGGACCGAGTACAGGGCGACTACATGGGAATGCTGGCTACCATGATTAACAGCATGGCTCTTCAGGATGCACTGGAACGAAAGAATGTTCACACCCGCCTGATGAGCGCCATCCGCATGGAAGAGATTGCCGAACCTTATATACGACGCAGGGCAATACGCCATCTCGAAAAAGGCAGGGTTGTCATTTTTGGAGCCGGAACAGGAAATCCATATTTCACCACCGATACAGCCGCTTCTCTTCGGGCTATTGAAATTGAAGCCGATGTGATATTGAAAGGAACCCGTGTTGACGGGATCTACGATTCTGATCCCGAACTAAACAATGACGCTGTAAAGTTTGATACCATATCCGGTGATGAAGTTTTAGAAAAACGATTGAACGTAATGGATCTGACGGCTTTCACTCTCTGCAGAGACAACCGGACCCCTATCATTGTCTTCGATATGAATGTAAAAGACAATCTCAGAAAAGTAGTTTGCAGTGATACCAATATTGGCACAACCGTTGTTTGGGATCAGTAGCAGATTTATTAAATTCAAAGCTTGTAACTATCTCAATTTATGCTGCCTCATTTGTAATAAACAGATGATTTGGATTATAAGTTTAGCCGGATTTTAACAGATATAACAATCAGTTTTAAATTTACAGACTATTATGATACCTGAAGACCTACAACTCATTATTGATACTACAGAAGAGAATATGAAAGAGGCTGTTGTTTTCTGTAAAAAAGAGTTCTCTCATATTCGCGCAGGCAAGGCAAGTACCGCACTGCTCGATGGAATAAAAGTGAATTATTACGGCTCGATGACACCCCTGAATCAGCTGGCATCTATCACAGCTCCTGAGCCGCGCCTGCTCGTTGTTCAGCCTTTTGATAAGTCGACCATGCAAGACATTGAGAAAGCGATTATGTCGTCAGGGCTTGGCCTTAATCCCAATAACGACGGGTCGATTATTCGCATCCCCCTCCCTTTACTCTCTGAAGAGCGACGGGTCGACCTGGTAAAACACGCCAGAGAAGTTGCCGAAAAAGGGCGTATCAGTATCCGGAACTACCGCCGGGATGCAAATGATGAAATTAAAAAAACCGTGCAAAGCGAATCACTGCCTGAAGACAGCCGTTTCGAGAGCGAAGAAGAAATTCAGCTGTTAACCGATAAGTATATCAAGATGATTGATGCATTATTGGAAGTGAAAGAGCAGGACATTATGACGGTTTAAGCCGCAGCTAAAACGTTTACTCAACCCTGTATTGTTTTTCATGGTATTTCTGACGGTTTCACGGAATCGTTAAGAAATACCATTTTTCTGTTAGTAGGCATCCCCCTTTTTATTATTAATGCATGTATATATCCGATCTCGAATTACACGGTTTTAAAAGCTTTGCACATAAAACTCATGTGAAGTTTGACAGTGGCATCACTGCTATTGTGGGGCCAAATGGCTGCGGGAAATCGAACATTGTAGACGCACTCCGCTGGGTTTTAGGGGAACAACGCCCCTCCCTGCTTCGCTCAAGCGCCATGAGTAACGTGATTTTTAATGGAACAGCCAAGAAGAAAGCTCTTGGTATGGCAGACGTATCGCTCACATTTGTGAACAATAAGGGAATTCTGCCCATCGAGTACAGTGAACTCACCATTACCCGCCGCCTCTACCGCTCCGGCGAAAGCGAGTACCTGATTAACAATACCCCCTGCCGCCTTAAGGATATTATGGAACTGTTCATGGATACGGGGATGAGCTCTGATGCCTACTCTGTGATTGAGCTCAAGATGGTTGAAGAGATCCTGAATGATCGTAACAACGACCGGCGAAGGCTGTTTGAAGAGGCTGCCGGAGTTACCCGATATAAAGAGAAACGAAAGCAGACACTTCGTAAACTGGATGAGACGCTGAAGGATCTGCAGCGACTGGAGGATATTCTGATTGAAGTTCGCAAAAAAACCCGCTCTCTAGAGATACAGGCAGAAAAAGCAGCCAAAGCCAAGTCGTACAGATCTGAACTGGAGCACCTTGACAAAGCATATACCCTTCACGAGTATCAAACCATTAAGGAAGAGCTAGAGCCGCTTCAGACCCGAATCACCAACTCGGAAAAAGAGAAGAAAGAGATAGGTTCAAGGCTCGAAGAGCTGGAAGAGAGCGATGAGAAAGCGCGAACCCGCCTGCTTGACCTCGAACGAAATCAGGCTGAAGCCCAGCGCCGGGTAAGCCAGCTATACTCATCCATTCGGGATATGGAGACCAATCTTCGTATTACCAAAGAGAAGATTATCAATGAAGAGGGTGTTATCAAACAGCACCAAACCGATATTGAGCAGAGCGGGAAAGATCATGCAGAACTCGAAGAGCTGAGAGAGAGCAGTATTCAGAAACTGGAAAACTTTTCGGATGAGAAGGAGCGCTCTGAACAGAGCCTTAAAGAGTCGAAGCAACGTTTTGCGGATGTACAGCAGCAGTTCACTAAAATCCGCCATGAACTCTATGAGCTGGAAATAGCGATCAGCGACTCCAGTCAAAAACTCTCCTCACTGCAGTCGAACCGGATCAAGCTGGAATCCAAACTGGAAAACAGTGAAGATGATCAGATGCGGATTACCCGTGATATTGAAGATTTTGAAGATGAGATTGTAAATGCCAAAGGTGAGCTGAACCTGGCCAGAAAAAATCTTGAGGCCTTCAATTCCGACCTTGAAAAAGAGGAGAAACGCCTGCAAGACGCCGGACAGAAACGTGCGGAACTTGAAGAGCAGCGTGAAGAGCTGCGGGAGAGGGTGCGGTCGCTAAAAAGTCAAAAAGATGCTGCTGATTCAGAAATTGCTTTAATGCAGAGCATATCGGAGTCGAACGATGCAATGCCCTCCTCCATCGCCTACCTGGTAAAGCATCACCAAACCGAATTTAAACTCCTCAAACCGGTAGGCGAAGTTTTTCACACTTCAGAACTATACGCATCCGCCCTTGAAACCGCCCTGGGAGAGGCGATCAACTTTGTGATTGTAGACAGCATGGAGCAGGCCATTAAAGCCTCAACCATACTGAAAGAGAAGAAAAAAGGAAGGGCAACTTTCATCCCTCTTTCCGAACTCAACAAAAGCTATCCGGTTGAGAAGAACTCCATCCTCAGCCATGTGAAATGCGACAGCAGCCTCAAAGCGGTGTCTGAGCTGCTGCTTGGATCCATACTCTATGTGGATGATCTGGAGGCTGCCTCAACTCATTTAGAAAACAGCAGCGCCACAGCGGCTGTTACTTCCGATGGCGATCTTGTGACCTCTAATCGTTTTCTGAAAAGCGGAAGCAAAAACAAGCAATCCGGAATCCGGCTTGGCCTCAAAGACAAGCTCGAAAAGCTGAATGAGAAAAAAGCCAATCTTGAAAAAGAACTTATAGCGCAACAGCTGCTGCTCGAGCAACTGAACAAAGATCTGGCAGAGAATCATACCGAGGCCATTCGAACTCAAATACGCGAGGTACAAAAAAGTGCACGCGAGCAAGAGCAAAAAATAAGCCGTTATCAGTCGAGTATTCAGGTGTATGAAAAAAATATTGGAGACCTGAAGAACAGGAAATCCTCACTCCTATCCAACCAGGATAGCGCCCGGGAGGAGCTTGATTCCCTTCATCCAAAACAGAAAGAGCTGCAGAAGAAAATTTCTGCATTGAGCAGCGAGCAGGATGAGAAGCGAGAGGCACTGAAAAAACTTGAGGAAGAACGAGCCATTGCCCAGAACCGCTACAATGATGCCCAGCTAAAGCACCAGGATGTAAAAAACAAAGCGGACAACCTCGAACGTGAAGTTCAAAGGGCTGAAGCCGGCATAAAAAGCATTAAATCACGGCTTATTTCAAGAAAAGAGCTTCTCACGGAGAGTCGTGAGAAGATTGAAGCTTATACCTCTGGGATTGATAAAACGGAAGCGCAGCTTGAGAATACCCGCACTCTGAAAACAGAAGCGGATCAAAAGCTTGCTGAAGCTGAAGATGCCAGCAGCCGTCAGCGCGGTGCCATCAACGAAATTGAGAAGGAACTCAAAGAGCTCAGAAACAGGAAAGAGGTGAATCTTGAACTGGTTCATCATCTTACAATGGCCCGCGAAAAATTCGACATGCAGGCTCAGGCCCTTGCCGATCATATCTGGGAGACCTATGGTGTTTTGATGGATCAGTTGAATGAAGTTCTGCCCGACGAAATGGAACCGGCTTCGGCAAAAGACCGGATTGCCTGGCTCAAACAGAAACTTCACAATATCGGGGATGTAAACCCGCTGGCTATTGAAGAGTTTAAGGAGGAAAAAGAGCGGCTCGACTTCTACGAAGAGCAGATTGATGACCTGCAGCAGGCAGAAAAGGAGCTCCGGGAAACCATCCATGAAATCAACCAAACCGCTACCGAGCGATTTAATGAGACTTTTGATAAGATCCGATCAAACTTCAAGACGGTTTTCAGTACCCTCTTCCACGAAGATGATTTTTGTGATCTGATACTTGAAGAGGACGTTGAAGACCCGCTGGACGCCAAGATAGACATCAAGGCCAATCCAAAAGGCAAGCGGCCATCAAGTATCAATCAGCTTTCAGGGGGGGAGAAAACGCTGACGGCCATCGCCCTTCTGTTTGCAATATACCTGGTAAAACCCTCCCCATTTTGTGTGCTCGATGAGGTTGATGCCCCTCTGGATGATGCCAACATTGAGCGCTTTTCTGCAATGATCAAAAAATTCAGCCACGAAACGCAGTTCATCATCATTACTCATAACAAGAAGACCATGGGTAAAGCCGAGATGATGTATGGGGTTACCATGCCCGAAACGGGTGTGAGCCGCCTGGTGGGCGTAAGACTGGACGAAGTAGCTGAAGTGTAGTCTNACCTTGACCGATAACTTCCAGGCGCCGTCTGGTCTTTCCCGCTACCCATCGATTAAATCACAGCGATGATAAAATCCTCGCTTCGGGGATGATGGATTTCACTCTTTTAACCCCGAGGCTGCGCAGGAGGCTACTCAATTTCAGCACCTTCAGTGTTGGTGAATCCACATTCCATACCACGGCTCCGGTCATTTCGCCTATCCTGATTGCTTTTATCGGGCACCAAGCGAATCCCCGAAAGTTCGGAGTGAGCCCGTGCTCCATAGTGACGCTGATGCAGAGACATCTCCCATCCATATCTCGAACTCACGTTCAGAGTATGTATCTGACTCCGCCGGTAAATGCAAATTGATTAAATCCAAGCAGTGTCAATTTCGGCTCACCGTATATTAGAATATTT
>SL_3KL_010_SEDDRAFT_10005283_pt1 | contig 11615 bp, 10 predicted proteins | sample SodLakKL_010_SED_2_FD_10381 | JGI IMG/M metagenome (IMG submission 10381)
CCTCCACTGGAGCCACCGGGAACTTTATCAAGGTTCCAGGGATTACGAGTCGGATAAAAGGCCGAGTTTTCTGTTGACGAACCCATCGCAAATTCATCCATGTTGGTTTTGCCCAATACCGGCAAGCCTGCCCTTTTTAAGGCAGTAATCACAGATGCGTCATAAGGTGGAATGTAACTTTCAAGAATATGGGAGGCACAGGTTGTCCTCAAACCTTGTGTGGTAATATTATCTTTTATGGCTACCGGTACTCCAGCCAGGGGATGAAGCTCTTCTCCATTATTGCGACGGCTGTCGACCTCACTTGCGGTCTGAAGAGCCATCGCAGGAGTATGGGTTATAAATGCTTTTAAATGAGGTTCAAGCAGCTCAATCCGATCGAGAAAGCTTTGTACCACTTCAACAGAACTAACTTCACTTTTCTGAAGCATGCTAATTAATTCTGCAGCATTTTTTTCAAATAATTTCATTTTAAGCCTCTTCCCCCGCATTAAATCCGTTATCCTTAGCTGTAATACTTGGTACTTTAAAATAATCCTGCTGGCGTCTCGGAGCATTTTGCAAAACCCGGTTCAAGGTTAAAGATGGCCCGGTTTTATCATCACGCAGCACTGTCGGCAGATCTATTACATGTGAAGTTGGCTCAATCCCGGTTGTATCAATTTCCTGAACCTTACGAGCGGTATCAAGAATATCACTCAATTGACCGGCCATAATTTCTTTTTCTTCGGGCTTAAGCTTAAGTCTGGCCAGGTGGGCAACATAGTCAGCTTCTTTACTGAAATCAATAGACATTCGTCCTAATACCTCCCAATAAAAATTACGAAAAAATAATAAACCGGCTTCCCTGAGCCGGTTTTGCTAATTATATTGAACCTAGCTGATATGGCAGGAACTCTCTGGTTATTCCTGTTTTGCACCGCTGATTTATACTTCTCGCTCTTAAATATTGCATTGATATCACAAAAATATTTTAATCCATCTGTCGTATTCAGTCAAGGACATAAAACAATTAAACCATTATTGCTGTGTTATAATGTAACTGTTTAGGCTGGGTAGTAACAAAGCAATTCTTGGGAGTCATCATTTAATGGACAGACTATCTACCAGTAGTGAGTGTCCAGATAAGGTGTACGATCTGGCAATAATTGGGGCTGGACCTGCCGGTTCACTTGCTGCTGCCCTGGCAGCCAGGGCAGGTCTTTCTGTTATTATGTTTGAACAAAAAAAACACCCCCGTACCAAAATATGCGGCGGTTTTATTTCGAGCCGGGCAATTTCTTTACTTCCGCATGATCTTGAACTTCTCTCCCTGCAGTCTCAACCTGTATACCAAATCAGCGTTATAAAAAATAGAACCCCTCATACTTATAACAGTAAAACCCGCCTGGGCCTTGTACTAAAAAGAGATAAGCTGGATCAGCTGCTGGCTGAATATGCTGTTAGAACTGGCGTTAAATTAAAAGAAAACGAAACTGTAGAGTCGGTGCAAACAGTCAAACCTGATGGCAATAATAAAGATCTATATCTATTTAAAACCACAAAGAATGAAGATGTTAATATCTTTGCGAGCTATTTAATTATTGCCGATGGTGCAAATAGCAACAATGCAGATCAAGTCGGGTTATCCGGCAAACACCGTTTTTGCGGATGGGGTTTATCGAAAATAATTAACTTGAAATCACCCGTTGCTGAAACAGGAATCCTTAAGTTCTATCCCCTCCCTTTCCTTGGTGGAATGGGCTGGTCTTTTAGCGGCTCGGACTGGGCTAATCACGGTGTTGGAGGGCTAGCTGGAAGAAAATATTTAGCCAGGGCTTACAATAAGTTGTTTCCCTCTGAAGCCAAGGGAAACAGGGAACAGGGCAAACTAAATTCCTGGCCGCTGCCATTTCTGGGACCTTTGAAGAAAAATGCCAACTATAATTCCATTGCTATCGGAGATGCAGCGGGGCTGGTAGAACCATTTTCCGGGGAAGGTTTATATAACTCTTTTAAAAGCGCCCACCTGGCAATATCTGCAATTCTGAAATCCATGGCTGAGATCGATAGCCAGGTTACGGCGGCAGAAATATATAACCCTTTNTTCAGGAAATATTTTTATTTCGCATTTATCAAAACTTTGCCTGGTGCAGCTTTACTGCATGCCCGCTCAATCCTGGCTTCTTCAACTCTTCCATCTCAAATAGCAGCCTTAATGAATAATTCCCTTTGGTTTAACCAGGCTCTTGATTTATCAGCGATCGGAACGGACAGGCTCCTGGTCAAAGATATCGGAGATTGATGATAACTTGTTGTCTTTGAAATAATAACGCGGCACTCTCTTGCTAACAGCACAAAGCAGCTCATAGTTGATTGTGCCAATCAGCTCAGCAGCTTCTTCCACCTTTATTTCTTCAAAGCCCTGTCTGCCATAGAGGACCACTTCATCATTAAGACGCACTCCCGGCACATCCGTTACATCAACCATCATTTGATCCATACAGACAGTCCCAACTACAGGAACACGGCAGCCCCGGATTAAAACCTGCCCCTTATTTGATAGCAGCCTGCTGTAACCATCGGCATAGCCAACCGGAATGGTCGCGATCAGGCTTTCCCGGCTGGTGTGATAAGTACAACCATAGCTGATAGCTCTTCCCGCAGGAATTTTTTTTACCAGGATGACTCTGCTTTTAAAAGAAAGCGCAGGTTTAAGCTTCGGTTCAATTTCCTGCATTTCAGGAGCTGGGTAATGCCCATACATAGAAAGGCCCAGTCGTATAATATTAAAGCGGGATGAAGGGTGATTCAGCGCAGCAGCGCTGTTGGCCGCATGAATCAGGGGAAATGAGATGCCCCTTTCCAGGCAGCCATCAAGGATCCTGTTGAAAAGTACAAGTTGTTCAGCAGTATAAGATTTATCACTTTCCTCGGCAGCAGCCAGGTGCGTAAAAAGCCCTTCAATTTTCAACCCATCCAGGAGAGCAACCCTGGTGATTACTTCAAGAGCTTCTTCTGGCAGCAAACCTACCCGCCCCATACCTGTATCAACTTTAATATGAACCGGTAGCACAAACTTGTGCTGCCGGGCCTGGCTGGAAAACTGCTCTGCAGTATCCAGCCCAAAAATCGTTGGGGTTAAATTATATTGAGTTAGTTTTGAAAAAAAAGAGGGATCGGTATAACCAAGAATCTGGATCGGGGCTTTAATCCCTGCCTGCCTTAAATCAACTGCTTCATCTATAAATGCAACAGCCAGGCTTGAAGCTCCTGCCTGGAGTGCTGTTTCGGCAACTTTTCTTGCCCCATGCCCGTAACCATCGGCTTTAACTACCGCCATAACCCCCGTTACAGGACCGATCTGCTTTCTGAACAACCCGATATTATGGGCAATGTGATCGAGGTTTATTTCAGCCCAGGCCGGCCGGGCTGATAGTGTTGATTTCATCGCTTCACCCTGTCAATTCTTGAACAATTTGTACCTGCACAGTCTGCTGAATAAAACTGAAGCGAGCATAAAGTGCGGGTATGAAAAATACAACAGTTTAGCCTCAGGCCAGCAATCGAATTACACTGGGATTTGGTTTAATTTCCGGTATATCCAGCACTCTGGCCAAGGCTTTTTGAAAAGCTTTTTCTTTAACATCATGAGTTACCAGGACAATTTCTGCAGTATTGCCATAACGACGTTTCTGAATTACCATGTCCAGGCTAACCTCTTCATCACCAAAAGCTTCGGCCAGGGAAGCAAAAACTCCGGGCCTGTCATCGGCTAGAAAACGAAGGTAAAAACTGGTTATTAAATCATCAATTGGGACAAATGATGTTTTGCTGTATGTTTTCTCAATGATCCCGTTAGCACACTGGTAACGTATACTGCGGGCAGCTTCAGCAACATCGGCCAGAACTGCAGTTGCCGTCGGCTTGGCCCCGGCACCCGGACCATAAAACATTACTTCTCCAACAGCATCTCCTTCAATATAGATAGCGTTGAATTCATTTAATACTGATGCCAGGGGATGTTTATCGGGAACAAGGGTTGGGTGTACTCTTAAAGCAAGCCCCTCGGGCAGTTTTTCGCCAATAGCAAGAAGCTTCACAGTATAACCAATTTCCTTAGCGTAAGCAATATCCTGATATGTAACCCCTTTTATACCCTCAACATAGACCTGATCGGGATCAATGCTGTTACCAAAAGCCAGGCCGCTTAAAATGATTAGCTTATAAGCTGCATCACGCCCCTCGATGTCACTGGAAGGATCGGGTTCGGCAAACCCAAGCTTTTGCGCTTCAGCTAAAGCCTCATCCAAACTCATTTGATCCTGATACATACGGGTGAAAATATAATTGGTAGTCCCGTTAACTATACCGACAAGGCGATGGATCCGGTCAGATACCAGGCTTTGCTTTAATGGGCGAATCAGGGGGATCCCTCCACCGACAGATGCTTCGTAAAAGATATTCAGATCCTTTTCCCGGGCCAGGGCCAGCAGCTCATCACCATGGGTGGCCATTAAATCCTTATTTGCAGTGACCACATATTTGCCATGCTCAAGGGCGCTGACAATAAAGCTGCGGGCAGGCTCAATACCACCTATCAGCTCGATTACAATATCTATTTCAGGTTCCTGTAAAATGTCTTCTGCTGATGTAGTTATTAACTCTTCAGGCAGCTGCAGTGCTCTCAGTTTAGGAAGGTCGCGGTCCGCAACCTTCTCCAGCACAAGAGTGACACCTATCTTTTCACTGATTCTTTCAACATTATTCCTGAACAGATCCAAAACTCCGCTACCAATGGTTCCGCTGCCTATTAATCCAATTTTTACTGACTCTTTATCCATCGCCTTTACCACGCCTTCCCGCTTTATTCGTAGATCTTTTCATCGACCTGATCTGCTTCAACGGCATCGAATTCGATATCACGACCCCTGATTCCTTCTTTGTCCATTTCTTTATAATATTCATGTTGAATTATCAGGTCCATAATTTCGTTTGTGCCGGTCCAAATCATAATCAAGCGAACATCGCGCAGCAATTTTTCGATGGGGTAGACATTGGAATAACCGATGCCTCCCATAACCTGCATTGAATTATTTACTATTTTCCAGGCATTTTCTGTGGCGACTTTTTTAGCTTCCGAAACCAGCCGCCTCGATCTGCCGGCCGGGTCTCCTGCATCCACAGAACGGGCAGCCAGGTATACTATACCCCTGGCAGTATCCAGGAGGGTAACATTATCGGCAACTTTGAAACTTACAGCCTGGAAACTTTTTATCTCTGTTCCAAAAGCCTTACGCCTGGTGCTGTAGCGTGCAGCTATTTCATTGGCAGCCCGACCCATGCCGATGGCGCCACCGGCACTGGTCATTCTTTCGGGAATCATCATTTGATAAAATATTGCTGACCCCTTGTTTTCCTCACCCAGCAGGTTTTCCGCCGGTACTTTGACATTATTAAATACAAGGCGCCCGGTTCCACCTCCACGGGTTCCCATCAAACCATAAAGATAGTCTGCCTTTACTTCGGGGCAGCGATCGACCAGAAAAGCGCTGATTGACTCATGCGGTTTTCCTTCGGGATTGGTGCGGGCATAAACCATGAAATAGTCAGCTCCTTCTGAACCGACAACAAAACGCTTTTGACCATTAAGGATATAGTGATCTCCATCTTTAACAGCCGTACAGGTTGCTCCGAAAAAGTCAGAACCGCCGCGCGGCTCTGTTAACGCTTCTGCCGCCGTAAGGCGCCCTTCAACTGTTGGGCGGAGATATTTTTCCTTAAGCATATCCGAGCCAAACTTGTCTATGGCTTCACCAACAATGCTGACCAGGGAATAGAGGCACCCCAAAGATGTTCCCAGCACGCCCACTTCTTCAAGGGCAATGATTTCAGAAGTCCAGGGCATTCCACGGCCACCATATTTTTCTGGAAACCGCAGGCCGAGTAAACCCCTGGCCGCAGCTTTTTCCAAAAATTCACGTGGATAACGAACCTTATCTTCATCCATGTCGCGCAGCAGTTGCTTGTCAATGTCTTCTTTAACAAAAGCGCGTACTTCCTCTTGCAGTTTTTTTTCTTCTTGTGTCATTAAACAGTCGAGCATTTAAACCCCTCCAAATATTTTTTATATAGGCCTTACCATCCTGAGGTAAGGATTCCCTTCATAATTAGAATCACAATCATCCAGGTAATGAAATGCTTCCTTATATAGGTTTAGAACGTCCCTCGCCATGTGCCCTCTACCTTCGGGAACCAGGTCACCTGCCAGGCCGTGCATAAATGCTGCAGCCCTGGAAGCATCGCTGTAAGCCATCCCCTGGGCTATAAAGGAAGTAACCATCCCGGTTAGCAAGTCTCCAGCGCCGGCTGTAGCAAGGGCCTGGCTGCCAGTTGGGTTAATACCTACCTGGCCGCCGGGAGTGGCAATAACCGTATTTGGACCCTTAAGGATGATAATACATTCCCATAAGCGGGCATTTTTTATAGCTACATCCAGACGGCTGCTCTGGATTTGGCTGGCAGGCACTCCTGTTATCCGGCTCATTTCGCCGGGGTGCGGAGTTATTACCGGGGTATGACGTGCTGAGCGCAAAATATTCATTTTCTGCCCCAGGGCAGCCAGGGCTCCCGCATCCAAAACTAGTGGAACCGGGCTTAACTGGATCAGTTTATTAATTAATTCTGATGTTACTTCACCCGTATCAAGACCAGGACCAACAGCGAGAGCATCACATTCTTTAGCTTTTAAAAGTATTGCATCCACTGCTTCAAGGCTAATAATCCCTTTTTGCTGCTCCGGTAGGGGAACAATAATTACTTCCATAGTTTTTGCTTCAACTTCCGGACATATACTCTCCGGCACAGCCAGGTAAACAAGGCCGGAACCACACTTTAAAGCTGATTCTGCTGTTAATACTGCCGCCCCGGTCATTCCCGGTGAACCGGCCACTATTAATGTTCTCCCCACACTGCCCTTATGAGCATCAGGAGGACGCACTGGCATTACTTCCCTTACAAAAGCAGGCGTGACCAGCTCAACCTTTTCCTCTTCCAGTAAGCTATCCGGTATATGGATATCTGCAACAATGACTTTTCCTGCTAAGGCTGCCCCTGGGTGCAGAAACATACCAAGTTTTGGAGCGGCAAATGTTATAGTCCAGTCAGCTTTAACTGCTGTACCCAGAACCGCACCACTGTCTGCATCTATACCGGACGGTATATCAACTGCCAGCACAGGAACATTACTGTCATTAATGATGTTAATTAGATCCGCGGTTAAACCGGTAACCTCGCGGTCCGCCCCGATACCGAGGAGAGCATCAATAACCAGGTCGGCATTATTAACTTCCCCAATCAAAGTATCCAATCCGATCTTTTCTGTAATATAATTCATTGCAAAACCACTTTTTTTAAGGTATTTCTCCTGGTTTGCAGCTTCAGCTTTATAGCCACCGGCCTTTGCAGCACACCACAGCGAAACCCTGTAGCCGGCTTTTTCCAGAAGTCGGGCTGCAACAAGCCCGTCTCCACCGTTGTTACCATATCCGGCCAAAATTACTATCCGGGTTTTATCTGGTATTACTGAATTAACAAATTCGGCAATCCTCATCCCAGCAGTTTCCATTAGCACAGAACCAGGCAAACCATATTCTTCAATAGTTTTCCGGTCCGCAGTTCTCATGGAGTCCCGGCTTAATACTTTCATTATACTTAGCCCCCTTGGTTTACTCCTTTACATAACAACTGGTAAATACTTCGATATAGATACAATTTACTCCTTCTTTACAGAATAATTATAAAGCTATTGTAACTGCACAATCTGCTGAAAAAACCGAAAAAAACTGAAGCGAACTGAAGCGAACGTAAAATATTGATTGATGAAATAAGCCATATGTATTATAATAGTTGTGTTTGCTAATTAAGGGACTTGATTTTTATTCATCCTGATGATAGTATTTTAGTGTTTTAATGCACAGGAAGGGAGGGTTTGATTTGCCTAATATCCAATCAGCTGCAAAAAGAGCAAGGCAAAACATAAAGCGTGAAGAACGTAATAAGCGGGTTAAGAGTATGCTTAAGAATTCAATTCGACGTTTTGAAGATTCACTGGCCGAAGGTGATCTTGAAGATGCGCAGGTTAAACTGACCGCAGCAGTTCGCACTATAGATAAAGCAGCGGCAAAAGGAGTTTTGCATAAAAACAACGCTGCCCGTAAGAAATCATACCTGCACAGAGCTTTTAACAAAAGCAAAGCTGTTTAAAGAACTCATTACAATAAAAAACCGACCGTAGTCATTATAGCGACTGCAGGTCGGTTTATGCTTTGTAACTGTATAGTCTGCTGAAAAAAGATAAAGAGAGCGATCAGCGAAAAACTACAGCTGAAATAGCTGAGTAAAAATATTATTTTAAGATTTTAAACAGGGTACATTATTCTCAATCAGCAGTTCTGCCAACCATGCTCCGGCCTGGCCAACAACTGCCGGACATTTATCTTTAACCCCGCCGGCTTCTTCATATTCATAATACTCATCATTATCAAGGAAACGGTAAGCTCTGCCAAAAAGGTGGGTTTGAACCTGACGGCAGGTATAACCCCCGTATTTATCTTTAAATAAATCCCAGTAAGCCCTGACCAGCGGCCCGGGGCGCCTTAGAAGCCCGATATCAGAAAAGTCATCACGTGAACGGCCGAAAAAATAGCTGAGAATGAGAACACCACCGCTGAAAGCACCGCAGGGGCCTTCAATACTCGATGCTATCCCCCCGGAAAGTGATGTCGATGCTTTAAAAATTGCATTATTGACCGGAAAATAATCTTGGATTGCTCCTACCACACACTGGGCACAACCATCATAACGCTGCTCGTATTCATAGCCACGCTGGTAAACTTCCTGCATAATCCTTTGCTTATCCACATTTTGCTTATTATCCACAGGATCACTCCTTTCATTTGCATAATCCGTTTTGAAGCCCTGTCATCCACTCTTTTATTATACACTATCCTGTGAAGCACTTTGGATATAGTTAATCCTACCCAGGGTTAACTCCAACGCCCGTTCAGGTTCAATACGACCAGTCTTAATCTGCCGGTCTGCATCCTGCAGGGCAATCAAGACTTCTTCAAGAACACGCCCGCTATATAAGACTGCCTGCTCTCTTAATTTGCCGGCAACAAAAGGATGCACCTCAAGCGATGAAGCAAATTCCTGCTGTGGCAAACCATCTTCCATTAAACTATGCGCCTGTAAAAGTAATCGATAATGGCGAACCAGCATAAAAAAGATTAGCAGCGGTATTTCCCGTCTTCTAAATAATAGGTTAAGAATGTTTTGTGCAGAAGTGATGTCACCTTCAGCTATGGCATCAGATAGCTTAAACACATCACCCTGGATGTCACCTGAGAAAAGATTTTCAACAACATCAGCAGTTATCATTTCTTCATCCGGTCCTAAATAAGCAGTATATTTACTCAGTTCATTAGAGAGGAAGTTTAAATCACGGTTTCCGGAAAGAAGTATTTTTTCCAGGGCCTGCTTGTCAATTTTCTTGCCAAGTCTCGAAACTTTATTCCTGATCCAGGAAGCAAGCGCCTCACCTTTCAGAGGGCTGCACTCCGATACCGTTCCGTATTTATCAAGAATTTTAAATATTTTTTTACGCCGATCCACACCCCGGGTTAAAAATATCAATATACTTTGTTGATCTCCTGCAGCTGCCTGTTCCAGATATTTTCCCAGGAATTCCACATGGCTCTTATCAATGCTGCCCTGGGGTGTTTCTTTACCTGTATCGTCCTTTTCCTCATTTTTCTTAGGGGGAGCAAGATACGGAGGGTTGTCTACAATTAATAGCTTTCTACTGGAAAACAAACCTTTTTCATCCAGTCTCTCTACTACCTGGCCCAGGCTTAAGGTATTGCCATCATATTTTTCCCGGCCATACTCACTGTTTTGTCCGAGAAAGGCAGCTGCCAGATGCGAAATAAGTTCTTCCTGTAAATATCTTTCTTCACCGTAAAAAAGGTAAACCGGTGAAAAACTGCTTTCCTTGATTTTTTTAATTAAAGATTTGTAGGATAACATGTTTTAACCTCTACTATTCAGTCTTCTTGACCACAACTGCCTGGATTCAGGCAGTAAAATCACAAGAACCGTATATATTTCCAGGCGCCCGACAACCATCATCACCGTAAGCAGGAGCTGTCCGGCCGGTGGTATTACGCCATAAGTTTCTGTCGGTCCCACCCCGGCAAGGCCGGGACCAACGTTGCCAATCGTAGCTGCAACGGCAGAAAAGGCCGTCTCAAAATCAAGACCCATCAAAGCAAGAACCAGTGTAGCCATGGCAGTAAGAGTCAGGTAGATAAATCCAAATCCCATGATCGGACGGAGCACTTCCTCGCTGACAGTTTGATCGCCAAGCTTGACAGAGGTCCTGGCAGATGGGTGAATCAGCTGTCTTAATTCACGGAAAGAATATTTAAACATCATCATCCACCGGACCTGCTTCATAGAACCACCGGTTGACCCGCCGCATGCACCGAAAAACATCATAAATAATAAGAAAATACGCGAAAAACTGGGCCAGTGATCGAAATCTGCTGTTGCATAACCAGTTGTTGTGGTGATAGAAATAACCTGGAAAGCGCTATCGCGTATTACCTGTGAAATATTGACCGAAGATTGGCCATAAGTATTAAATGATACCAGGAGAATTCCAATAAGAATAACTACAAGGAAGAAGCGAAGCTCGGGATTCTTAAAAACGTTAAAGTCGCCGCGAATAAGGCGGAAATAAAGGGCAAAGTTAATCCCAGCAAATAGCATAAATATAATGATTATGATTTCGGCAAAGGGATTATTAAAAGCAGCAATGCTGGCATTATAGGTAGAAAACCCACCGGTAGGCATGGTTGTAAAAGCATGGGCAATCGCATCATAAACTCCAAGCCCGGAAATTATCAACAGTATCATCTGGGCCAGGGTCAGGGCAACATAAATCAGCCAAAGACGGCGGGCAGTTTCAACAACCCGGGGAACAACCCTTTCTGCGATCGGCCCGGGCAATTCAGCTTTAAACATGGTCATACTGCGAAAACCAAACCTGGGCAAAACTGCCAGGAAGAGCACTATAATACCCATTCCACCTAACCACTGGGTCAAGCTGCGCCATAATAGTATTCCACGCGGTAAAACTTCTATATCTTCGATCAGGGTTGCTCCGGTTGTAGTAAAACCGGAAAGGGATTCAAAAAAAGCCTGCAGGAATGAGCCATCAAACACTCCATAAAAATGATAAGGGAGAGCTCCAAATATGCCGGCAATAAACCAGGCCAGGGTAACCAGGGTGAAGTTTTCAACAATACTTAATTCTTTACCCCTGGCGGGTAGAAAAATAAAGTATAAAAAGCCCCCGGCTGCCAGGCAAAGCAGAATCGATTTTAAAAAAGCTGATAGATCAACACCCTGCTCTGAGAGAGACCAAAATGCCGGCAATAGCATGGTGGCAGCAAGGAAGAGGAGCATAATACCGATGAGGAAAAAAATGCGGTTATTTCGCACCGTTAAACCTCCCTGAATTATAAAATCTAACAGGTTAATCTTCTTCGATATGTATTAACTTATTACGC
>SL_3KL_010_SEDDRAFT_10005284_pt1 | contig 11613 bp, 13 predicted proteins | sample SodLakKL_010_SED_2_FD_10381 | JGI IMG/M metagenome (IMG submission 10381)
CTTCCTGTGCGACTCTGAGCCTCCGTCCGCGTGCGACGAAAACCTGGCGGTCCTGCCGCATGTGCACCGCCACCAATGGCGGTGGGACGAGGATGAGCCGGTGATGCCCGCGACCGAGATCGTCGATCGTTGTGCGAACACCTTCATCATACTCGATGGGGCGGCAAATCCCGTCGATCAGATCGAAGCCCTCTGTGCGTGGCTGCAGACCACCGGACACCGGATCGCGCGCGTGCTCACCGTGGTCGACTGCGCTCTTCTCGAGTCCAGCCCCGGCGCCCTGCCCTGGTACGAAGCCTGTATCCACTTCTCCGACGTGGTGCTGCTCAACCGGCGGGAGGGAGTCTCGAACAAATGGATCAAGGATTACCAGGAGGCGTTCGCCAAAGCCTGTTTCCCATGTCTCTTCGAATCGGTCAGAAAAGGCCGCGTCGCAAATCCCGCCCGCATCCTCTACCCCGAAGCACGTCGCCTCAGCCAGATTTTCGACGAGGAACCGGAGGAAACCGTGGTGGAATCCTCGGCCGAGGATGAAGATGAGGAGGGTGAAGATGAAGATCCGTATCTCGCGCGCAAACCAGGCGGCTTCCGCCGCAATCCAATCCCCGACATCCGTGATTTCCTCAGCCGCGGGGATGCGAACGCCGGTGGATCTCCTGGAGCCGGGCCACGCTGAGATGCGTGTAGACCTGGGTTGTCGACAGGCTGACGTGCCCAAGCAGCTCCTGTACAAGCCGGATGTCCGCTCCCCCGTCCAACAAATGGGTCGCGTAGGAATGCCGTATTTTGTGCGGACTCAGGTCAGCCGGTAATCCCGCAACCGCGAGCAGGCGCTTCATGCGGAGTTGAATCCATCGCGGCTGGACGCGCCGCATCTGGTCGTTCACGACAACCGGATCATCGGGGCCGCGGGCCGGGGCGTGGACGCGCTGAAAATAACGAAGCACCTCCGTCGCGACCGGACCCAGCGGACAAAGCCGTTCCTTGCGCCCCTTGCCGGTGATACGCGCCACGCCTTGAGCAATATCGACCATGCCGTAATTCAGCGAGACCAGTTCGGCGATCCGGAAGCCCGCACCATAGAAGAGCTCCAGCATGAGACGGTCCCGCCAGCCCTGAAACGGGCTGACCCGCTCGCCGCGCATCTCCGCCATCGGAGCGTCGAGCAGAGATTTCAACTGCGCCTCTGTCAGAAAATGCGGCAGCGGCTTCTCCAGCTTCGGAAGATTGATCCCGGTGAATGGATTCCGGGAGACGACCCCGGTGCGCCGGAGGTATGAGTAGAACCCGCGTAGTGCCGAAGCTCCGAGGTGCAGCGTGCGACGCGACGCACCGGAACGCTGGCGCTCCACAAGCCAGGAGCGAATGCTCCGCTCCGGAATCGCATCGAGGTGATCCACGTCCAGGGTTCCCTCAGCCCGCATCCAGGAGAAAAAGTCGCGGGCGGCTTGCGTGTAATTGCGCACCGTGTAATCGGAGAGGCGTCGTTCCCGGGCGAGGTGTGCGGCATATTGCGCGATTCGGTGCGATTCCGGCAACGCATCGCCTTGCGACTTCTCTTGCGCCGATTCTTTACCGCTCTGGCGCGTTTCGGTCACCTCAATCCAGTCCCAGTACTTTGCGCCCTTCGGCGGAGATCATATGCGGTGTCCATTGAGGATCCCACACGATCTCGACATCGGCATGCTCGACTTCCGGGAGAGATTCGATCTTCGACTTGGCATCCGCTGCGATCGCAGGTCCCATCCCGCACCCCTGCGCAGTCAGCGTCATCTTCACGGCAACCTGCTGTCCACGTCCGCCTTCGGTCATCGCAAGATCGTAGACCAATCCGAGGTCGACGATGTTCAATGGGATCTCGGGATCGTAGCAGTGGCGCAACGCTTCCCAGACATGCTCCTCCGAAAACGAGCTGTCCTCCGTTGACTCACCACGCTCGGGGATGCGCTGCGTTGCACGTAGGCGGCCCGCCACCTCGCTGCCGAGAGCATCCAGGTCGGCCGGCGCGATCCGATAGAGACCGGAGTCCGTCCGGACCGTAACCGCGCCGCCCAAAGCCTGGGCGATCCAGACCTGTGATCCGGCCGGCAGTGTGGCTTCGATTCCATCCGGAATGAGCGTTCCGGCGCACTCACGTTCCAAAGTGACCTGCTCCATGACTGCAGGATGCGCACGGGGTCCCGGGGTGTCAAGCGACACTCCGGCGATCCTAAGGGTTCGAAATCAGAAATACGAGGAGACATGCGGAAGCGCCAGGATCGCGATGAAATTTGTCCTCGTGTTTTTGATCTCGATTACTCAGGCGGCGGAATCGGCGACCTCTCTCCGGCAAAGAGCTTGCGGTACACGTTGTTGCCCGGGGTTCGGATCTTTCCTAAGTCGAAGTCGTTCGCCCGCACGTGGCCGAAACCGTACCGGTAGCAAGCCGCAATCAACGGATAGGAGACACGGCCCTCTGCCTCCAGACGCCGGCGGCACGCAGCGAGATAACGGACACCGGCGTGCACGTTGTGCCGCCAGTCCCACGCCCAGGCATACGGCAGTGGCGACGCGGTTTCCCACGCCGGACGGGTCAGTTGCATCATTCCCCGTGCCACAGACGATCGCGCGTGCGCGTCAAAACTACTCTCGGCGAAGGCGATCGCATAGACAAACCCGGGCTCGAGATCGTGGGCCCTCGATTGCCGTTCCACGTAGGACCATACCGTTTCGCCTGGAACATGCCTGGTAGCGCGATTCTGTGCATATAGATAAACCAGCGTAACAAGCCCCAGTACCGCGATTACTATCCATCGCTGTCGAGTCGTAAGCGAACTCCAGAATTGGACAACATACTTCATAAAAAACTCCACAGCCTCACCCCCGAAACCGCTCCGATTTCACTCGCCGATCGCGGATGTCATGCGCCGGACCCGATCCGCCAAACCATTTCTCGAAGGACTCGGGGAGCGGCGCCGTAGCCGAAAACCGGAGTTCCGCGTCGCGGACCGCGATGCGGAACGCGTGAAGGAACAGTCGCTTCTCACCGGTCGTGCGCGCGAACTCGCGATTCAGCCGAAAGTCGCCGTAGGTTCCGTCTCCGATGATCGGCATCCCACGTTCGGAACACTGAACCCGCAGCTGATGAGTGCGGCCGGTCTTCGGACACAACTCCAAAAGCGAAGCGGTCGCTGGGAATTCGACCCCTCGCACGAAGCGAACCGTTGTTACAGCCTCGTCTCCGCGGCCAAAGCGTGCACGCACCACCCCGCCCCGCCGATCGGCATGGTAGCGGTCCCGCCAGGTCGTGGACAATCCCCGGGCGCTCCCGCGCACCCACGCGTAGTACACTTTCTCGACACGGCGCGCCGCAAACAGCCGCCGAACCCGGTCCGCAATCGGCAGATCGGTCGCGACGAGGAGCACACCCGACGTGGGAGCATCCAGACGGTTGAGCAGGTAAGCCTCTCCGCCCCCATCCGGGAGGCGGTAGACTTCGTGTTCTGAGTCGTAGGGAGCACGCAGCAGCGCCCGCGGGTCCACCCGCGGCGTGTTCGGATGTGCCCTTACCCCGACAGGCTTGTCCAGAGCAGTGAGCCCTCGTGAGTCTCGCTCCAGCACCCGGACCCCGGGGCCCAGCGGCCAGTCTTCACAAGCAGGGGACATGCGGCGATGGGACCATAAGTTCCGCCGTCTTGCAAGCATCCCATCCCGATGTCGCTCGGTACGACCTTGATGAGGGGGGGAACCGCCATTCGCATCACACCCTGATAAAAAAACTAAACACACGTTCACCGTAATGCCGTCATGATCGGGCGCCGGCCCATTGAATTGGTGGGTCTGGAACGCAGGATGTGTAAATTCCGTGTAAATAGTCAGCTAAGGAATAATTTGCATTGCAATAGGGTGTATTACCTATTAATTTCCGTAAGCATATACTCGCATTGAACCCTATTCTCTTTCTCCAGCTTCCGACGTAGAGCAGAGCATACATTATTTGCAGATGGCAGGAATTGACACATCGCTCGCACCGCGCACCGATCCGGAAACCGATGCGACACAGCCGGATTCGTATTCGTTTGACCAGGACGAACGCGTTCGCGTCCTCGCCGCCCGCAATGAAGCGCTGCGTGATACATTACTCCGTGTTTCGCATGATCTGCGCAATCCTTTGTTCTCCATTCGCGCGCTCGTCCATTTCCTGAAATCGCAGTCCGATTCCGACAACGAGCTGCGTACCACGGCTCAGGGGATCGAAGCGGGTTGCGATCGCGCAATGGAGCTTGTGGACGAAATGCTCGAATCCGCCTCAGATCGGGAACAGATCGCAACGGTTTCGTTTGAGGCAGCCAACGTCCAGGAGATCCTGGCGGCGGCAGCCCTCACGCTCAGCAGCGCGGCGCTGGACAAGGGGGTGGTCATTCGCCAGATCCAATCCGACACAATCGTGCCATGCCGGTGCCGGCCCAAGCAATTGCAGTCGGCGGTTGAAAACCTGATCGCCAACGCCGTGAAATTTTCCCCGCCAGGCGAAGCGATTACCATTCATACCTGGATCTGCGGCGGCAACGCCGCCATTTCTATCTGTGACGCAGGCCCGGGGATCGACGAATCGACCCGTCATCTTCTCTTTCAGGAATATCATCGCAGTCCGGACACTGCAAACACCGCGCAGCGCGGAGCTGGACTGGGATTGCACTTCTGCCGGCAGATCGTCGCCGCCCATACTGGGACCATCGACTGCCGTAATCTGCCGTCGGGCGGATGCGAGTTTCTCATTCTCCTTCCATCTCATGACGACCATGCAACTGCATAGGGATTCCTACGTTCTTATCGTCGATGACGAGCCGCACATGCGGACGTTCGTGCGGCGCTGCCTGCAGGAGCGTTTCGCAACTGAGATTCTCGAAGCTGCGGATGGCGAGTCCGCCCTGAGGCAGGCTCGGGAGACACCGCCCTCCGCGGTTCTGCTCGATCTGAATCTCCCGGGCATGGGAGGCCTCGAAACGTTGCGGATGTTGCGCGCGGAGTTCCCTGCGTTGCCCATCGTCATTTTCACCGCGGAAGCCACCCGGACCTCGGTCCAGGAGTGCCTTGAGGCGGGCGCCACCGCGTTCGTGCGCAAGGACACCCCGCTCGAGCAGATACTTCGGGTTTTCGAATCAACAATCACCGCACCGGTTCAGGCCGGGAGCTGCCAATCCGATTCCTGATGGACGAATCCGAGAAAACCAAAGGCAGACAGACCATGTCGGTCCGGCGCTACTCACTCAACGAGATTCTCGCCGAGGTACGCAAGGATTGGAAGGGCACCGGTGGGGCTGGAGGGCGCCTCATCACTCAGGTCGAAATCGACCAACGATTTGCAGATGCACGCACCAAGAACAGTCGAAACGGCCGCCGATAGCTTCTTCGAAGCATTGCAGGCGCATGGCGGTTATGACTCTTACGAGATCGACGGCCTGCGCCGCAAGCTGGAGAACGCTCCGGCGAGCTCGATGCTGCATGAACTCGTGGCGGATAACCGCATCCCGGGCAAGACAATCGGCAAGCTCTGGGGCGACTCGATCCGGGTGGCGCACGTCACGCCGCTCGATCTGATCATAACGGACGAGGCCATCGCGGCGTTCCCGTTCGAAGTGGTGACCAAGGCAAAAGTGATCGGACTTCACATGGTCGACGGCGTTCTCACGGTCGCGATGACCGATCCGCTGGACGGGAAACTGATCGCCAACCTGCAGAAGATCTGCGGTCACAGGATCAGTCCGGTATTCGCACTGCCCGGCGACATCGACGAGGCGATCGCCGTTCATTACAAGGGCAGCAACCCGATGGACGCAATCCTACACGAGGCGCGCCTTGCCGACATCCCGTCGCTGCAATCGCTCGACGAGGACGGTCTGATGCGACTCGCCCAGGCAACCCCGGTTATCAAACTCTTCGATTCGATCGTATACTTCACACTCCAGGCCCGCGGCACCGATATCCACCTCCAACCCGAGGAGCACGGTATCGCCTTGCGCGTTCGCATTGACGGGTTCCTCCAGACCATCGGTCACCTTCCCATCAATCTCGGCCCAGCGCTGGTGACGCGTGCCAAGGTTCTCTGCAAGCTGGACATCGCCGAAATGCGCCTGCCGCAGGACGGCCGGTTCAGCCGGCAGGTCGGCGGCATCAACACGCACTTTCGGGCTTCGTCATTGCCGACGATCCACGGCGAAAAGCTCGTTATCCGGGTGCTCGGCGGCGGCGGCAACAACTCCGGCGCGATCCCCCTCGACAAGATGCAGATCTCCCGGCCTGTACTCGAACCGGTTCGCCGGCTTATACGGTCGCCCAACGGGATCATCTTTGTCACCGGTCCAACCGGATCCGGAAAGACCAGCACACTCTACGCCCTTCTCCAGGAGATCAACGAGCCCAATCAGAACGTGGTGACGATCGAGGATCCGGTCGAGTACCAGCTTCACGGGCTGACCCAGGTACAGGTCAATCGCGCCTCGGGACTCGATTTCGCGATGGTTCTGCGATCGGTACTGCGGCAAGACCCGGATGTGCTCCTCGTCGGGGAGATTCGTGACCTTGAAACCGCGCGGATCGCTTCCGAGGCCGCTCTAACCGGTCACCTGGTATTCGCCACGCTTCATACCAACAACGCGTCGCAGGCCGTCCTCCGGCTCACTGAAATGGGCGTCGAACCGTACATCGTCGCGCCTTCGGTCATTGGAGTCGTCGCCCAGCGACTCGCGCGCCGCATCTGCGAATTTTGTTCGGAATCATTCGTCGCTCCCCCCGAACTGCTGAAGCGGTTCTTTTACGACGCCGACGATCTCCTCGAAGTGATCCTGCACCGCGGGCGCGGGTGCGAACACTGTGGAGGCACCGGGTATCACGGCCGATTGGGGATCCACGAACTCATTGTCATCACCGATGAAATGCGCGAACTCATCCTGGCTGGCGGCACGGCCGGCCAGCTCAGTGACCTCGCCACGAAAAACGGAACCCGCTCGCTCCGCTACGACGCCCTGAGCAAAGCTTTGCTCGGTCTAACAACCATCGAGGAGGTGGAGCGGGTCACCATTGAGGAATGGGAATGACCCCGTGCGGGCATCAGCCATGAAACCACCACGCCATCAGAGAGGACCGACCTTCTCCCACCGGGAGTCGGGCTATACGCTGCCGATGGTCATCCTCATTGCCGGCGCAACCGCCGTATGGATCGGCAGCCTGATCCATTTTACGCAGGGCGAGGTTCGCATGGCGCACCAGAGTTTTCACATGAACAGCAGTCTTAACCTCGCCGAGGGCGCCGCCGAACGGGCGCTCCATGCGATTCATAACGAGTTCTGGACTGACTGGAGTGTGGAATCCTCCAACATGGTTATGGATCCGATAGTACGGGATCTGGGCGGGGGCGTCACCGGAACCATGCAAGCGCGGGTTGAGGACCTCGCTACGCTTCCGACCATTTTCGCCACGGGAATCATCCAGGTTCCGAACCAGCCCGAGATCCGCCGCGAGCTGGTGATCTCCCTCGAACAGCGAACCTTCTTCAGGAACGCACTGACGGCGAACGAGATCATCTTTCAGGGAGGGAATACATTTGTCGACAGCTACAACTCCGAAGCCGGGTTATACGACTACGACACAAACCGCAACGATCAAGCCATCCTCGCCACCACATCGGTCGATTCCATCAACGTGGGGAACGCCCACATTCTCGGATACGTCGCTACCGGAGGCGGCCTTCCGTCGGTCGGAATGAGCGGCACAATTCTTGGATTCGATTCCCCGGAGGGAATCTCCATCGACCTTAATCGCATTACAACCGACTTCAGCTCCAGCTTCCCTCCAGTCGCTCCTCCGAACACCTACCACGGCGAACTCGGAGTCATCGACCGCGATATTTCCCTTCCGCTCGAAGGTCATGTCGCCGAAAACGCCCACTTTGTTTATCAAGCCGATTCCATCAATATCAGGAACAATACCATAACGATCGATAGCGATGTTGTCTTGCATGTCACCGGGGATGTTTCGATCGGCGGCAACTCAGGATCGATTCACATTATGGCCGGAGCAAATGCGATCTTGTATGTCGATGGCGACATGGATGTCGGCGGCCGGGGCACCGACAATCAGAATAATCGCCCATCCGAGCTTCTGATCTACGGATCCTCAAATGCGGATCAAAGTTTCGCTCTCGCCGGACAATCCGACTGGCTGGCAGCGATCTACGCGCCAAATGCCAACGTCGAACTCAAGCGCACCGGCAACGATGGAAAATTCCACGGGGCGGTTGTCGCCGATTCGATTGCAATTCAGGGTGGCTATCATTTCCACTACGATGAAAGCCTCGCCGCATTCACTCCCGCGTATTCCCCGGCCCCCGGCACCTATCGTCCCGGCCAGTGGGATGAGGGAGGTTCGGACCCGGAACCCGGCACCCCTCCCGGACAGGGCGGTGGCGGACCTCCCGGACAGGGCGGTGGCGGACCTCCCGGACAGGGCGGTGGCGGACCTCCCGGACAGGGCGGTGGCGGACCTCCCGGACAGGGCGAATGATGAAGATGAACGACAAGAACGGATCGACGATAAATCGCACTTCGGGTTTCAGCCTTCCCGAGGTGATGATCTCAATCGTGATTCTGAGCGTGCTCATCCTGAGCTCGCTCATGACGATTCGGCTGGTTTTTTCACAACTCGAAGCCGCCCGGGCCGACACCGCGGCCTCTCAACTCCTCCAGAGCGAAATGGAGAATCTGCGGCTTGCGAATTGGGCTTACATCTCGGAGCTGGAATCCGGAACCTTCGACCTGGACCCCGATCTGGCGAGTTCGGCAACGACTGCGTTTACGGGGCACCGTAGGGTTGAGAGTATCCACACGGGTCTCGCCGAGATCGTTCTGGAGGTGGAATGGACAACATCGTTTGGCAGAACGCAATCCCGCCGCTACGTTACGAATTTTTCGAAGGACGGACTCAATGATTACTACTTCCGGACATTCTAGCCGGCCGGTTTCCCGCCGCCGGCACCGTTGCTCCGGGATCTCGCTCCCGGAACTGCTGATCGGAATGGCCGTTTCCGGGATCGTCGTCGTGGCATTCATCAGCGCTTTTCTCTTCATGACCCGGAGCGCCTTCGCCGTCTATTCCTACGCCGAGATGAACGCGGAAGGCCGCCGCGCTTTGCACGTTCTCGGAGAAGACCTGCGCGCGGCCGTCGAGATCAAGCCGGAATTCTCGAACAAGGAATTGACCGTTTCCGTTATCAATGGCGGCGAAATCACCTACAACTACGATCCAGACGATCCGGACCGTACGCTGACCCGCACCGGAGGCGACGGCGAAACGCGCACGCTCATACGTCACATCGAAACGTTTTCATTCTTCTACTACGACTTGCAGGGTGCGGTTGCCGAGACTGAGGAAGCCGTCAAACAGATCCGGGTTCAGATAAGCTCAGCCAGAAAAGGCCTCGGCCCGAAACAGAGCCAGGATCTAAAGTCCGCGCGCTTCGTCCTCCGAAACCGGCGCGTGACGAATTGATTCGGTACGCGGATGGTCTCTCTGGGCCGGGCGGGCGGCCTTCCTTTCCATCTCCGACTTGACTCCGCACTCGCACTCCTCATTTTGTGAGCCTGCATCCCGCGGTGCGGCTCCCGGAATCATCCCGCACCTCGAAGCCCAGGCCAGCTTAGCTCAGTTGGTAGAGCAGCTGATTTGTAATCAGCAGGTCGTCGGTTCGAGTCCGACAGCTGGCTCCACTCACTTACTTGAGCTCAAGCGGCTTCGCTTTCGCCCGGGGGGCGGGATCGATTCCGAGGATGCGGGCGACCGTGGGGTGAATCTGGAGCGTGGAGACGCGACCGATATCGCCGCCTGCCAGAGGTTTCGGATGGCGGTGAACAACCAGGAGCGTATTCATGTTCGGATCCTCGGCGGGATCGTATCCGTGCATTCCGAACGGACCCCCGAAGTTCTCGACAGCCTCTGTCACTCCTTCAGGACGTGCGCTGAAGGTGTATCCCGTCGGAAGTACCGCAATGAGGTCGCCGGTGCGATACGGGTGTGCGTAGTCCCAGTCCGCAGGAAGCTCATCCCGTTCGTAAACTGAAATAAACGCGTGTTGGTCCAGTGCATCCCGGGCATCCAGGATCCATTGCCGACGCCGCTCCTCCGAGCGCAGTCGATTGAAGAAAAGATGCCCGATATTTCCGGTCGTCATCGAGACGACCGCGTCCCGTCCCTCCAATTGCGCCGCGTTTCGCAGGTTTACGACTGTTTCAACCGAGCTCATACCGTGATCGGAGAGTACTACGAAGTAAAAGGAATCCCCCGTACTGGCGGTTGTGCTCCAGATCTCCCGGGCCTCCGAGTAAACGCTGGCAAGCAGGGTATCCACATGCGCCATGACCTCTTCCATCGCCGGCGAATCCGGGCCGTATCGATGACCCTCGGAATCGGGCGATTCAGCGTAGGCCAGGATGAATCGCAGGGGTCTCGCATCGTCGTCGGCGCGCCAGGCCCGCAACACCCGTTTCATGCGTTCGCGGTCGGAAATTCCCCGGGTGTATTCATTACCATGGTACGACGTGGCAGCGGGACCGCTCTGATTGTGCGAAAGGACCCAGTCGAACACAAGGGTTCGCACCCCCTGTCGTTCCGCCGTCCGCCAGATCGGTTCCGCCTCCAGCAATGCGGAATCGCCGGGGTAACGATGGATTCGCTGCGTCCGTGTATCGTAAAAGCTGTTCCCGGTGATTCCGTGCTGACGGGCGCGGAGGCCGGTCGCAATCGAGGAGAAGCTCTGAAACGTGTTCGTTGGAAATGTCGGCACGAGTTCGCGCGACCAGGCCGCCTGCTCCAACAGAAGGTCCAGAAAGGGCGTCTCGGCACGGTCGATATAGTCGGGACGGAGCCCGTCCATGGCGACCATGAAGACCGTCGATTTACCATCGGTGCCGGCGAATCCGATCGCCTGGATTGCGAACCATGCAATCGCCGAAACGATGGTCCACCGGGAAATCGAAGACAGGTTGGGAATGAAACTGCGGTGCGCCATGGTACCTGTTGTTCAAGCGCTGTCGGGAGCACCGGATTCATCCGACCGATTTGCCCGGTTCAGACGGTAGCGCACGTAATCACGGTTCACTCCGAGACGTCGTGCGGCGGCCGTCACATTTCCGCCGGTCTCCTCAAGCGCGAGATCGATCAATCTCCGGATTGCCTCCTCGATCGAAAATCCTTCTTCAGGCAGACGCCACCCCGGGTTCAACCAGTCTGAGGAATCCGATACCGTGACCTCGGGCGATTTGCGGCCGACCGCGCTTAAATGCGGGAACTGTATCTCATCGGACTCCTCCAAAACGAGCGATCGCTCCAGCTCGTGGGCCAGCTCGCGAACATTCCCGGGCCAATGATACGACTGCAGCGCCTTGTGCCCGGCCTCCCCGATGTGCGCGTCGGGCCGGCGGTATCGCTTGCGCAGGGAGTCCAGCAGATGCTCCGCCAGCCGGATTACGCCGCCTCCGCGCTCGCGCAACGGAGGGAGCGCGATCCGGAACAGGTCCAGCCTGTGGAACAGATCCTCGCGGAAGGAACCCTCGCTGACCGCCTCTTCCAGGTCGCGATTGG
>SL_3KL_010_SEDDRAFT_10005285_pt1 | contig 11612 bp, 9 predicted proteins | sample SodLakKL_010_SED_2_FD_10381 | JGI IMG/M metagenome (IMG submission 10381)
TTGTTCTGATGGATGATGGGAAGATTCAACAGGTAGGAAAGCCTGAAGATTTCTATAACAGACCGGAGAACATTTTTGTTGCCGGGTTTATCGGTTCTCCCACCATGAATATCATTAAAGGCTCGATTCAGGGGGGGAAATTTGTTTCAGACAACAAATTAATGACTGTAACTCCCCATAAGGAGCATCAGGAACAATTAAAAAACTTTGAAGGCAAAAAAGTGAGTGCCGGGGTTCGATCCGAGCGATTCGAGGCCGGAGGAAAGTATGGAGATACCATTGATGTGGATATTGAAGTGGTTGAGATGCTGGGAAAAGAAAAAATTCTCTACTGCAGAATGGATGACGGTCATCAACTGACGATTTCAACACCGGGACATTATGATTATGATGACGGACAACGACATTCCTTCGGCTTTGATTTGGAAGCAATGCACTACTTTGATCAGGAAACCGGTGAACGGATTAACTGAATCGGATAAATAATTTCCCATTATAAGGGAGGAAATAGAATGAAAAAAAATAAATCAGTAACGATCAAAGATGTTGCCAAAAAGGCGGGAGTTTCATCATCCACTGTTTCCAGAGTCATCTCGAAAAACCCTAAGATTTCTGAGGAAACAACAAAGAAGGTTTTGGAGTGCATGGAGGAGCTGGGCTATCATCCTAATGCCATTGCCCGCTCATTAGTCAGCCGGCGCACCGGTTCTCTTGGAGTGATTATGCCTTCCACATCAAAGGATGCTCTACTCAACCCCTTCTTTCCCGAAGCTTTGAGCGGGATCACAAAAGCCGCCTCCAAAGCAGGGTTTGATATTATCCTGTCCACCAATGATACGAAGGAGCAGGAACTGGAAGTTATTAAAAGCTATATCCACGGATCGAAAGTGGATGGAATCCTTTTATTATCAAGCAAAGTGGAAGACCAGTGTATCGAATATTTATCAAAGATTGACTTTCCCTTCGCCATCATCGGATCACCCTGGGAAAGAAGCGAAACCATTAATCACGTGGATAATGACAACTATATGGCTGCCTATGAGCTGACAAGGTATCTAACTATTCAGGGGAGAAAACGGATTGCAATGATTGCCGGAGATTGCTCGCTGGTGGTAACCCGAAAGCGGATCGAAGGATACAAAAAAGCATTGGAGGAAAGCAATCTTTCCTTTGAGGAAGATCTTCTTTTCATTGGCAGCTTTGATGAAAAAACCGGTTACGAGTATGCATCGGAAATTAATGACAGTAAGCCCGCACCGGATGGTGTAATTGTCACTGATGACTTGGTGGCCTTTGCCGCAGTACGATTATTTAAACAGCTGCATTATCGAATTCCTGAAGATATAGCAGTCGCAAGCTTCAATAACAGTATTTTATCAAGATACTCAAACCCTCCGATTACTTCAGTGGATGTGAATGCCATGACTCTGGGTGAAAAATCGGTAGAGCTTTTGCTAAAGGCGATTGAAAAAGGAACGAGGGGACGTAAGGTGATTGCTCCCCACACGATCTATAAACGAAAATCCACTGATGGAAATCTTTAATGTGGAGGAAGAAAACCTGTGAAAATCTGCCTTCGGATTGAACAGGTTTTTTCTTTTGTCCACGCCGAAAATAGTGAGATGGAAAATTCTTTGGATATTCCCAATGGACTGGGGTATAATTAGAATATTCAAAAAGGAGAGGGATACAATGGAGAGAGATTTACGACTAAACAAAGAGGATGTCTATTATTTTCATGAAGGAACCCATGAAAGGGCTTATGAGTTTATGGGTGCCCAGATAGGTCAACTGAACGGAGAAAAAGGAGTGCGCTTCACATTGTGGTCTCCCCACAGCAAAGCGGTTTATGTGGTGGGTACATTTAACCGGTGGGATGGGGGAAAACATCGAATGGAAAAGGTTCCTGATTCCAATCTGTGGACTCTTTTTATCGCCGGAGTCGAGGAAGGTGATCAGTACAAGTATGAGCTCCATACTGAAGAGGGGAGGGTGCTGAAGAAATCCGATCCCTTCGGATTTTTCACTGAGCTTCGGCCCGGAACCTCGTCCATTGTCCAATCTTTGGATCACCATCAGTGGCAGGATTATGCATGGCTTCAAAAAAGAGAAAAGGGAAATCCATATCAATCTCCACTCTGGATATACGAAGTTCACCTCGGCTCATGGAAGAAGAGAATGGATCAACACGGAGAATTTTGGACCTATCGGGAGCTGGCTGACGAATTAGTGGACTATGTACATACTATGGGATATACCCATATTGAAATCCTTCCGATCATGGAGCATCCCCTTGATGAGTCCTGGGGATATCAAACCACCGGATTTTTCTCTGTGACCAGTCGTTATGGAACCCCTTGTGATTTTATGTATCTTGTCGACCGATGCCATCAAAAAGGAGTCGGAGTCCTTCTGGATTGGGTGCCGGGTCACTTCTGCAAAGATGAAGGGGGGCTCGCATATTTTGACGGGAAGGCGATGTTCGAATATGATGATTTTCGAAAAGCCGATAACAAAGGCTGGGGAACTCTGAACTTCAACCTGGATCGTCATGAAGTACAAAGCTATTTAATGTCCAATGCGCTTTTCTGGTATGACCGATTTCATATTGATGGAATCCGTGTGGATGCGGTGTCCAATATGCTCTATCTCAATTTTGGAAGAGACGATGGGGAGTGGGAGACCAACATTCACGGAGGACAGGAGGACCTTGAGGGAATCGCATTTTTGCAAAAGCTGAACCAGCGGGTATACAAGCATTACCCCTTCGCATTGATGATGGCGGAGGAATCCACCGCCTATCCGAAAATCACACATCCTGTCCATGAGGGAGGTCTCGGTTTTAATTTCAAGTGGAACATGGGGTGGATGAACGATACCTTAAAATACATGGAAAAAGACCCGATCTATCGAAGTGCACACCACTATAAATTAACATTTACAATGACTTATTCCTACTCGGAAAATTTTATACTTCCCCTCTCCCATGATGAAGTGGTTCACTTGAAAAAACCTTTGATCAAGAAAATGCCGGGGGATGAATGGCAGCAATTTGCCAATCTTCGGTGTTATTTGGGCTATATGGCCACCCATCCCGGTAAAAAGCTGACCTTTATGGGCTCTGAAATTCCGGAACCAAAGGAATGGAACGTAAAGGAATCGCTTGAATGGTGGTATATGGAGAATGGTCTACCCCAAGCCTTTCACTGCTTTAAAAGAGATCTGGTGCACTTTTACCGCGCCCATGAAGCTCTGTGGAAATTTGATCATCAACCCAAAGGTTTTCAATGGATTGAAGCGGATCAGGTTTCCGAGAGCAGCTACAGTTATTTTCGAAGAGGCAGCGGGGAAGAGCTGATTGTTTTATTAAACTTCACTCCTGTGGTGCGGGAAGGATATTTTGTCAATACAGGAAATCGGGAGTCCTATGTCGAAGTATTAAACAGTGATCGAAAAATTTACGGCGGATCCGATGTTGTGAATGAAGGAGTGTTCCAAGGAGAAAGGATGGCGGACGGGAGAACAGGGTTTATGGTTACACTACCTCCCTTAAGTATTGTCATCATGAAAAAGCAGCTTTAGAAAGAATAAAATAATAATGGAGGTGTTCTTATGGGAAAAGAAATTATCGCAATGCTTCTTGCAGGTGGACAGGGAACAAGGCTGGGACTTCTAACTGATGAAATTGCGAAGCCTGCAGTACTTTTCGGCGGGAAGTACCGGATTATTGACTTCACCCTCAGTAACTGCGCCAATTCAGGTGTTACAACTGTCGGTGTTCTTACCCAGTATCGCCCCCTGGCATTAAACAGCTATATCGGGATCGGAAGCTCCTGGGATTTGGACACAAGCATGGACAAAGTGGGAGAAGGGGTGACAATTCTGCCTCCTTACATAAAAAAAGAAGGTGGTTTCTGGTACACAGGAACAGCGAACTCCATCTATCAGAATATCGAATACATCGATGGTCACGACCCGGAGTATGTGCTGGTTCTCTCAGGAGATCATATTTACAAAATGAATTATCAGGGTCTCCTGGATCATCATAAACAGTCAGGAGCGGAGGCGACGATCTCTGTTATCCGAGTTCCCTGGGAGGAAACCAACCGTTTCGGGATTATGAATACCGATGAGGACGGCAGGGTTGTGGAGTTTGATGAAAAGCCGGAAAAAGCGAAGAACAACCAGGCATCTATGGGAATCTATGTGTTTAACTGGAAAACTCTTCGGGAAGAATTAATCAAAGATGAAGAGGATGAAAATTCATCCCACGATTTCGGAAAAAATATCATCCCGAAAATGATTGAAAAGGACAAGAAAGTCATGGCCTATAACTTTAAAGGCTACTGGAAGGATGTAGGGACCGTCGACAGTTATTGGGAAGCGAATATGGATCTTCTGGCAAAGGACTTTATTTTCGACCTCTTTGATCGTAAATGGGTTTTCCGTTCGGAAAACTATAAGGTTCCACCGAAATTTATCGGACCGGAGGCCTCGATCAGCAGTGCTTTGATCAGTGACGGGTGTAAAATTCTTGGACATGTGGAGGAATCAGTAATATTTCCAAAGGTAGTGATCAAGAAAGGGGCATCAGTTCTCCAGTCAGTGATTATGCCAAACGTCGTCATTGAAGAAAACGTACGAATCGACAAAGCCATCATCGGGGAGGGTTCCATTATTGAAAAGGGAGTGACTATTTCCCGATCTGAGGATCCGGAAAATAAAATCCAGGTTATTCCACACCGCTCATTTGTGAAAAAAGTTGTGAACACCGATGGCAGCGAAGGATATGAATGCATAAGGAGGGAAGAAGAATGAAAAATGTAATGGGAATCTATGATGACTGTTATCGACCTCCGGGCCTTGGAGATTTAATCAAGCAGCGTTCTCCCGGAGCGGTCCCCTTCGGAAGTAAATACCGGATGGTTGATCTGGTCCTTTCCAGCATGAGTTTTTCCGGAATCAAGAACGTTGGGATCTTTACCGGGGAATACAGCGGGTCCATCATCAATCATGTGAAAGCGGGGAAGGAATGGGGACTTCTGCGAAGCAAGGACGGTCTTTTTATGCTGACCTCACCTTACAGGGAAAACCTTGATTATCTGGATCGATCCTCGGAAGAGTACGTTCTGTACAGCCGTAGTCATATCGTCTATTTCACCGATTACACACCCATTAAGCATTTCCTCCATGAAAAGGAAGCGGATATCGTATTGGCCTACACCCATCACTTTGAGCCTCCATTGGAGAACGGTCTGTATTTCACCATGGACGAAGGTAAAGCAACATCTCTTTCCATGAAAAAAGAAAGTGAACAATCCCTTCGTTCCATGGAAATGCTGATGATGAAAAAAGAAATTTTTCGGGAGTTGTTAGAGGAAAGTGGAATTCTCGGTGAAAATCCATTGGAAGTTCTGGTGAAAAAGCAGGAGAAGTATAAAATTGTGCCCTATCTCTATAAAGGATATGTGGCTTACGTGGATTCCATTGCGGCGTACTATGAGGAAAATATGTCTCTTTTGGAAGAACGTTTATGGGAGGATCTTTTCAAGGGACCTGGTTCGATTATCACCATTCGAAATGACGAAGCTCCCACGAAGTATCTTTCCCCGTCCAATGTGAGAAATACCCTGGTCACAGAAGGGTGTATATTGAAAGGTGAGATCGAAAACTCCATGCTTTTCAGGGGAGTGAAAGTCAAGTCCGGGTCAAAGATCCGGAACAGTATCATCATGCAGAAGGCGGAAATCGGTCGCAATGTCGTCTTGGAGTATTGTATACTGGACAAGGATGTAAAGGTGGAATCGGGGGCGAAGGTCATCGGTACACCGGAGGAACCGATTTTCATCGGAAAAAAAGTGGTGGTTGAAGCGGAGTAACCCCAGAAAAGGGAGATGTGTTAAGGGATGACAGAGGGAATGAAGGATTTCATGAATCTTACCGAGGGCTATTTGAAACGGTTGGAAAAAATGGATTTGCACTGTGATATGGAATCCATCATAAAAGTCATCCTATGGAAACGTTTGGAGATTTTAGGGAAGCCGTGTTCTTTTAACAGCTTCCCTATCCCTTATTTATCAACCGGACAAATTCATCGAAAGACGCTGGATGTGCTGCGGGAATATTACAAGGATCTGGAATATACCTTTATCGGAAAGGGTGAGTGGTATGAGGATGCCCTGGGAGAGCTTTATCAGAGAAGTATTACAAATGAAAAGCGAAGAAAGACGGGGCAGTATTACACCCCGAAGGGGATTGTAGAGTACATCGTTGATGAAACCCTGAAGGAATATCGACCCTCCGAGGATCCGTTGATTCGCATTAGTGATATATCCTGTGGAACCGGGAACTTTCTCCTGGCGGCCTATGACAAGCTGTTTCAAAAATTTGTGGATGACCGCCTCTATCTTGAGAAAGAATATCCCGATAAAGACTGGTCAGACTCGGGAATCGCACGTCATTTATTAAAGACATGCATCTTCGGCTTCGACTTGGATGAAATGGCGTTGAAAATTGCAAAGGTGGGCTTATGGATGAAGAATCCCGAGGCAGCTCCGGGTGCTCTCCCCCTTTATTCAGGGAACAGTCTTGTGAAGTGGGAGAAAATTAAGGGGATAAGCAAATTAAACAGGGATAGAAAACACTTCTGGTCGACTAAATACGATTACATCGTAGGAAACCCACCCTATATCGGACATAAGGAGCTCAAGCTGCAGGAAAAACAATGGCTTTTGAAGGAATATTCCGGAGTCTTTAAGGATAAATCTGATCTCTCTTATTGTTTTTTTCAACGAATGCTGGAACAATTAAAGCCGGAGGGAAAGGCGATGTTTATTACCTCCCGCTATTTTATGGAAAGCCCTACGGGGGAATCCCTGCGCAGGTATCTGTCTAAAACCGGAGCATTGGAATCGGTGATGGACTTTTATGACGGAGAAGTGTTTCAAGGTCTGGGAATTGCAACTGCCATTTATGGTCTTAAAAAAACGGAGCACGAAACCGATGAGACTGAAAACATTTCCATTCGGAAGTTAAAAAGTGGATTTCTTGCCGATCAGTCAATCGACCTTGAAGATGCGGATCAAATCAACAAGTCCTTCCATGCATTTATGTTTCCGAGAGAAGAGGTGGGAGGATCCCGATGGACCTTTCATCATCCAAAGGAAAAAGCCCTTTTCAGTAAAATCACAACCAGCCCAGGGATGCGTCTGAAAGACCTGGGGGAAAGCTTTCAGGGAATTATCACCGGATGTGATTCCGCATTTGTTCTTGAGGCGGAAGAGGCAGAGGAGAAGGGAATAGAAAAAGAACTCCTGATGCCCTGGATCAAGAATCGTCAGGTTCTATCCTTTCACGTTGAGCCTTCTGAAAAAGTGGTGATTTATCTGAATAAAGAAGTGGATCTTGAAGAATACCCCAATACCTATCGGCAGCTGCATCCCTATAGAGAACGGCTTGAACAGCGACGGGAATGTAAAAAAGGCTTGAGAGAATGGTATCAGCTTCAGTGGGGCAGGGATGAGGAAACCTTCAGGAAGCCGAAAATTCTCTTTCCCTATAAAAGCCGAACCAACCGCTTTGCCCTGGACCGCAAGGGGTATTTTTGCAGTGCGGATGTGTACAGTCTGAGAGTAAAAGAAGAGCATAAAAATAGGATTCCTTTGGAATACCTGATCGGCGTGTTGAACAGCGATATTTTTGAGTTCTATTTTAAAAGTTTCGGGAAAAACTTAGGGAAAGGAATGTATGATTATTACCCCAACAGTATTATGGACCTCTGGATTCCCCTGGACCGAAAGTTAATTGAAGACATCAGTGGAATCGTAAAACAAGAGGGATCAGATGAGTGGGAACCGATAAAGTCACGGGTGAATGAACTTCTCGAGAGCTATTTCGGAATCGAGAAAAAAGAGATTCTGGAACTCTAAGAAAACAGTATTAAAGATCGGGGAAAAAGTCCAGCTGCTCCTCTTCACTGAAGGAGAGACTGGATGCGGAGATTCCCAGAAGGCGAATGGATTTCTTTATAGGAATCTCTCGAAGGATCTCTTTTGCCAAAGGGTAGAATTCATCAACACTCTGCATGGTATTGGAGAGAGTTTTGCTCCTGGTTCTAAGGGTGAAATCCTCGTATTTCACTTTAATGGTCAGGGTACGGAAGTAAAGACCTTTTTCCTTTAGTTCTTCGGAAAGCTGGATTGAATACTCCCACAGGAGTTTTTCTAGACGTCCCAGCTCATGAATGTTCTCGGAGAATGTACGCTCGACTCCCAGGGATTTTCGTTCCCGGTGAAGCTCGATGGGACGGGGATCGATGCCCCGGATCCTTTGATAGACTTCACTGCCGGATTTTCCGAGAAGATTTACCATCACCTCTTCGCTTAACTGAAGAAGGTCTTCGATGGTTTCAATTCCAAATCGGTGAAGACGCTCACAGGATTTCGGTCCCAGGCCGTACACTTTTTTGATGGGCAGGGGAAACAACAGCTCAGGAATATTTTTCGGAGTGATGACCATAAATCCGTCGGGTTTATTCCAGTCGGAAGCAAGCTTTGCGAGAAATTTATTGTAGGAGACTCCCACGGAAAGAGTAAGGGAGGTTTTTTCAAAAACCTTGTGTTTCAGGGTTTGGACAAATGACATAATCTCGTCCCCGGAGGGGTTTGTGCCATCTTCGTTGATCAGCTGCAGGTAAGCCTCATCGATGGAGACTTTTTCAACAAGGGGTGAGATTTCCCGTAGAACTTCGAGGATTTCCCGTGAGACTTCCTGATAACGATCCATTCTTCCGGGCACATAGATTCCATGGGGACATTTCTTTTTTGCGATAAAAATGGGCATGGCGGAATGGACACCGTATTTACGGGCCTCGTAATTGGCAGTGGTCACAACCCCCCGGGAGGACCGGCCACCGACGATGACGGGCTTTCCCTTCAGGGAAGGGCGGTCCCGTTCTTCCACGGATGCGAAAAATGCATCCAGATCCACATGCAGGATGACAGGTTCCATCAAATCACCTCAAGGGTATTATAGCATAACGATCATATGTTTGGTAGATGAGTTTAGAAAGGAAGAGGGCAATGAAAAAAATCATTATGTACAGCAGTAAAACCTGACCCTACTGTGCCAAGGGAAAGGAGTTTCTCGATCAGCAGGGATTGGTTTATGAAGTGAGGGATGTCAATGAGAATCCCGCAGCGAACAGTGAGTTTCGCGCTATGGGTCTTCAAGGGGTTCCCGCCTTTAAAATCGGGGAGGAAGTGATTGTGGGACTCGATACGGAAAAAATACTAAAAGCCGTGGATTATAAGGTGGTCAACTGTCCCTCCTGCAAGGGCAGGATGCGGGTACCCAAGGGAAAGGGGAAGATCCGTGTCACCTGTCCTCACTGCAGGCATCAGTACGTAACTAACTCGGGAAAGTAAAGAAAAATATCTTATATGTATAAAATGTTATACATTTATCAAGGCAGGGTATCAGTATAAAATAGGAGGCTGTGACCTGCAAAGTGAAAATGGACGCTTTCTTTGCAGAGAGCCAATAGCGTAACCGACCGATGAGGTCGGTTTTTTTCTTTTTTAAGGGAAAGGAAGGTGATGGATTCTTGATGATTATCATGTCCGGATTTATCTGATTGTGTGAGTAAAGAAAACGGAGGGAGAGCGATGAAAAAAAAGAGTATTGTGTTAATTTTGGTACTGATCATGATCGCAACTTTGCCTTTACAGGCATTTGCAAGAAGACCGAACAGTGACCCCTTATATTATCTGAACATGGGGGATTCCATTGCCGCTGGTATGAGTGCATATCCGGGAGAGGATTATTTTGAGTACTACTCAGAGTACCTAAGTGGTTTTGGAGTGGAAAAAGTACCTGAATGGACCGGAATGGGATGGGATGGATTTATCAACTGGTATAAAACAGACGGAAAATATGAAGATGGAAATATTGCGATGCCGGGGATGACTACAAGCTGTATGCTTGGTATGCTGGCATTTGTTGAACCTGCCCGGGAAATGGTGAAGGAAGCAGACATTATCACCATCAGCATAGGGGGAAACAACGTACTGCAGCCAATGATCGTGGCAATGATGGAGGTTTACGGGACACTGTTTAATACATCGATCGGAAGTGTCGAGGAGTTGATGTACTTTATACAATTGGGTGGAGAAGATACATGGAATATGATTACTGATGAATTTCTTGCCATGATGATACCTCGGGATCCTGCATGTCCTCTCTGGCAAGGTGTGGCCCAATTCAACCGGGAGTGGCCGGAGATACTCGGGATGATCCACAGCCTGAATCCGGAGGCCCATGTGATCGCACTGTCCATCTATAACCCTGTATCGAGAAGCGAAAGTCCTGAACTGTATATGTTGATGGAGGAAATGATCCACTCAATGAACCTGACCATGAGAAGGCATCAAAGCAACCGGGTCAGTGTGGCAAATGTTCATCAATCATTTCGACGAAATGACGATGCGGCCAACTTCTCGGTTGAATGGTTCCCATACCTGGACCCCCATCCGACAAACTATGGACATCAATTAATCGGTGAGGAGTTAATGAGAGTCAGAAATCCAAGAGCATTCAGATAGTCTGAAGACATTTCTGTAATGATAACGAATGAATGAAAGGGGTGTCCGGAAATGGGGAAAAAATCATCCAGGAGCATTCCGAAAAAATCTGAAAAGTCCTCCTCGGCAGTGATACTCAAATCGCTGCTGATCATCTCCCTGATCGTGAATCTTGTTTTTGCAACACAAAGCATTTTCGGAAGGGAGTCCAGTGGAGAGGCGGAAACGGAAATGCAGGAGATCGCTTTGGCATCCCGGGAGTTTTTCGTGGAATTTGAAGATAAGAACCTGCATATGATGAACGCCGCGGATCTTCTGGCAATGCATGAGGAGGGAAGGGTGCTGATCCTCGATGTCAGGAGCCATGNAGAGAGGCGAGAGGGCTCCATCACCGATTCCGGACACATTCCTTTGATCATGCTGGCGGACCGCACGAACATTCTGCCTCCTGATGCAGTTTTCGCTGTCTATGAGGAGAACGATATCGCCTCTGCCTATGGGGTGTTCCTCTTGAATGTCCTGGGCTATGAAGCCTATGTTCTGGAAGGAGGGATGGAGGCCTGGGAGAAAGCAGGAGGCAAATTGAATACCTGCTACACCTGATAGGTGGAGTATGGGCGGTCTGCCTGGAAAAAATCTAATCTACTATCAAAGAGAAAGTTTATATGAAAATGATGTGGTTTGTAGGGTCGTTGTCTAAGAGATAGATATATTTAATGATAGCAAACATCAACAAATAATGAGTGTTATTCTTATAACGTTAAATTTTTATATAAAAAACAATTATTCTCAAACCCAGCTGTTTCAACAATTTCACAGAGGGTATAAATATAGCACCTTAACGGGAGTGAGGATCTTTGAGGAGTAACTGGACGCTTTTCTTCAAAGGGAGCTGGTAGCGTAACCGACCATTTTTTTGGTCGGTTTTTTTAAGTTTTAGGGAGGTGAATAAATAGTAAGTTTAAAACTATTTGTGATAGGATTAACAAAAAAAGCGATGACAGAAGGATATTGCCTCAAAGGGTGGAGGAT
>SL_3KL_010_SEDDRAFT_10005286_pt1 | contig 11611 bp, 6 predicted proteins | sample SodLakKL_010_SED_2_FD_10381 | JGI IMG/M metagenome (IMG submission 10381)
TGACATTCTGGATAATCTCAACTGGAATGTGCAAATCATTCAGGGGAGCGATCCGGCCAACACTCTGCTTAACTTTACCAACAACTGGTGGGGGACCACGGATAGTACTACGGTTGCAGGCACAATATTCGATTATTACAACAGTACAGATCGTGCAATAGTTGATTTTATCCCAATGCTGAACCAGGCTGCGGGAATTTATGGCCGAGCGGACATCAACAGGGATGGACGTACGGATGGATTCGATCTGGCCATATTGGCCGCAACTTTTGGATTGAGCCAGGGAGATGACGGATTCAACCCGGCCGCAGATATATACACGGATGGCCGGGTTGACGGGTTCGACCTTGCCATTATGGGTATCCACTTCGGACAGACAGGACCGGGAACTTCCCCTCATAAGCGACTGCATGAAAAGGAAAGTGAACCTCTTCTGGTATCCATTGAAGAGCAACGAAAAGCGTCCTCCGCGGTTGACACACTTGTATACACCATTCTTTTGGATGACACTCCTGCCCTGTTTTCATTTGCTGCTGATGTTATTTTCGATGAACGTTTATCGTTCGAACGGGCAGAAGAGGCGGGATTCATCAGCTTGCAAGAAGAAAAGGTTGTCTTTCTGACAAGTCTGCACTCCGAAAAACCGCAGGTATCCGTCGGTATAACAAGATTGAATGATTTGTCCGAAAATCCACCAGTTGCAGAGGGAAGCGGCAGCTTGATTCGGCTCTATTTTACTGCGCGAAAGAGCATTGAATCGATAAAGGAGCCGGAGTTGAAGCGGCTGGGCTTTTTTGCCCCGGACGGCAGTTTGTATGATTTTTCGATTGAGACGGCAAAAGCCGAAACGAGGATCGACGGACCAGAGGAAATTCCATCGGAAATTTCACTTGATCAGAACTATCCCAATCCGTTCAATCCATCAACTCTTATCAGTTATTCATTGAATGAGGAAACCTATGTGACCCTTGAAGTATTTGATCTTACAGGCAGACGAATTGCAGTCATTGCAGACCAGGTACAGCAGGCAGGCAGGCATCAGGTCACCTTTGATGCAACCAATCTTTCAAGCGGTCTGTATATCTACCGGCTTGCCACTCCCGGATTTGTTGAAACCCGAAAAATGATGCTGGTTAAATAAGGAAAGCGATGAATAGATTCAGTTTATCATTTTTAGTCATTGTAATAGTCTCATTCCATTTTCAGTCTAGTCAAAGTTATGGGCAGATCAAAGAAGCTGCTAAGTTTATTTCCATTGATTTTGAAAGTGGAGTTATAATGGAATTTGCCGGTGCTGTATCTGTAGTTGGTGATGTTTTAGAAATTTATGAGTTTGCGGAAATTGCTAGTGACGCTTTAGAGTACCGTATGCTACCAGATACTGAAAAGGAGAAGATCCACTATATCGAGGTCAACGGTAGGGAGCTGATTTTTAGTAATCCAGCCACCTCCGCTTTTAAAACCATGATTCAGGTAGCAAGAGTGCTTGGAGATGATTTACAGCAAATATTTTTTGATGAATATTTATCTTACCCTAAGAGAACAAATCAAAAAACACTGTATGCAAATAATTTATTGAACAATAACTCATACTTTGGAAAACTACGGATGCGAATTGTTGAGTGGGATTTTCCTGGAGGTGGCTCGGATGGAATAATCCTGCTTCTTGATCGGGTTGAAATGCAACCAAACGAAACCACTGCTGGACAAACATGGTACGGCATAGAAAAAGAATGGATCGTTGATCTTTTTATCAGTGTTGGGGGCATCAATATCCCAAAACAATCAGTCAAGTGGAATAGATTTACGTCGGGTAATTTCACTCTGAGACTAAACCTTGACAGTATTAAAGATATTGCTGATGTGCTATTAGACGGGGAAATCCGTGTGGGTGTCCGGGTTAGGGAGCAGGGTGTTTTAGGTTTTGGAGATATCACTGATGTTGGAACACTGCATTTCCTGGATGAAGAAATTGCCTTCCCTCCGTCAGCACCCCGTTTGTCAGCAAATTCACTTGCCAACACAATAGAATTGTCCGTTCAAGCCGGAGTACCGATCAACCAAATCGATATTTACCGTTCAGAACAAAGTGATTTCAGTATCGATGGACTGTCACCCATTCCAGTTGATTGCACGGAAAATCGTTGTATTGACCAAAACGTGGAGGGTGGAACGCGCTATTATTATAAGGGAATAGCAAGAAATCAGGCCGGAAGCAGCAATCCGTCCAACGAAGTCAGCGGCATGCCTACCATTCAGTTTGTTTTTCAGGAACTGGATTACAGCGAAGAGATGATTGTTAATACACTGCAGAACATCAGTGGAAAACTATACGAACTGGATGGAGAAAACCCGGGGGATCCCGTTTCAGGTGCACAGATACGAGCGCGTTTTTCCGATTTCGATTGGATCGATCTTCCAGTCAATACGGACCAAAACGGATATTTTGAGGTGGAGGTGAGAGCACCCGCTATCCCGGGAAGCAGTAATTTTGTGCTTGAGGGTTCAGTCGATTCTGAACGTGTGGTCCGTCACCTTCCTGCGGCTATCCTGGAAAGACCGGACAAGGGACACAATCTCACACTGCACCAGATAGATCTAAATGAGCGATCCTTACATACGGGCGGCGTACTTTCTGGCACCATTCATGTAGAAAACCGTGGCCTTGTTCCGGAAAATGAAGTGCTTTTGAAATTCACAGTCAGGGATCAGGACGGTGAAGAAAGAGATGAATTCAAAATTGACGGACTTTCCTTGGGTATTGGGCAACAATCAACCATTCCCTTTTCATATGTGTTGCCCGAAAGCATAATTGAGGGTAATTATGTATTGTACGCCCGGGTCAAGAATGAAGACAACCTGGATGAATTCCCATTCAACAGTCAGCGAATCGCCGATTTTTACGTTCAGGAAGAAGCCTTTTCATTCCCGGTGTTCCGAACCCGTGTTTATGAGTTTAATAATCTTGGACAATCATTCTCATTAGCCGGAGGTTCATTAACCCTTCAGGATATTCGTGAAAATGAGGCACGATTTGTTTTCAAATCAGAGACCACAGATTTTCTTGCGGGTGATGCCCAGGAAAGAAACTACTGGCTATTCGGGAGCAATGAACTGCTTCTATTCCCTGTCAGGGTGAATTCGAGTGATACCACAGTTACCGTTCGAGCCGGAGGTGTTCACACCGCTACCACGTTACTGCCCCAGGATGCCAAAATAAAACATGGAAGCAGTGTAGCGTTTAGCATCATGTTGCAAAGCGGACGTGAAATGAACCCGGAATCCGTGCATTTTCCTTTTGGCCGGGATGCACGGGAGTTCAGACAGTGGAACTCCGGCATTTCCAATGACTGGATCAGCGGCAGAGAATATCACATCAACATGCAAGTCCCTTCCGGTCAGGCACAACACAACTACAAAAGCTGGATTCGTTTTGAGGATCAGGATTTTGCCTACTTCACTCAAGGAAATATTGAAGTGAAACCCATACACGATGTGGGGTTTGCAGAAAACCTTACCATTACCGCTGAAAATGAATTGTCTGATGAACATGGAAATGTCATGGATCCGGTTGCGGGGTTATTATTTTCATTTAAAGGCCATTTGAAAAACGATGGTGATTACACTGAAAAGCAACAGATATACCTTCGAGTACTAAAATCCCCCGATTACGTCCATGCAGAAACGCANACGCTAAATGTAAGACCGGGCCNGCAGGNCCCATTTGAATTCGAATGGAANACGCTNGGTCTTGATGTTGGCACGTACGCATTTTACATAACGGCACCGAACGCAGAGGATGAACATCAGAACAACACGTTCATTGGCAAAAAAACTCTTATTGAACCACCAGAGCTGGATGTTGTGATTCAAGAATTTAACGAAACCTTCAGAACAGGAGACGTAATTCCTATCCGTATTTTTGCAGGCCGCCACCAGTCATCACTCTCAGACGCATCTGTATCAGTATCTATCGAGCATCCGGATGGCTTTGTCGAGGAAAAAAGTGCCGTGTATAATCAGGACACAAACTATTATGAAGTCTTACTCCGTGCTAACCTTGGAGGAAACTATTACTTCACCGCATCTGCTGAGCGAGCCCACTACAAAAAGGGCACGGACTCGGCTAAGGCACAGGTTTTTGTTGAAGTAACCCTATCTGAGTCCTATGGTTCCGCCCGGCTTTCCGAATATGTATTCCTGGATGTGAAAATCTCACCCGCCGGGGATGTTCATGCCATTGCAACGGATATTTTATATGATGGACAGTTTTTGATGATGGGTGAATTCATTATTACGGATTTTTTAAATGAGAATGGTACAGTACAAACCTCCACGCAACTCTCACATCAGAGCAATAAATCCGTTCTTGGGGTCACAAGGCTGGGATCCAGTCAAAGAGGAGTTACGAATTACAGCCAACAAATCCTGGGAACCATTGCGCTGAAAGGCATTGCACATGGAAGCTCAAGTGTAACCATGCAAAATTTTGGCATCATGGACTCTAAAGGAGAAACCATGGCAATACTTTACAATGATTCCAGGGAGGCTGAGATCGGAAAACAAAATGCCGTATTCCAGTTTGTCAATCCTGGAAATGAAAGGTTATTGTTTGAACGTGACACACTAGATATCGTGCTGACCAATGCCTATCAGGTGCAAGGTGTGCTTGGAACCATTCAATTTGACCCGTCCAAGATCAGAGTCCTGTTCCTGACCGAGGGGGACGCCCTTAAAACAGGTAATAAAGATGAGACCTTGTTTCTTAATCAAGCTGACCAGGAAAACGGAATCATTGAATTTGGGGTCACAAGAGTTGGTCAAAATAGAGGTATAAGTATTGGCTCTCAACGAGTGGCCAGTATTGTATACGAGCCCGTTTCCAGTGGCAATACCACACTCCAATTCAATACTACAGGGATACTGTCTGCAAATGGAGACATCCTTCTGCCATCACTGGGAAGTGGTACAGAAATACAAATCGGTGGAACAACAACTACATCAGAAAAAGCAACAATCGCTTTTTCGCCATCACCTGCATACCCTGATTACAATCATAATATTGACCTTCAGATCACACTAAAGGACGCTAAAAATGTTTTTTCCTTTGCAACGGACATATTTTATGACCCTGAAATCATCGAATTTGTCTCCATGGAAGAAGGCAACTTTTTAAATGAATCGGGTACGGTTCAGACGAGCCTGAATTATCACCTAAATGCCGACAATGGATTATTGACACTTGGCCTGACACGATTGGGTGCAGTTGGCGGGATCGACACTTCGGGTGAGGAAACGCTGCTTACCCTGCGGTTCCGACAGCTCGTGAATGAAGAAACATCCGTACAGTTTTCGAATGCCGGGGTAATGCTGCCAGACGGGGAGACAAGGATTCCACTGGAATTGAACGACGGTGAGATAATGGAATTACGGGGAGCCACTGCTCAGTATAATGAAGGCTGGAATCTGGTTGGCATTCCTGTCGATATTGAGCCGGTTTCTTTTCTGAATTATTTACCAGAGAACACAAAAGTACCTTATAAATACGAGGGTACCTATGTTTCCAGCGACATACTTGAAAAAGGTACAGGATACTGGGTTCTGCTGCCTGATGAATTGGTTGTAGATTATGGCTTTGAATTTCTGAGTCAGATGGAGCTGGAGTTGCAAGAAGGCTGGAATCTTGTGTCTGGAATCAGCCACCCCGTTGCCGTTCAATCTGTACATGACCCTGAGGGAATCGTACTATCTGAATGGTATGGATATAATTACTCCTATCACTTTACGGATTATATTGAGCCGGGTAAAGGATACTGGGTACTAACCGATAATGCCGGAAATATCACTCTTAACCACCCCCAACAAAAACTACTGGCATCGGAGCAGGACGAAACTACCTTGCAGCGGTTCAATCCGGAAGAAACATTCTATGCCTTGCACTTTGTTTCGGGTAGCGATACGCTTCAGACATTGTACTTCGGTGCTGAGCTTCCCTCCGATGTTCCGGCCACCCATTTTGTGATGCCGCCTCTCCCTCCAACCGGGGCGTTCGATGCCCGCCTCACCGGAACTGACAGCCGCCTTGCAGAAATCAATGACCCGGAAATTGTCATTCAGCAAGATGGATTTGAGGGGGAGATTCATCTCCAGGTTTTTGAGTCAACTTCGGATCAGGCTTGGGAAGTTATGCAGATGACCGGAGATGGCAGCACCGTGGACAGACAAGAGTTGCGAGATGGTGAGACATTTTCTCTGCATTCACCTGATGTTACTCATATAAAGCTGGTTCCGATTGACGCGCAATCTGCCTATGTGGCTGATCTGCCCGACCAATTTGCACTTGAACAAAACTATCCCAATCCGTTTAACCCTGCTACCAACATTCGTTTCTCATTACCACAACAGAGTCAGGTGGAAATCAATGTTTATAATATTCTCGGAATGCGAGTGTCCCAACCTGTAAATCAGGTAATGAATGTTGGTCATCATACCATCGTATTTGATGCATCTTCACTTTCAAGCGGGGTTTACTTATATGAATTGCGGGCGGGAAGTTTCAGGGAAATACGAAATATGACGATAATTAAATAAGTAGAAGTAAAGTACTAACAATCAGGTACTACCTTATTTCCAAAAAAACCTAATGGAGGGCAAATATGAAAAATCGCCTCAATGTAAAAGCTCTATGGCTAATTGTCTTATTTATGATTCTTATTCCAAAACCATCACTGTCTCAAGATCTTTTTTTTGGAGGTGGTATTAGTTTGCCATCCAACCCCTCTTCTTTTTCGGATACGTATAAAACCGGTGCTAATTTTGAAATTGGATACCTTTGGGGGGCATCAACTTTTGATAATACAGCTTTTGAATTAGGTTTCAGTTATGACACATTCGGCTTGTCCATACCCGAAGGATCCGATGTTTCTGGCGGGAGGCTTGCTTTAATAAATGTAAAATTTGGCGCAAGATATTTCCTGGGTGACCCTGAAGTTGGAAAAAGTAATTTTTATCTGGCTGCTGGTTATGGCAGGTATACTATGAGTGTTGATAATTTGAAAAGTCCCAATTTTACAGTTGAATTTGAAGAACAACAAGGTAATAGTTTGAATTTCGGTATAGGGGTAATCATGCCTAATAATTATTTCACTAATTTTGATCTTCGCTATAAAACGATCTATACCAGCGGTGAGCACAACCTTTCATTTCTAGCCTTAAGATTAATTCTTATGTAACATTGTTAAACCTTGTTATTTCAATTTTTCAAACGTTAAGAAAAGCTTACTCGGCAACAATAAAATAGCCCACATCAACAGACCTTGAGAATCTGCTTCATGCGGGCTTTCCAATAAAACATATCCGGCCAAGATCCGTGCTTCATAAATCATCAATTACTTCCCCAATAAAATGTCCAACGATTAGGGATGCGTTCAGAAGATTGGCTTAAAATCAGTTAAAAATCACCCTGTCAGCCTTTTTAAGCATAATATAACCCTCATTAGTTTGAAATATGGTATTCAATCTGTAATGATGTTGAGGGTGCTGAACCTCCACAACTGTAGTTGTACCATCTTTTTTTGTTATCCGAAGAACATAAGCTGTTACAACTTGTCTAGGGGCTGTACCCACAGACCTAACGTCTCTGAATTTTAAATCCTGAATGCTTAATGATCTTATATCATTAAAGTCTATTCTGGCTACAGAATACTCATCTAATAAACGAAAATCATCATATCGTTTTGAATTTATAGTAACTGGAAAAGGCGGCCCTAAGCCTGAATCGTCCCTTGATTGTCCAAAAGTATATAATATGTTATTTGAACCATCTATAATTTCAGCACCGACTAAGGTTAGATTAATAGCGGTTATTTTGGCACTTCTAGGAGGAATCGGCTTTATTTCAAAAAGATAATTAATCCTTAGGTTGTTGCTATCTGACAACTGACGCAGGTTCATTGCTTTATCAGGTGATATGTAGGTATGAAATCGAAAAATAGCTTGAATATCTGCTCCACGTCTTTCTCCTGTCAGCTCAACAGCACCTACTCTCGAATTATCTCTGAAATTATAAAGTATTTCATCATTTACAAAAAAGTGTATCCTCATATAATCAAATGTAAAAAAGTCTCGTTGTGTGAATGCAATACGATAATCAAATCTGAATTTTCGTTCGTCCATTATATATCTTGGCAGATTCAAAGAAACGTTTTTAAAACTCAAATAATCCCCGAAATAATTTTTATATATTTCATCAGCTTTTCGATTTTTATCATTTAAAATCAAATCTCTTCTCTGGGCGTATTGAACACTCGTCTCGAACTCATTTTGTCCCACATCAAGTGCATAATATAAAGCAAGGTATTCTTTATAAGAATTTTTTAACGATTCCGTGATATAGTTTGGACTCCGATCGTAATAAACAGTGTGTATACTTTGTGATAAGGCATTGTTTATGTACACCAGCGAGAGAGTCATTAAAAACGCTTTGCAGATGTGAGATTTCTGTGTTTTCATAATCTTTATAGATTAGCTCTTCATTTAAGGTGGAGGCAGAATAATATTTGAAGTGCCCGATTTTTCAGTTAAGGGTCATCAGTTAGTTTTTCGAGATTCGAGTCATTAAAGAATACTTCTTTGGGCGTTAAATATCCAAGTTTTTTCGTGGTCGGTTGTTAAGTTTTTCGCAGATTTGAGCCAATTCTTTGGGTTGTACAAATCGGATGTCCCTCTTTTTGGGAATATACTGACGTACAAGTTTATTTATCTGTTCAATTCTGGAGCTTTCGTTGGTCTGGTAGGGATGATAAAACCAAATCGTGGTGTTCAAATATTTAGCCGTAAGTAGATGATCGGCAAATTCAACCCCGTTGTCGTTGGTCAACGAATAAACGCGGTCGCGCAGCTCTTTGAGCAGTTTACGGGTAGCGATGTGATTGTCCCGCGCAGACTTGGAATGTACCTGTGCCAGCCAGCAGTAGCTTGATTTTCGGTCTGTGATGCTTTGGATGGCTCCTTTGTTTCCTGGTCCGACGATGGTATCCCGCTCAAGGTCGCCGATTCGCTCTACGGTATCGACTTCTTTGGGCCGGTCGTCAATCCACCGCCGGTTTTTGATCAATTGACGCACTGTTTTGACTTTATTTCGGCGTTTGGGGCGTTTTCGTGCCGTTCTCAGTTGCTTATAAAGGGTTCTGCTCTGGCGCGCATTCTCATAAATATACCGGTAAATGGTCATATGGGAGACGGACATGTCCGGACTGTGTTCTATTACCAGCCGAGGCCCAATGGCAGCGGGCTCAAGGTCTGTTTTGGACAATAACGTAAGCGAGTGCTGCTTTAACGGGCCTTTAAACCGGTATGGAGTTCTTTTTTGGGTTCGTTGGTGCCCATACCGTCGCTGCGCTGTTTCAGGGTCATACTGGTTATACCCACCTGACCGCTTAAGCTCCCGCCGAATGGTAGTAGGATCTCGCCCCAGTTGAGCAGCAATGTATGGGATGGAGTGGTTGAGTTGAATTAACCCGTGAATATGGTATCTTTTGGTGTAGGTTATGTGCGTGTAGTTTTTCATGTGCTGGATTCTTTGGTCGGAAAAAAGCAGAAAGCTACGCAAACTTTCCGAGAATCCTTGGGAACGCGCCCCAAGGATTCATTTTTCCGCAGAATCGGGCACTTCAAATGTTAATTAGCCGGATATATTAATTATAACATATACATACTGCCGTTTTTATTGGCATATTATTACAGTAGTTAAAACTACAAAGTCATGTAATGTATTCATTGTCAATAAGGATTTATAACATTATAAATAACAAATAAACTGTTTACCAAAAATAGGTACTTAACATTCAGTTATCATACCGACCCATTTGACTTCTTCGCACTGAAGCGCAGCCGCTCGCTAAAATTCAATGTCGCGCCAATTAACTTCACAAAATCTACACGCTCACCGGTCTCCGGGTAGATGCGGAATCGTACTGCACGCCGTGCTTTGCCAGTATATCCAGGATCCACTTCCAGTCCGCCGATAGGATTACATCAAATCACTTTCTGATAGCTAAGATAGGATATTCACCCCACCATGAACCGAGACTTACCATATAATTATTTATGTTTTGATGAGCCAGCCAACCACCAGGCAATTGGTGTTCGTGTCTTGCAGCCAGGTAATATCTGGTGCTGGAGTACTGTCTATTACCGTTTCGAGTAAGAAAACCGAAAGTCATTCTCTCTGTGACACCAAGTCCATCAAGCATTTTTAGAAGATCCCCACCATCCTGATAATATGACAAAAGATCGTTCCAATCTGCCACCCGGTATTCTGGTCCCATTACACTGCTTACAATGGCATCCCAATCAGAATCTTCGGTATATCTACTGCTTGTAAGGGCAAAATCACCAGAAGTTCGAAATCCCGCATCACTATAAGGGTCACACTCGGGATGATTTGCAATTATTTCCATTTTTGCGAATAAATTCCTCAGGCTTGGCGTATCCTCAAAGTAGATTTTTACACCAGCTTTCTTTCCCTCATTAATTTCATCAAGGGACATAAATGAAACATTTACAGCTTCACTTATCAAATCATTGATGACCACTTGATTAATTTCAAGACCAGCCTCAACCACAAGAGTTGTGGCAATGTCATGCACCGGAATTGAAAAAGTTGCCATTGACAACATAAGGCCAATGCCGCGCATGCCGATAGAAACCCTATCGGAGACTATATCACCGATTTCATCAAAAGATTTACAATAGAATTGATACCCATCACCTTCTCTTACATAGCCACTTCGATAATGGTTGTCCATTTTTACGATGCCCTTTGAAATACCTATATAAGCTCTGGCAACCCCAACCAAGAAAATGGCCGCTGTTATGGTGATAGGCCCTGCAATGGTATGATCTTCACCTGCGGGTAACTTACGTTTTGATTTCGCACCAAAATAATCACTCAGTTCTTTTGGAGTACCCCAAAAAAATGAAGGAGTAAATCGACTTTCAGGATCATTCATCAAAAGAACGATTTGGTCATCAATCTGCGCGTAATGAACTTCCACACCACTTACGGGATTTCCGTTATCTGAATTTAAGAGTGTAAATTCAAACCCTATCTGATCAGTGACATCATTAATAGTAATTTCTGAACTGATAGCAACCTTACCATCAGAGTTGGATTTTATCACCTCAACTCCAGTACCACCGTAATTCAATTCATAATCATTGTTGTCGTCACTATTCTTTATATCACATGAAGCAATAACAAAAATGATGATTGTGCAGAAAAGATATCTCCACATTTCCATAGTACCTCTCCCCCTATTTTTGTTAATCTTAAATACTTTTTAAGAGAATAATATAATTTTTAACAACATTCAAAATTATTAGGACGCACGATATATAGTAACGGTCAAGGCCTATATTGGGGCATTAGTGTCCAATTAATCACGAATGAGGAACAGGGTTTATTATTTCGTCCCGCTTTTCAACCTTCATTTCATATTACCCATTTCCGTCCACCGGCACAACCCCGCCGCACATAAGGGCGACAAATCATCTGGTTTCGGGTGGATGGGTCGCCTGCCCCGGTGGATGTTTTATGGGTGGTTGTGTT
>SL_3KL_010_SEDDRAFT_10005287_pt1 | contig 11611 bp, 6 predicted proteins | sample SodLakKL_010_SED_2_FD_10381 | JGI IMG/M metagenome (IMG submission 10381)
TCCATAATCTCATAGGAGGTTTTGGTATCCAGGTTTCCTGTGGGCTCGTCGGCCAGGATAATGCTGGGGTTTGAAACAAGGGCTCTGGCAATGGCTACACGTTGACGCTGTCCACCGGATAATTCATTGGGTTTGTGATGTGTTCTATCCCCCAATCCAACGAGGTCGAGCACTTCTAAGGCCCTTTCAGTTCTTTGTCTCCTTGAAATCCCACCATAAACCAGAGGTAGTGCTACATTGTCCAGCGCACTTAATCTGGGAAGGAGGTTAAAAGTTTGAAATACAAAGCCAATCTGGCGATTTCGTATTCCGGCCAGCTCACTGTCGGACATCCTGCTCACATCCTGATTGTCGAGAATGTATTTTCCCGAGGTCGGACTGTCCAAACAGCCGAGTACATTCATCAAAGTGGATTTTCCCGAACCGGAAGGGCCCATCAAGGCGACGTACTCATTCTCATTGATGGTAATGGACACCCCATTGAGTGCATTTACCACCATGGTTCCCATCTGATAAGTTTTCTTAATGTCTTCGGTGCGGATTATTTCTTTAGTGTTGGCGTGCATACTTTCTTTTTTGCAAAAAATACTTCAATTCATGGCAGGGTTTCCACTGAGAATGATAATAAGCCCCTCAAGATGAACTTAAAACCAGATTATTTTGGACTTCCTGAATTTTTCAACTGCAAGATATGATAATGAACGACATTTTTTTGGAAATGATGGATGTACGGGTGATTTTTTTCGTCCAATAGCTCCATTTACTACCTTTGTGCACCTATTTACTCCTTTTTTCATGCAATTATTAACTGAGATCATGTTATTTCCTCCGGTGGCTGTTTGGGCTGCTGCTGTTCAAAGTGATGGCTGGCTATTAGAAATTCACGAAAACTACCAAAAGGGAGGATACCGAAACCGATACTATATATCGGGACCAAATGGACCTGTGCGTTTGACTGTCCCACTGGAAAAAGGAAAAAATGATAAAACCTCTATTTCCGAAGTCCGCATTTCAAGGGATGAAAACTGGGAACTTCAGCATTTGCGGAGCATCCAGACCGCCTACGGCAAAAGCCCCTATTTCGAGGATTATTTCCCACCCATCAAATCACTTTTTGACGGCCGGAAAGAACTTCTTTTAGACCTGAATGTGGAATCTCTCAAAATCAGCCGGGACATCGTTGCCCCAAAACTCACTCTTGAATTTACAAGTGCCTGGCAGTCGGATTACAGCGACAAGCCGGAAATCGATGACGAAAGAGGTCATTACAAACCCGGTTTGCTTAAAAAATCACGGATAGTAAACCACTATCCACAGGTCTTTGAGGATAAATTTGGGTTCCAGCCCAATCTCAGCATTTTGGACCTGATATTTTGCCTGGGACCAGAGGGCTCTACCTTTTTAAAGCGATATCGAAGGGAATAGTAAGCCTTTTGAGAGAAGTTCAAAGGCACCAAGCCGTCAATAATCAACTCAATTCCTCACTAAATCGCCCCTTCGAAACCATTTCACTCAATTGGTTTCATAAGAATAATTATATTTACGTTGTTATTTAACAAATCGAAACAAACCGGAGAGAAATGAAGAATGTATTTATTGGAGTTCTGCTTGGCAGCCTAACCATCTTGTTATTTGCCTGTGAGACAGAGGCTGAAAGAGTTGACTTTGAACCCATCACAGTAGAATACCCGGAAACCAAAACCGTGGATGTGGTGGATGATTACCACGGGGTGATGATTGAAGACCCGTTTCGCTGGCTGGAGGTGGATACTGCAGCCGAGGTAAAAGAATGGGTTGCCCTTCAAAATGAGGTCACCTTTGGCTATTTGGAGAGTTTGCCATTTAGAGACAGGATCACCGACCGACTGCAGGAGTTGATGGATTATCCGAGACACAGTGCTCCACGGAAAGTGGGAGATTACTATTTCTTCAACAGAAATGACGGTCTTCAAAACCAACCGGTCATCTTTAGAAAGAAGGGTCTGGATGGGAAGCCTGAGGTATTTATTGACCCCAATGAAATCAGTGAGGAGGGCCTGGTTTCTATCAACTTACTCGGAGCCTCACCCGACCATAAACACATAGCCTACGCCAGGCAGGAAGCCGGCTCAGACTGGGTAACTATAGGCGTGTATGAGGTGGAAACCGGCGAAGAGTTGGAAGATAAGCTCGAATGGGTGAAGTTTTCCGGAGCGAGTTGGGACGATGAGGGATTCTATTACAGCAGATATCCCGAGCCAGAGCCGGGCATGGAACTCTCTGCCAACAATCAGTTTCACTCCATTTACTACCACAAACTGGGCACGCCGCAATCCGAGGATATTTTGGTGCACGAGGACCGCGACCGGCCCTTTATGTACCATTTCACTTACCTGACCGATGACAGGGAATACGTCATTATGCATGCGGCACCCGGTACTGATGGATACGCTACTTACTTCAAGCCCAACAACAGGGATGAGATGGAATTCCAGCTTTTATTTGAGGGGTATTCCAATAAAAATTCCGTGGTAGATCACGTAGATGGACGATTCCTGGTCCGAACAGACATTGATGCGCCCAATTACCGTCTGATTTCTGTTGATCCATACAACAAAGACCCTGATGATTGGACGGAGGTGATTCCCGAGGGTGAAAATTTGCTGCGTTCTGTTAGCACTGGAAGCGGCTATGTTTTTGCTCACTACCTTGAGAACGCGATGAGCAAAGTGATTCAAATGACCCCTGATGGTGAAAATCCGGTGGAAATTTCCTTGCCGGGAACAGGGTCTGCATCGGGTTTTTCCGGCACTCCGGACCAGGAGGAACTGTTCTTTTCTTTCTCCTCTTTTCTCTACCCTTCCACGGTTTTCAAATACGATCCCGAAAGTCAAGATTCAGAGGCGTTTTTTGAGAGCGAATTGGCCTTCGATCCCAATGATTTCGTTGAGCGACAGGTATTTTACGAGAGTCTGGATGGTACCGAAGTTCCCATGTTTGTGGTTCACAAAAAGGGTCTTGAGTTGGATGGAACAAACCCTGCAATGCTCTATGGTTACGGCGGATTTAATATCAGTTTGACCCCGTCATTTTCCGCGAGTAATCTTGTGTTGCTGGAAAATGGTGGCGTTTATGCCATGGCTAACATACGCGGTGGAGGAGAATTTGGTGAAGAGTGGCACAAAGCAGGTATGTTGGAAAACAAACAGAATGTATTTGATGATTTCATAGGCGCCGGAGAGTTTCTGGTACAGGAGGGCTATACTTCACCTGAAAAGCTCGGCATGATCGGAGGTTCAAATGGTGGATTACTCGTTGCTGCATGCATGCTTCAAAGACCCGATTTATTTGCTGTTGCCATTCCACGTGTAGGAGTTCTTGACATGCTGCGGTATCACCAATTTACAGTCGGAAAGGGATGGATTCCCGAATACGGATCAGCGGACGATCCGGAGCAGTTTGAGTTTTTGTATGAATATTCACCATTGCACAATGTAGAAGAGGGCGTTGAATACCCGGCTACCCTCATCACAACAGCAGACCACGATGATCGAGTGGTGCCGGCTCATTCCTTCAAATTTGCCGCTGAATTGCAGCGCAATCAAGGCGGTGATGCACCAGCGCTGATAAGAATTGATACCGATGCAGGGCACGGTGCCGGGAAACCTATGTCAAAAATAATCGAAGAACAGACTGATATCTGGTCATTCTTCTTCTACAACACAGGGACAAGGTTGAAATACGACTAGAAAAAAAGGTAGGCCGGGATTATGAAAAAGGGCAATAGTTGGATCAACTATCGCCCTTTTCTTTCTTAACCATTTCTCAAATAATCTTTGAATAAAATTTGAGTTCGATTACATACCTTCAAACCAGTTAGGCCTTATTATGTTGCGGTTTTCTAAAAATTAACATCTGGCTGATGAAAGCACAGTTTTATTAAGCCAGGTATAGCACCGAAAAAAAGCTATCAAGCCTTCAGGTCCATTTTCTTATACACGTCAATTACCTCCCTCACATGCTGGGCAGAGGTGTTAAGCAGTTCCATTTCACCCTCATTGAGATCCAGCTCAATAATATCGGCAATACCCTCCTTACCCAATTTAACTGGCGCACCAATAAACAGATCCTTTAGTCCGTATTGCCCGGTGAGTTTGACACAGCAAGGGAATATGCGGTTTTCATCCCGAACGATGGTTTCGACCATTTGCGCTGCGGCAGCACCGGGTGCATACCAGGCAGAGGTTCCCATTAATTTAACGAGTTCACCACCACCCTTTTTAGTTCGGTCAATAATGGCATCCAGCTTGTCCAATTCGATGAGTTCGGTTACAGGGATACCTGCAACGGTAGTGTATCTAGGGAGAGGGACCATGGTATCACCGTGACCTCCCATAAGCACAGCCTGGATATCTTTGGGAGACACCCCTAGTTCAGTGGCCAGAAAAGCGCGGTACCGTGCGGTGTCGAGGATGCCAGCCATTCCAAAAACCCTTGAAGAATCGAGCCCTGCCGCCTCGTAGGCTGCATAGGTCATTACATCCAGCGGGTTGGAAACCACAATTAAGATGGGGTTGTCAGAATACTTTAAAATATTGGTTGTGACCTGATTGACAATTTTAGCATTGGTAGAAATGAGGTCGTCTCTAGACATTCCTGGTTTTCTTGGAATTCCTGCAGTAATTACCACGATATCAGAGTCCCTGGTTTCAGCGTAATCCTCGGTTCCTACACAATATGTGCTGTAGTGATTGATGGGGGCCTGTTGCCAGGTATCGAGCGCTTTTCCCCTGGCGAGATCTCCTTTGATATCGAGAAGTACCACTTCCTTTACGACATCCCCAAATGATAGAACATTTGCTACTGTTGCGCCTACATTACCGGCGCCTACTACTGTTACTTTAGCCATGATTTAGATTTTTTTGAACCGCAAATGTAAGGAAAAGCCGAAAAATCAGTTAATTATATGAACACAGTTTAAAGTATTTCAGGCATTTTTTGTCGAAACTTTATTTTCAAGTAACTTTACATTTTTCAATAACAAATCAGTACAATGAGTAAGTTTTTTACCCAGATCGGGATTCTTATAGCCGTTTTTGCCCTTACATTAACAAGCCCTGCCTTGACATTTGGGCAGGTGGTTGCAGATCACGACCACCACCACTGCGGTTATCACCCTGGACCTGAAGAAATTGAACGCCTTGAAACCAATTTAAGAATGGCTGAAAACCTGGAATTCAGGAGATCAGGTAGCACCATTTATGTCCCAATTAAGTTTCACTCCATAAACAGGCTGGATGGTACAGGTGGGGTGCGCGAACCCGATATTATTAATCAAATGTGCATCCTAAACGAGGCTTTTGGCCACTACAACATCCAGTTTTTCTTAAAGGACCGGAGTATCAATTACATCAATAATAATGCTGCTTTCAACAATGCGAGTTTGGCGACAGCTATACTATCCGGGGCCAGAGATAACCGGGCCCTTAATGTTTTCTTTGCACAAAATACCACTTCCGGAGGTGGCGGAGGTTTTACACTCGGATATTACGACATCCCGAATGATTGGGTAGTGGTTAGAAATGACCAGGTAAATTCAACCTTTGTATTGGCTCATGAAATCGGTCACTTCTTTAGTTTGCAGCACACGTTTTTTGGTTGGGAACAAGAGCCATGGGATGAAGACATACACGGGAATCCGGTTACACAAGTTATCGCCCCTGGTGGGTTCAATCAAGTGGAGCTGGTCGATGGCAGTAATTGCACCAATGCCGCTGACAGGATCTGTGATACGCCACCGGATTACAACTTTGGATTCGGCTGGAGTGCCGGCGGTGGCTGTGGTCCATTTAATATCGAAGTGTACGATCGCAATGAGGATTTGATCGAACCCATGCAAAACAACTATATGGGGTATTTTCTAAACTGCCCTGACTACGAATTTACGCCAACCCAGATCGATGTTATGGTGGCTGACTTTATGTCATCATCACGCAGTCATTTAAGAGAGGGGTTTGGGACACCTTCCACGGGTGTTATTGATGCCGGGGAAATTGTCGCACTCAATCCTATAAATGGAGAGGAGTCAGATTTCCACGATGAGGTTACATTGGTTTGGGAAGCAGCTGAAAATGCTACCTATTACTACCTGGAAGTTTCAGAACTCCCTTTCTTTGGTCTAAATATGGTGGTAGAGAAGTTTGTGGACGGGACCTCTTACACCCTTACTAATTTGGATGAACTGGAATTTTATTACTGGAGAGTCAGGCCCCTAAACGACACTTACTACTGTGCAGACAGAAGCCCAACTTTTAGCTTCATAACCAGCGATGTAGGGGTTTCTGTGGACGAAATCAGCGAGTCAGAATTCAGTATGCGACTCCATCAAAATCCGGTGCCCTCCGGGACCGACCCCTCTGTAATTATAAATAATGAATACGGAGTGCAGGATGTTCGCATGGAAGTCTTCTCCGTCGATGGCAAAATGTTGATGTCCCGTGAAAAAAACATACCGATGGGTCCACATCAACGCATTCACCTCCACACCGGAGTCCTGGATGCCGGAATGTATTACATTCGTATGGCCAGTGATAAAATGCAGCGCGTAGAACCCTTTATCGTTCATTGAGAAATGCCATGAAACTTCTACAAAATGTGGGAGTAATCCTGCTTGCTTTAATTTTTTCTGCTGACTTATTCTCACAGGAAATTAACAGCAAGCCGCCACATTTGTGTGGCACCCCACCAGATAGGGATGAAAGATTAATTTATTATCAGCAAAATTTGGGCAACTACCGCTTTCTAACGGATGACACCCTGTTTATCCCCCTTAAAATCCATATTCTCGGGAAAAACGATGGGACAGGCTATGTCAGTAGGACATTGGTGGAAGAATCCTTTTGCAACCTAAATGAAGTATTTCTTCATACAGGCATACAGTTTTTCATAAAAGGAGACTTTAACTACATCGATAATACAGATTGGTACAGCCACGATTCATTCAGCGCAGGGGAGCGAATGATCTTATCCAACAATGTACCGGATGCCTTGAACTCCTACTTCGTAGATAATGCTGCCGGAGCATGCGGCTACTACAATACTTTTGTAGATGGCGTGGTTGTGGCCAATTTCTGCCTCGATGGTATAGATCAAATCTGGACTCACGAAATCGGCCACCAATTTACCCTTCCCCACACTTTCTATGGCTGGGAGGCTACCATCTATAATCCGGATGAACCCACACCAGAACAAATTATGCTATTCGGACAATGGGTGGAGGTTGAAAAAATGGATGGTTCTAACTGCAGGGAGGCCGCAGATGGATTTTGTGATACCGCCCCAGATTATCTTAGCTACCCATGGATCTGTACTGCTGACAATCCGCTGGGAATTTTTCTTACAGACCCGCTTGGCAATATGGAAAGAGTAGATGGTTCTAACATCATGTCCTATGCTTTTGGACCGTGCAGAAACTCATTCTCTGAAGAGCAAACACAGGCCATGCGAATGAACATTCTTTTAGATAGACCAGATATTGTCGATCCCTCCATTAAATTCGGGCCTGTAGAATCCGAGGTCACCATCATTCATCCGGCGGAAAATGAAATAGTTCAATATGACGAAGCTTACCTGAAATGGGAATCTGTACCCAATGCCACCTATTATCAGGTGCAACTTACTTCGCTTCCTTTTTTCTCCAATTTGTTGGTGGACGAGGTGGTCCGGGACACCTTTCTGCAATTGCCTCAACTTGTCCTTGAAAATCAACACATGGTTAGAATCAAACCACTCTCAGAATTCCAACCATGTAATAACTTTTCCAATAGACGCGCTTTCATAGCGTCAGAATTGTCCAATACCGACCTTTTTCCGGGAATAGACTTTCAAATGAAGATTGTCAATCCTACGAGTCTCAACCGCGGTGTGGAAATCGAACTGAAAGGGCTGGAAGAATCAGACCTGGATAATGTGGAACTTCGCCTGAGTGATATCAACGGGAGAATGATCTCGCAATTAAATAGTCAGCAATACTCCGGGAATAAGGTACATTTCGAAACCGGAGGACTTTCAGCGGGCATTTATTTGATAACTCTTATCACAGAATCCGGGGGAATGATTTCGGAAAGGGTAATTCTTCAGTAATTCCTGAAAAATCTGGTTACTGGATATTCAAGGAAGCCCTGCTTGATCTTCAAGAGTTATAGAATCTCGATATATTGACATCCCCGGGGATTTCGAAATCGTTCATTCGAAGATAATCAGCCATTATTTCTGACCAATATGGTGCCCAGGAAGCTCCTTTTGTCCCCAATCCATTGAAAATGTAAAGGTGGGTTAATTTGGGATGCCGGCCCAACAGTGGCCTTCTGTCTTTCGTAGCGGGCCGGATTCCAACACGGGGCTCGAGAAATTGAAACCCGATATTTAGTGTACCAGTCAATTTCTTAGAGAGTATTTCCTTTGCCTCAGTATCCGGAAAATCATCGTCAAACGACCAGTTGTTATGTGCACCAATCCAATAAAGTCCGCTGGCCTTAATTGGTACAACAAAAGCCTTACCCTTAATTATGAAATCAGGCACTTTCTCTTCTAGTTCTGCAATAAACGCCTGCCCCTTACTCAGTTTAAATGGCAGATCCTGAAAATGTTGCAACCGGGAGTCCGCAGCACCCCCGCAGAAAATAATTTTTTCAAACTCAATATCTGCCCAGGAGTACAAACCATTGTTATAGCTCACATCATTCAAGGAGAATTCACCAATTTTAAGCCTATTATTTTTTAGCAACCAGCTGCGGTAGTAAATTATCAAATTGCTAATATCTATATGTAATGAAGAATTTACCTGGGCTGTATGCACGGCATCTTTGAGCAGGCCATTGTTATTAAACTTTTTAGTGGGCTTCCCTACGAGTTCGGCAAAGCCGGGATCATTCATTTTCTCTTTCCACTTTCCGGCCTGTTCTCTGTCGTAAAAAACATTCAACACAGGATGCTCATAGAGAATTTGGGTTCCCAGAAACTGCCCCATTTCGCTGTAGGTATTTCTCGCTTTGCGGAGGAGTTCTTCAAACATCCAGGAGACCGTAAATCTTCTACCCGTTATTGGATTTATCAAGCCTGAACCGGCCCTTGAACAAGCCTTTTGAAGGCCCTTGTCCACTATAAAAAAGGATTGCCTGCGCTTGTGCAATTGGTAGGACAAGAGCGTGCCGGCTATCCCCTGGCCAACGATCAAATACTTAACTTTCATGATTCTTAATAACGGACCTAAGCCGGAAAAATTAGGGTTTTTCCGAATTTGTTTAGTACCTCATAACCACAAAAGGCCATTTCATCACCGAATAATTCCATCGGGTTTGCCGGGGAAAGAATTAGGAGAAGCCTCTCTCATCAGCAGGTATATTTCTTCGGCGACGTCCTCGGCAGAGGGCTTACAAAAATAATCACCATCAGAACCGTAGGGTGATCTGTTTTCAGTCGCGGCAATGGTCAGAGGCTGCGAATCCAAATAGAAGTATCCACCCTGCTCCTGTAAGACTTTTTGCATCATGTAAGAGGTGGCGCCACCTGGAACATCCTCGTCCAAAAAGACGATGCGATTGGTCTTTTTCAAAGATTCTACTATGCTGTGCTCCAAATCGAATGGCACGAGTGTTTGAACATCAATGAGTTCCACCGAAATGCCTACTTCTTCTAGTTGATTGGCAGCATCTTCCGCAACACGACAACAAGATCCGTAGGTAACCAATGTGACGTCCTCGCCTTCGCGAAGTACTTCAGGTACACCCAGGGGCACGGTAAATTCGGCCAGGTTTGCGGGCACTTTTTCTTTGAGTCTGTATCCATTGAGGCACTCGACGATGATGGCAGGGTCGGCCGATTGAAGCATGGTGTTATACATACCCGCAGCCTGAACCATATTTCTGGGCATGAGCACGTACATACCTCTCAATGCGTTTATGGCCATTCCAATGGGAGAACCTGTGTGCCAAATTCCCTCAAGTCTGTGACCTCTGGTGCGAATAATCAGCGGGGCCATCTGCTGGCCGTAGGAGCGATAGCGCAAAGTTGACGCATCGTCGGTAAGTGGTGTCAGACCGTACATCAGGTAATCGAGGTACTGTATTTCTGCAATGGGTCTCAATCCCCTCATCGCCATACCAAGGGCCTGTCCAACTATCGACCACTCTCTAATCCCCACATCAAACACCCGGTCTTCACCGTACTTTTCCTGTAAACCCGCAAAGCCCTGGTTTACATCACCGATCTTACCCACATCTTCACCGAAAGCAAAGAGTGACGGGTCTCTCATAAGGGCGGTGTCAAAAAACCTGTTCAAAACCTCATAGCCATTTATAACTTCCGGCTCATCCCCAAATTCAGGGTGAACGACAGGCACTTTGAGTGCTGATTTAGACGAATTGCTGTATAGGTGTGTATGGTATCTCTCTTTACCCAGATCGCGTTCGGATTCAATGAACTCTTTTAGCTCATTGATTGCTCCACCGCTGAGTTCCGAGCAAACCAGGTCCATTTTTCGCGCAAACTTCAGGATTTCGTACCTAAGCGGGCTGAGCGCGGATTTGAGGTCCGATGACAATTGTTGGATTTGATCTATGCCCGGATTTTCTTTGGCGATATTGGCAAAAATCCCCTGGAGTTCTCTCCACTTTTTCTTTACAGGGTCTGAAAAATCTGCCCACGCCTGTTTCTGCGCATTTCTGACGTACTTTTTGGCCTGTTTTTGGATTTCTTCCAACTTGGCCTCATCCGCTATACCATTTTCAACCATCCATTTTCCCAACTGGGTTATACAGTCATACTCCTTTTCCCATTCCAATCTCTCCTTGCTTTTGTATCGCTCGTGGGAACCGGAAGTAGAATGCCCCTGGGGCTGGGTGCAATCCTCTACATGAATCATGGCCGGACGGTGAAATTGACGCACTTTTTCAGTGGCCACCTCGTAAACCTCGCACAATTTGGGGTAATCGTAAGCCTTGACGCGGTAAATATCAATGCCATCCGCATCATCGGTTGTGGCAAATCCACTCATAACCTTTGAGATGCTCCCTTTTGCCGTTTGGTAATCCCTGGGAACGGAAATCCCGTAACCGTCGTCCCAAACACTAACTGCCAGCGGTACTCTTTCCACTACCGAGGCGTTCATCACCTCCCAAAAAATGCCCTCTGAAGTCGATGCATCACCAATGGTGCAAAAAACCACTTCGTTCCCATTATTCGACAAATTACTGAGGTGTCCAAGATCATCGGAATTGCGGTATTTTTTAGATGCACATGCCAAACCGAATGCCCGGGCCATCTGACCTGCAGTGGGAGAAATATCAGAAGATATGTTGTATCTTTCTGTGTGATCCAGCCAGTTGTCTTCCTCATCAATTAGGCGGGTTGCAAAATGGCTGTTCATCTGCCTTCCGGCGCTGAAGGGATCGTTATCCGGGTCACTGTAAAGCTGGGCGAAATACTCCTCAACCGTACATAGTCCCAATGCAAACATCAAAGTCTGGTCTCTGTAGTAGCCCGCTCGAAAATCTCCCTTTTTGTAGGCCTTGGCCATGGCTACCTGCGGCACCTCCTTTCCATCGCCGAGAATACCGAATTTGGCCTTCCCGGT
>SL_3KL_010_SEDDRAFT_10005288_pt1 | contig 11609 bp, 8 predicted proteins | sample SodLakKL_010_SED_2_FD_10381 | JGI IMG/M metagenome (IMG submission 10381)
CGCCCTACACCTGCATGAAAAACAACAAAGGCAGTATTGCTGTCCGGGATAAAGTTAAGATTAAGTGCACCGTCTTCAGCTACTGTAGTCCATACATCATGCGCTAAATCGGCAAGCGGTTCAGAAGAAGGATCCTCACCAATGGGCGAGTATTCTTTCATTTCGTTAGGCAGTCTGTAAATATTATCAAGCACCTGGTAATTTATTGTGAGCTGTCCGTTCGAAGCATTCTCAAAATAGTTTTTTACGAACTGCAGATGAGCTTCAAAATAGGCTTTATCGTGTGGCAGAGGGTCAATATTAGTGCCGGGATCTTCGAGGTAAGGAAGGCCGCCGGGTTCAAATGTGCCATTACCGGATGTAAACCGATTTGTGTCGGGCTCAAACTCAACCATAACAGCTATAATTTTCAGCTCACCTGAAACCGGATCCTGAGAAAACGAATGATTCTTAAGATTTGCCTGGTATAAATCAGGTGTTATAGACTGTGAGTAAGCTGATGTGCCGGCAGACAGAATAAAAAATAATAGCGCTGCCCAAAGGACAGCGCTAAAATGTTTGGTAATCACCATGCGTGCTGCATTAAACTTAATTGAATGTTAGCAGCAGACTTAATCGAATTGTATTAGCAAGAGGATGATCTTCCTCTAATGTATAAATGTAACTGAAGTCAACACCAACGATGTTGTATCGCAGGCCGGCTCCAAGTGTCAGGAACTGCCGGTTACCGTTTTCTTCATGCTCGTAATAATATCCGCCTCGCAGCGCAAACTGCTGATTATACCAGTATTCAAGACCTGTTCCGATCATTAGCTGGTCGAGCAGACTTAGTGTAACCGTCTCAGTACCGTTAAAACGATCGAATGAACCCCATGATCTGAAGATCGCTTCCAGAGAGTTCATTGACTCATAAGTAGCACCTCCTTCGTCATCACCGGAAACCCGCTCATTTCTAGCCATGATTTTTGAGATATCATTTGCAATTGTAAGTGTGTTGTATCCCTGGCTGTCAAGGTCCATGGTAAAGGCGTAACCGGCACGTAGTACAGTCGGAAGAGGATCTTTCTGAGCTTCATCCGTATACTGTATACCCGGACCGATATTTGAAAGGTTAAACCCTGTGCTTAATTGAGCATTTCTATCAGAAATAGTGAAGGGCCTGAATTTATACAGACCGGCCAGATCAACACCGATAGTTGCGCCAGGATTAATGTTCTGAGCGCTTTGCGTAACAGCACCGCTGGCAAGTGAACTGTAAATGAATCTGAAACCGGTACCGAGAGAAAATCTGTCAGTTACCTGGAAACCGTATGATAAACCACCTGCAAGCTCAAAACTGTTAAATCGACCGAGTTCGAGGCCGGTTTCGTCGGTATTAATTTGTTCACCGAGGTTCAGAAATGTTATATGACCACCAATAGTACCGATACCTTCAACATAATAGGTACCTACCAGGTAATCGTAAAACAGATCAGCGTTAAATGCCGGCAGCCAGTTTGCGTGTGTAATGCTTATCTGATTCTGATTCTGAAATGCTAAACCTGCCGGATTCCAGAACATTGCTGATGCATTGTCGGCAAGGGCAACACCGGTGTTACCCATACCTGCGCCCCTTGAATCGGGTTCAATTTGTAAAAATGGTACAGCTGTAATACCAACCTGAGCGTTTACAGGCTGAAACAAGCCAAATGAGATAAATATAAATGAGAGTGTAAAAGCTAATTTTCGCATAGTGATTTAATGATTTACTTCTAATATAAAGGTTATAATGGTTTTTTTATGAATTTGTTATCTGATAATGACAAATTTTTCGATTTTTTCTTTGGTTTGCCTTCCTTCCGGGGTATCTGCTCCAACCCTAAGCACATAAATATAAGTACCGTTAGCCAGGCGATCATAATCCCTGTCAAGACCATTCCATTCAATGTTAGCATAAGAATTTGAGGTTATTTGTGATTCTTTTAAATGAGTAACCGGTGCACCGCTCAGCGTAAATATTCGAATATCTATGTCGAGAAGATTTCCCGGTTGATTATGTTCAAATACGAAGCGTGTCCGATTGTGCATCGGGTTCGGATAATTGTAAACATTTCGAATCTCGAGGCGATCACTGTCTGCCACTTCAAAATGGATAGAATTTTCCGATGGATTATTGTAAACATCCCACGCCCGTACCGTTAGCGTATAATTACCACTGGGTAAACTTTCCAGCGGATACTCGATACGTCCTCTTCGAAAATCGTCGAGTTCGCTTTGATAGAAATCGTTTAGCACGATTGTTTTTCTTGGATTTGTATCGATTGTAGCTATTATCTCATGTCCGACTCCTGTTCCTGTTGTGTTTATGCCTGATTGGTCTTGAAGTTCTACAAATAGTGTAGGGGAGTTCCCTACAAGATTTCCGTTTACAAAATTTTTGTCATTCAGATAGATATCAATCTCCGGCCCGTCACTATCATCATCAGCATCAGGGTTTATATCATTAAAAAATAAGCTGGAAGTTGAACCGGATGCGTCAGTCACCGATGATGATGTGTATGCTAAAATTCTGCCGCTGTTTTCAGAAAAAGTGATATCGGCAGGAACTATAAACTCTGACTGAAATTGCCCTTGCTGAACAGACACACGCCCATTAAACAGCACATCCGATTCAACAGAGTAGCGGCAATCACTCATAAAGCAACGTCCTTCCTGAACCCATGGCCGGTTGGGCAGGTTTACAATTCTTTCCGCATCAAAAACGGTTACATTTGCTTCCCCGTTATAATCCATCATGTGGTTTCCATTTTCATCAGTTACAATACCTGAAAAAGTAAGCTTATCGAGTGCACGAACCTGTATTAATGTGTCCGGATTTTCTTCGAGATTCACATTGTTGATAGTTGTGATTTGTGCCCGTTTTTCAGGAAGACCGATTCGCATTGCGGGATCTCCGAGCAGGATAAATTTACGCGCATTAAATCCTGAGCCTTGTGTAGTGTTCTTAGTTCGTCTGTAAATGTCGCCAAGTCTTTGTGGTTTACCGTCTGCATCGCGCTCCACCATCTGCCTTGTAAGCTGTATATTTAGTCCAAAATTATTACTGCCGGGCGAGGCACTGGTAAATACGACCCTCGTAGTCGTAAATGTTGCAACAGAACCTCCATTTTCCCAAAGTAATACCTTTTCAGCACCTGAACGGGCTTCTGCATCATCATATCTTCCGAATTGACAGGTTGCAGTTACAAAAATGGATTGGCGATCATTGTTTGTGAGCTGAGGAATCATCTGATCTGTAAAAAGCCGCTCATCAGATAACACGCTTTCATTTCCGTGGCCGGAATAATTAATAACAAGCGAACCGTTGTTAAATGCGCTTAAAAAATCCTGGGTAGCACCGGGCACCCTGCGTCCGGCTGCTGATGTTTCAACAGGATAGGAGAGCATATAAATTTTATCAATTCTTGTAGCAGTCTCGGTTTTATCAATCTCTATAGCTGTGCCATCCGCATTTAGTGTATGTAAATCTCTGTTTCGCTCAACATCCGGCAGGTCGTTGTCGGCAGCAAATGCAAACCTTGTGCGCCAGTTTCCTTTTGTTTCATTGCTTTCATACTGTCGGATTTTATCCATCAATACTTGCGCTTCGGATATAGTATTTACCGGAAATCTGCCGATTCCTATATCAATGCGTTCTGCATTGCTGAATGTTGGCCACTCACCTTCAGAATCATCAAGCAGTCCGAAATAATCATCACTCCCGTAACTATTAATTCTGTGCAGCGAATTATCGCTTTGGAAAGTGAATACGTGGTTAGTGTATGCCCCATTCACAATATTTTTAAAATCGTAGGTGGCATCTCCGAATAATAAAAGATGCTGAAGGGGTTCTTGCCCGGAATTAAGTGCCCGGTCGTATAAAAATTTAATATAGTCTCTTATTGCGGTTACGTCCGGAGTGCCGCCGCCAAATTCATTAAAAATCTGATTTTGGGTAACTACAACAGTCTCAAAATTATCCTGTTGCCGTCGATAATCAGCCCATTCTTCAGCCAGATCAAAGAAAAATTCAGAAGTAACGATTACATAGTCAGGATGATGTGATATTCCCCTGAGGTTTTGATTTTGAATTAGTTCACCCTCTTCGGGAGTGAAAAATTGATTCTGTGCCACAAACCGGTTTTGGCTTCCGTGCGAATAACTAAACCTGTAATCGTTACCTGTTTCAGAAACGTTTAACAAAATTGGCTGTTGTGCATCAGATACTTCCAATACGATGGGTGAGGAGGAAAACCCCGACATGCTATATTCGGCAGCTTGATTTTGAACATCTAAAGGAGCGTAAATCTTTAGAAATCCATTTTCAGCAATCATTTCACGATCAAAACTTACACGAACCCAATTGATGAATGCTTCACTGCTCGATTCTGTGGCATTTAGCTGTGCAGATAAATTTATGGCATCAGAAGTGAGAGTTGATGTAGCAGAAAAGCCGGACAATATACCTGAAACTCCTTCTTCTGAAGTATAGCTGTTTATTGAAGTTACATTGGTACTTCCCAGTTGATCATTATCATGCGAAAAAGCCATAGACATTGGCTGGGTAGACCTTCCCACAAACTGAATTTCAATATCAAATTCACGATTGGGGATCATACCCGGAACAGATTCATTGAATATTGTTTGATTGCGGCTTGCTGCTGAAGTAGAAAATCTTTGCGAATACCATTCCAGGCCAGACCGTATACGGGGTTCAGATTTATAAACTTCGGTTTCAGAATAAATAAAATCTCTGAATTCGGTAACGGTTTGAGTACCCGAAGGCTGCTGTGTTACACTTAACCTTTCGCCGGGGGAGGAGGCTACTGTAAGAAAAACGTAGTTATTATCGCTGTATCTGTGTAACTGATGGCTAAATGTACCTGTGTTCGAATCCCTGAAAATAGTACTTGGTGATTCTGCATAGAATAAAATAAGGTCACCCTGGTCAAACGATCCATCTGATTCAGCTTGTACGATGATCGGTATTTCTTCAAGTTGTGGCCGTTCGGCAGCATTTAATCTTGGCAGTTCACCGCCCGGAGTTGCCCAAATCTGGATATTTTGCGGATCTATGGAAGAGAGGTTTATGCCAAGATCTTCGAGATAACCGGCATCTATTTGATAGATGCCACTTTCGGTTATTGGAATTTTGTACCAGTTACCTGAATTAAAAGGTGACGTTTCAGTAACAGAGGTTTGCTGCTGAGGTAAAATTCTTTGTCTTTCAGGTTCCTTATAAACACGGAATTTTGCTTCTCTGACAATCAGGAACTCATCAGAGTCGGCTGATTGATACCTTGCCGGATGAAATCGAAGATTCGCAACTTTTTGGCCTCTCTTCATTCCGGGGTTCACAATATCAAATAGCGGTGTATCAGAACTATTCAGAGCATATGCCGTGCTCAATATTTCAGGATCCTCTTTTACCCGATGGGTAACAACCGACTGTTGCACAACACTGTACGACTGACTCATGCCATCCGGAATAATGAATTCGTAAGAATGCACTACCGCCAGACTGTCATTAGTAAAATGATATTCGGTAAAGCGTTCATTATCTGCGGTTTTTCTGAGTTGCTGAGCAAATAAAGACTGGCTCAACAGCAGAAATAACAGAAACGAAACTAATTTTATAGCTGATTTATACATCCTGAGACGGCATGTAATGATTTAAACCTTTAATTAACGTAGCTAATACTTCTTATAAGCAGCTTATAAAATTAGGTTGAGGATTCGATACTACATGTTTATTGTACAGATATACCATAGCACATTTATGTTTATTTCTCTGATGATACTTTGGCTGTAGCGGTATATCTATATAAGCTGTTGGTCCTTTATTTTGGATTGTTATAGAATAATACATCCACCTGTCGATAAAAGCAACCCTACAATAAAAAAAGCCGAAAATAACTTCGGCTTTTATCATATTAAGAAAATAATGCAGGTGCCTCAAAAGCATAAAAAATCAATCTTTTATACTTTTTCAACAACCAATGCTGATGCTCCGCCGCCACCATTACATATTCCGGCTACACCGATTTTACCACCGGTTTGGTTTAGAGCATTAAGTAAGGTTACCACAATTCTGGCACCGGAGCAGCCAATAGGGTGACCAATACTTACAGCACCGCCATATATGTTAACCTTTTCAGGATCTAATTCAAGAATCTGGTTATTAGCCAGTGAAACCACAGAAAAAGCTTCATTTATTTCAAAAAGGTCAACATCGGCTTTTTTAATGCCCGCACGTTTCATTGCTATTGGTATAGCTTCAGCCGGTGCAGTGGTAAACCATTCCGGAGCTTTAGCAGCACTGGCATGGCTTATGATTTTTGCGACAGGTGTGAGACCAAGCTGCTTCGCTTTTTCTTCACTCATTAAAAGAACAGCAGCTGCTCCATCATTTATGCTGCTTGCATTAGCGGCGGTTACAGTTCCTTCTCTGTCAAAAACAGGGCGGAGTGATGGTATTTTATCAAAATTTACTTTCCCAAGTTCTTCATCCTGATTAACCTCAGTAACATCGCCTTTTCTTCCTTTCACTTTCATGGTGATGATTTCATCGGCAAAAGAACCATTTTCATGAGCTGCTATTGCCCGTTTGTAGGATTCTATAGCGAATTCATCCTGCTGTTCGCGCGAAATATTACATTCTTTGGCACAAAGTTCAGCTGCATTACCCATGTGGTAATCTTTATAAACATCCCACAAGCCATCTTTTATGATGCCATCCTGTGCTTGCACATGCCCGAGTTTTGAGCCAAATCTGTGTTTATCAAGATAGTAAGGTACATTACTCATACTTTCCATCCCGCCGGCAACCATAATATCAGCCTGACCAAGTGCAATCTGGTCTGCAGCCATCATAATCGCTTTCATCCCTGAGGCACACACTTTATTTACAGTAGTTGAAGGCGTTTTTTCTGATAATCCTGCTTTCAGAGCTGCTTGACGTGCCGGTGCCTGGCCAACACCCGCCGTTAATACATTACCCATTACAACTTCCTGAACATCTGCAGGCTTTATACCTGTACCTTTAATCACTTCAATAATTGCAGCAGCACCAAGCTCGGGTGCTGAAAATGAAGACAAGCTTCCTCCGAATGCGCCTATTGGTGTTCGTTTTGCTTTTACTATTACAACGCTTCTCATGTTATGGTAGAATTTTGTTATTAATTAAAGTGCTTGTTTTATATCTGATATCAGATCATCAATATCTTCAATTCCCACTGATAACCTGATTAATGAGTCAAATAATCCTGTTTTTTCCCTTACCTCTTTTGGTATTGAGCCGTGCGTCATTGATGCGGGATGACTAATAAGAGATTCCACACCACCAAGACTTTCTGCAAGAGTAAAAACTTTAGTTTTGCTCATGAGTTTGGTGGCAGCTTCGATGGAATCATTTTTCAGACTGAAAGATATCATAGCACCAAAATCTTTCATCTGTTCTTTTGCAAGCTGGTGCTGAGGGTGTGATGATAAACCGGGATAATAAACTTTACCAACCTCCGGCTGATTTGTTAACCAATCAGCTAATTTTTTCGCATTCTCGACAGATCTTTCAACTCTTACAGCGAGTGTTTTTATTCCCCTCAGTGTTAAATAACAATCCATAGGGCCGGGTACAGCTCCGGATGTTTTGATTTGAAAACGCAGCTTTTCGATTACATCCTTGTTTGAAGAAGCAACCGCACCACCAATAACATCAGAGTGACCGCCCAGATATTTAGTTGTTGAATGCATTGTTATATCAGCCCCCAGATTCAGAGGCTGCTGCAGATAAGGAGAAGCAAAAGTGTTATCAACGGCTGTAAGGATTCCTTTTTCCTTTGCCAGTTCAGAAATTTCCCGAATATCAACTACCCGAAGGAGAGGATTGGTTGGCGTTTCAATCCAGATCAATTTTGTGTTATCGGTTATATTTTCCCGGATATTTTCAATATCGGTCATATCTACAAAAGTGAAACTGATTCCGTAAGGCTCAAAAACTTTCGTAAACAGCCTATAACTTCCGCCATAGAGATCATTAGTAGTTATGATGTGATCACCCGGGCGGAACATCTTCATTATTGCATCCATTGCGGCTACACCGCTTGCAAAACATACAGCTTCATCAGCATCTTCAAGCCCGGCGATAAGCTTTTCAAGTGCGGTTCGTGTCGGATTTCCAACACGCGCATAATCATAACCCTTGTGAATATTAGGTGCTTCCTGCGCATATGTTGAAGTTTGGAAGATAGGGGGCATCACTGCTCCGCTGGTTTCCTCTGTCTTTTGCCCTGCATGTATTGCTTTAGTATTGAATTTCATTTTAGAAATCAGTTTAAAAATTTAATTGCCGATAAATAAGGTCTGCTTCATCATCCATTTCAAGTTCTCTGTAAACCATATACAGCTGTTCAGCATATTGTACAGAATCAGGAAAAATTTCGGTAAGCGATTGCCAGTAAATAACCGAAAGTTCCAGAAACTCCCTGTTCTTTTCAGAGATTAAACTATCTGCGTTGCTTGACGATTCTTTCAGCATATGAAGTTGCTGAGCTGCATGAGAATGAAAAGATGCTGCCCGAAACAGACTTTCTTCTGAGCGGGAGCTCTCCAGATTTAAGCCCTTATAAATAGAAGAAATTTCATCAAAGCGTTCGATGATTTTTTCAATATCCTGTGAAGAAAAGTTTTTCTGATCTGCGATATTTTTCGAGATAGCTTTCGACTCAGCAAAGTATAGTTCAGCAGCGAGTGCTTCTTGATACTCATGACGTTCTGGGTTCTGATCTATTAAATCTTTTAAAAGAGCAACTGATTCCTCATGATCTTCTTTAAGGATGAGTGCATTCACCAGCCCATGCTTAAACTTACTGTTATCGGGATGTGCATCAATCAATTCTTGGTAAAGTGATACTGACTGTTCAAAATATCCTGATTCCAGATATAGGTATGCAAGCTTCTCGGTATATTCAGGACCTAACTCGACACCATGATCTCTTCCGGACTCAAGAGTTTGTATCGCTTTATCGGTGTTACCGCTTTTGTAGTGTGTGGTTGCCTTTAAGCTGTAGGTAACCGTACTGTCGGGAATCAGAGTAATAGCATTTCTGAAATGGGCTGTGATCCGGTCGGAATTTTGCTGGATTTGATCGGGATTATCCTGCTGCAGCAGTTTTACTCCTTCCTGTTGCTCATACGTCCATGACTTGATTAACAAGCTGTCAATTTTACTATTGTAGCGATCTGTTTGGAAACGGACTTCATCAGTAGAGTTTTTCAAACTTTTGTAATCAGGATGGCGATCAGCCGGATCTTCCTTTTCAAGAGCAATTTCATTAAGGATAGTGGCTCTAAGCAGCAGTAACTCAGTGTCGCCGGGGTTATCACGAAGTTGTTCTTCTACGGCATTATAGGCCTTCGTAAGTTCTTCGTTTTCAAGATAGGTTTTCGGATTTTCAGTAGTGCTAAATAGGGTACTGCAAGATGCTCCAAAAAAAATCCCGAAGATAAGTACGAGACTTATCATTCGGGTTTTATAATAATTCATATGATTCTGTTTAATAGCTAATTTACATTCCTGCTCTTTCCATGGCATCACGTGCTTTCTCTTCCATTCCAAGTGTTGTATATACCTGGAACAGTGCCATCCAATATTCTTCTTCTTCAGGTTTTATTTCAGCCGCTTTTTCGTAAAATCTCTGGGCTTCACGCAAGTTTTCACGGGCTTCTTCATCAAGTTCTTGTGCACGTTCATTGTCAACTGTAAAGTTACGCTGGTCAAACAGATTAGCGGCTTCGTTTTGATAAATTACTCCAAGGATGTTGAATGCTTCATGATCCTGATCATCAAGCTCAATCACTTTTTTCATTTCAGCAGCAGCAAGTTCAGTTAATTCTCTTGATTGCGCAATTAATTCGTCCAACTCATTACGCATTTCATCAAGTTCAGCTTCTTTAGCATCTCTTTCACTGCCTGATGCTCTGAGCATCTCACGTTCTAACTCAAAAGATTCTTCAAGCAGGTTGGAGATATCATTGTTGATTGCATTTACACTTTGATAAATTTGAGTACCAAGCACTCTGTATAACTGCGGGTTTTCCGGGTCTTGTGCAATCAAATCCCGAACCAGTTCAATTGCTTCGTCTGTGCGTTGCGTTTGTATGTATATATCAGCTAAATATTCAATTAGCCTCACTTCATCCGGATAGATTTCCATCGCTTCATTTAAGAGGCTTTCTGCATTTTCTAAATCTTCATCAAGGAGGTAGAGATTAATCATGAAATCATAATCATCAAACTCGGGCTCTTCCAGTTTTTCCATTGCACTTTCGTAAGCAGTTATGGCACTCTGCAGATTACCCTGGTTAAAATGTGTTGATGACAACGCAATGTAACTTAAGGCACTATCTGGTTCTATTACCGTGGCGTTTTTGAAGTTTGCAAGTGCAAACTCATCGGGGGTTGGAACAGCAGCTCTTGCGCTGTCATCAGTCAGAAAGTCTATTCCCTGGTTATGCTCAAATGCCCAAAATGAGATGATAGCTTCTCCAACATCATCATATTCATCTGGCCTTTCTTCTTCTCTTTCCATCCACTTTTTACTCTCAAGAAGTGATTTGCGTGTTTCTTCATAAATAGGCTTTCTTTCGGAAGGATCTTCTAACAACTGTGCGCTTTGGCCAAGTGCTACACCTTTATAGTAATGTGCCAAACTGTTCGTTGAATCTTCTTCTAATGCTCTGTTCGCTGTTTCTATGGCTGCTTCGTAATTACCAATTAAAATCCCGGTTTGCATTTCCTCAACTAAAGGATCAATGGTTTCACAACTCCATACTAAGAGTACAATTAGTGCAGGTATTAAAAATTTCAGACTCTTCATGTTTTAAAAGATTGGTTTCAATTATTTTATTATTAAAAAGTAAACATATTAGCAATGTATCGCAATGCAAGCTAAACCATTATCATGATTCAGATATGTAAATATCATTCATATATTATAAATGGTCTAAACAAAGATAATGTTCCAAAGAAAATTTTTAACTATGAATCACAAAATTATATCTACAGACAAAGCACCTAAAGCTATTGGTCCATACAATCAGGCAGTAATACACAATGATACTGTTTATTGTTCAGGTCAAATTGGGTTGGTACCCGAATCAATGGAGTTTGTTGATGGAGGAGTAAAAGAACAGACAAAGCAGGTTATGGAAAATCTGGAAGCAGTTTTAATGGAGGCTAATTCTAACTTCAGCAAAGTTTTGAGGTGTACCATATTTTTAGCAGACATGGATGACTTCCAGGTAGTTAACAAAGTGTATGGAAGCTATTTTAAGGAATATACACCGGCGCGTGAAACGGTTGCTGTAAAGACCCTGCCAAAAAATGCCAAAGTTGAAATCAGCTGTATAGCCTACGTGTAGAAAATTTTTATTTATACAGTATTTTATTCGTAGCCAAGCGTAAAGCTTCTTAAAACACTATTCCCCACACCGTTGATTACTGTAATCTCTATTTTGTTTTCAGTCTGAGGTTCAAAGGTGGGATTGTAGTAATAGAGCAGATCTTTTTCCGGGTCATATTCGGTTATACC
>SL_3KL_010_SEDDRAFT_10005289_pt1 | contig 11609 bp, 6 predicted proteins | sample SodLakKL_010_SED_2_FD_10381 | JGI IMG/M metagenome (IMG submission 10381)
ACGCACTGGTACATTCATTCCGCCATGCCGGCATATCGCGCCTTACGTGGCTGCCTGCTACGAATGCCGTATCATACACCACCGTCCAGGATGGCCGCACCACGGTGCACTGGCACCATATGGAATCCGGGGAAAAGAGGGTTTTGATGGAAGATATTGAAGATTTTGCCGGGTTGCGATGGTCGCCGGATGAGGTCTATCTTGTTTACACCATCAGGGAGGGAGGCAGCGGCAACGATGACAGCATGCGTCACATACTGGGCTTGCTCGACCGGAGAGCACACCACCGGCACCGCAGCTTCCTGTACAAGCTCGACGTAACCTCCGGCGTCAGGACGCGCCTCACATTCGGGAACCTCAGCACCAGCCTACACGACATCAGTCCGGATGGACGGCAGATGGTCTTCAGCCAGTCGCGGCCCGATTACCTGGAGCGGCCTTATTACAAACAAGACCTGTTTGTCATGGACATGCAAAGCCTGGAAGCGGACAGCCTGCTGGCCGACAAGAGATGGAGCATAAGCACGCGCTTTTCACCCGATGGCCAGTATCTCCTGGCCACCGGAGGCCCTTCTGCGTTCGGACGTATTGGAGAAAACATCCCTGAAGGGATGATCGCCAACAATTACGACACGCAGGCCTACATCTACTCCCTGGCAGACGGTTCTGTCAATCCCATCACCTATGGCTTCGATCCGTCTGTTGTTTCGGTGCACTGGCACGCACCCGACAATCACATCTACATCCTTGCCGGTGAAGAAGACTACAGGCGGCTTTTCCGCTATAATATACGGCGTGAGCGATACGAGAAGATCGACACCGGAACGGACTTCCTCTCCAATATTTATTATGCTTCCAATGCCCGGATAGCTGCCTATATCGGCAATGAGGTGAACGCACCCCCGAAAGCATACCGATTGGACATGCGTAACGACAGCCATACCGTATTGAAAGATCCGGATGCGGAACGCTATCGCCATGTGGCCTTTGGAGAGGTAAACGACTGGGACTTCACTGCTTCCACAGGGGCAGTTGTCAAAGGCAGATATTACCTGCCGCCGGACTTCGATCCGGAAAGGAAGTATCCCGTTATCGTATACCAGTATGGGGGGACCAATCCGGTAAGCCGCACCTTTGGTGGCCGTTATCCTTTCAACCTCTGGGCCGGCAACGGCTACGTTGTCTATGTGCTTCAGCCAAGCGGTGCCACGGGCTTCGGGCAGGAGTTCTCTGCAGCCCATGTAAACAACTGGGGCAAGACGGTTGCCGACGAGATCATTGAAGGGACCCGGCAATTCCTGGAGGAACATCCCTTTGCCGATCCCGGCCGGGTGGGTGTTGCAGGTGCATCCTATGGCGGTTTTATGACAATGCTTCTGCTGACACACACCGATATCTTTGCAGCCGCCTTTTCCCATGCAGGCATCAGCAACATTGCCTCTTACTGGGGCGAGGGGTACTCTGGCTATGCTTACAGTGCCGAAGCCACAGCAAACAGCTTTCCCTGGAACAGCCCTGAAATATACGTGGGGCAAAGTCCCCTGTACCGGGCTGACAAAATAAACACACCCCTTCTGTTACTTACCGGCGACAGCGACACCAATGTGCCCCCGGGAGAAAGCATCCAGATGTATACTGCCCTGAAGCTCCTGGGCAGGCCCACCGAGCTCATCCTTGTAGAAGGGGAGAATCACCACATCCTGACATACAACAAACGTCTCCAATGGCACAATGCCATCATGGCCTGGTGGGACAAACACCTGAAAGACCAGCCCGAATGGTGGGAAGATCAGTATCCTGAGAAGAACTATTGATCGGGGTTTTTCATTCGCCGGTGTGTCAATTGAAAATTGTCATGTATCTTTGATGATCAAAACCATTCCAACATTCATAAAACCGGGGCGTATGTTATACTGGCGATTGGTTTCAGTTCTCGTTATTTTGTGGCTGACTGCCGGTTACAGCCTGGCGGGCGGCAACATCATGAAGCTCCATGATGTTGAAGCGCAGGCAGGTGATACCATCACCATCAAGCTGGAGATCATCAATGAAGAGGATTTCATCGGGTTCAACCTGGACATACCGCTCCCGGCAGACTTTCAATATGTGGAGGGTTCCGAACAGCTTTACAGGGATGATGGACATTACTTTACCTTTGGGATAAGGGAAGGGAATGTGGCAAGGATGCTCAGCGTATCCATGCAAAGCAAGCCATTTGCCGGCCATGATGGTATTATTGCTTCCTTTGATGTGATAAGTCCCCGGGTACCGGTGAACCTGAGTCTGTCGGCAGACAATGCCGTTATAGGGAATGTCAGTGCCCGAAACATTCTTACATCAACCATTGATGCGGGGATCACACTCACACCTCCCTGATGTCCTGTAATATCAATTATCTGCGTCAAGCAAAAAACGAATGACATGAAAGCATTGGCAATAAAGCAATATGGCGGTCCCGGGCAGTTGCAGCTTATAGAGACTGCACTCCCGATGCCGCATCGCGGCGAAGTCCTGGTCCGCATCCATGCGGCGGGCATCAATCCGGTGGACTACAAGATACGGAGTGGTTCGATGAAATGGGTTTACAGGCGAAAGTTCCCGTTCATACCGGGCTTTGACATTGCCGGGGTTGTAGAACAGTCCGGGAAGAAATCAAATTTCAATCCCGGCGACAAGGTATTTGCCATGCTTCCTTTCAGCGGTGGTGGTTATGCCGAATTTGTCACGGTAAAGGAGGCCTTGCTGTGCCATGTTCCCGAGGGTGTCACCATGAAAGAAGCTGCTGCCACCCCTCTTGCTGCGCTGACGGCTTTGCAGGCTTTTGAAAAGAGCGGGAGGGTCAGGGAAGGCGACCACCTTCTTGTCAACGGTGCTTCCGGCGGTGTAGGATCTTTTGCCGTCCAGATCGCCAAAGCCATGGGGGCCAATGTGACGGCAGTGTCCAGCGCCCGCAACCAGGACTTTGTTTACAGCCTGGGTGCCGACAAGGTGATAGACTATACCGAAGAGGATTTCACCAAAATAAAGATGCGCTTTAACACAGTGTTTGATGCCGTTGCAAAAAGTTCGTACCGGAGGTGCAGACGAATACTGAAAAAAGACGGGACATACATCACCACAGTACCCAACAGGGGGTTGCTCCTCCACAGGACCTTTAACTTCATACGAAAGAAAAAAGCAGATTTTATCCTGGTAAAAGCTTCCGGTGATGATCTGGCGATCATTGCCGACATGATGACACGGGGACTTGTCCGGCCTTACGTACAGCAGAGTTTTCTGCTGTCAGAGGGCCCAAAAGCCCACGAACTTATCGAAACAGAGAGGGTCAGGGGGAAGGTGGTCTTTCATGTTATTTGATTGGTGACTGTTGTGCCATTGAAGCCTGTTGAATTCCTGGTTTGTTGATCTTTATTCCTCCGTAAGTTCCAGCAACATCTTCCTGTAGATATTGAACACATTGGCGCGCGACACGAATCCTTTATAGATCCCGTCGTCAACCACGGCCATGTTCCACAGGCCTGAATCCCTGAATTTCTGCATCACCGTGTCCATGCTGTCGCCGGAGTGGACAGTGGCCCTGGGCTGTATCATCATTTGATGGACCTTCAGGGTCTCATACTGGCTGTGGTCGAACATCACCTCGCGCACATCATCCAGACGCACCAACCCCAGGAAGTGGTTTTCTTCGTCGGTGACCGGGAAAATGTTGCGGCTGGCTTTTGCGATCACCCTGACCAGCTCGCCAAGGGTGTCATCAGGGTGCATCTTGTCGAAGTTGGTCTCGAGTACATTTTCCACATTGAGCAGGGTCAGGACTGTCTTGTCCTTATGATGGGTGATGAGTTGTCCTTTTTGTGCCAGCTTCCTGGTATATATGGAGTGGGGCTGGAAGTACACCACCGTCATGTAGGATATGGAAGACACCAGGATCAGCGGGATGAACAGCTCATACCCGCCGGTGATCTCTGCGATGAGGAAGATGGCTGTCAGTGGTGCATGGATCACCCCTGCAATAAGGCCTGCCATCCCCACGAGTGAGAAGTTGTGTTCAGAGACCTTCCACATGCTGAAAAGATTGGTAAGCCGGGAAACGATGAAGCCTGTGATCCCCCCCATGAAGAGGCTGGGTGCAAAGACCCCGCCGACCCCACCGGCCCCCAGGGTCAGGGACGTGGCGATGGCTTTGAAAAACAATACCAATAGCATGAACCCCACAAAGATCAGTCCGGTGGTGTCTACCATATGTCCGAAGAGGCTGTTCTCCAGCAGCTGCTCCGGCTGGCCGGAGAGCATGCTTCGCATCGTATAGTAACCTTCGCCAAACAACGGGGGGAACAGGAATATGAGGATGCCCAGCATGGTGCCGCCAATCATTACCCGCATGTAAGGATGGCCAATCTTTCTGATCCCGGATTCCACCCTGCCGTTCATCCAGGTAAAATACAAGGATACCAGTCCGGTAATAACTCCCAGCAAGATATAAAAAGGGATATGTCCATAATTGAATGGATCTGACAACGTAAAATAGAACTCCACCCCTTCGCCAAGGAAGATGGATGAGAATATGGCGCCCACCACGGTGGCGATCAGCAGGGGGATAACCGAGGTAAGGGTCAGGTCGAGGCGGAGCACTTCCAGCGAGAAGATGAGTCCGGCGATGGGGGCATTAAAAATCGCTGCGATGGCAGCTGCAGCGCCACAGCCTATCAGCAGGTTGACGCGCCGGAAGCCAAGCCGTGCCCACCGTGCCACATTGGACCCGATGGCTGCCCCCGTTGAGACGATGGGCGCCTCCATCCCAACTGATCCGCCAAACCCGCCGGTAAAGGTACAGGCAATGATGGACGAATACGTGTTGTGCAGTTTCATCACCCCCTTGTTGCGTGAAATGGCATGCAATATCCTGGAAACACCATGGCTGATGTCATCTTTTACAAAACGACGTACATAAAACACCGTGATCATGATGCCTATGACAGGAAACACGAGGAAAAGCCAGTTGCCCAGGTGGGCACCGGGGACACTCCGCACCCAGCCCTCCAGGTAATGCACGGAGGTTTTCAGCACCACGGCGGCAATGGCCGCCAGGATGCCGATCAATGCGGCAAGAAACACCAGCATCTGTTTTTCACTGATGTTTCTCATCCGCCAGATGAGAAAACGGCTGGGCCAGGATCTCGTTATCATATGCCGGCAAATATACACGACAATTTTCAATTGACATGCCGGCGGATGAAAACCACTCAGGGTTTTTCAGCAGAGATATACATGGACTTTTTTTTGTGAAAGCGCAGTGGTTCTTCCTGCCCGCCAATGCCTTTAGCCAGCCATCAAAAAACACAACATGTCATTCGTCCCGGGTGAAATGGGCTTTCAGGGTCCTGGCTTTCGCAGGGCCGACGGTCTCTTTCAACTCTTCATAGGTTGCTTTCCTGATGCCGGCCACTGAACGGAATTTTATCAACAGTGTCTGTGCGGTGGCAGGGCCGATGCCTTTGATCTGTGAAAGTTCTGACTGCATGCTGTCTTTTTCCCGACGAACACGGTGGTGGTTGATGCCGAACCGGTGGGCTTCGTCGCGCATGTGCTGGATGACCTTGAGGGTTTCCGACTGCTTGTCAATATACAGCGGGATGCTGTCGCCCGGGAAGTAGATCTCTTCCAGCCGCTTGGCAATACCGATGATGGCCATCTTTTTCCGCAAGTCCAGTCGCTCCAATGCCTTCATGGCAGCACTCAGTTGACCCTTGCCGCCATCCACAACCACCAGCTGGGGCAGTGGCTGTTGCTCCTCCTTAAGTCGCTTGTAGCGCCGGAATACTGCCTCCTCCATGGCCGCATAGTCGTTGGGCCCATCCACGGTGATGATATTGAAGTGGCGGTAATCTTTTTTGGAGGGACGCGCCTCGCGAAACACTACCATTGCGGCCACCATGGACTTGCCATGGGTGTTGCTCACATCAAAACATTCCATGTGCTCCGGAAGGGTTTCAAGGCGAAGGTCTTTCTTTATCTGTTGCATCAGCCGCCGGCCGTGTCGCCCTGGATCCACAAGCTCCCGGCGCTTCTTCTTCTCCAGGCGATAGTACTTTGCATTGCGCTCCGACAATTCCAGGAGCTTCTTCTTGTCGCCGCGCCGCGGCACCACGAAGCGTACATCAGGGATGCCGGTCTCAGGCTTTATGGGGACGATCACCTCACGGGCTTCACTGCGGAATCGCTGTCTGAGCTCCGCGATGGCCATCTCCAGCAGCTCCAGATCCGACTCGTCCAGCCGCTTCTTCATCTCCAGGGTATGTGATTGCACAATGGCGCCATGCACCACCCGCAAATAATTCACATAGCCATGGTCGGGATCACTGAGGACCGAATACACCTCTACATTGCTCAGCGAAGGGTTCACCACGGTGGACTTGCTTTGGAACTTTTCCAGCAGCTGAACCTTCTCCCTGATCATTTCGGCCTTTTCAAAGGCATACGCTCCGGCATGCTCATGCATCAGGCGCTTCAACGCCTTCACAACCATTCCGAGATTGCCTCTGAGTATATGTTCAATCTGGTCAATGGTATTTTGATAGTCCTGTTCGTCCTGCAGCCCTTCGCAAGGGCCTTTGCAGTTGCCCAGATGGTACTCCAGGCAGAGCCTGAATTTGCCGGAACGGATATTGCGGGGAGAAAGGTCCAGCCGGCATGTGCGGTACTGGAAAAGCTGCCTGATCAGGTCGAGCAAGGCATTCATCATCCGTACCGAGGCATAGGGACCAAAATATTTACTGCCGTCGCGCGCCACATGGCGTGTAGAAAAGATTCTCGGGAAGGGCTCATTCTTTATACATATCCACGGGAAAGTCTTGTCGTCTTTCAAAAGCACATTGTACCGGGGCTGGTATTTTTTGATGAGGTTGTTCTCCAGCAGCAAGGCATCCAGCTCCGTATCCACCACGATGTGCCTTATATCCGCAACACGACGTACCATCAGGTTTACCCGGTTGCTGTCGTGCCTCTCCCTGCCAAAATAGCTGGCCACCCGTTTCCTCAAATTCTTTGCCTTGCCCACATAGATCACATTCCCATGCCGGTCGTAATACTGGTACACCCCCGGCTTGTCCGGCAGGGTGCGCACCAGCGGTCCCAAAGTATCCCAATGTTTATGTGTCTTGTTTATGGCCATTCGTTTCCGGGACAATCCTCAAAACAAAAATGGTGAAAATTTTTCAGTTTTCACCATTCGCCATCGTACTTTTTGGGATTGGGGACTGGCGCTACCGTTCAATGGCATAACGGATGCCCATGTAGAACTTCCTTCCCATCAGCGGCCCCCAGATCATGCTTCCGTCAAATCCTTCCTCAAACGGTGATTGCGGGTTCAGGATGGGGTTTTTCTGGACATAATCGAGCAGGTTTTCGCCTCCTGCATAGATGTCGATGTTGCGCCAGCGATAGGTCACCTGGGCGTTCAGGATGGTGAAGGACGGTGATTCGGTGCGCATTTTGAAGTCTTCATGCATATGCAGCATTGACCCGGGCACTTCCGGAATACGTGAGGGCCCGTTGAACTGGGCGGTAAGGTCGAACTGCCAGTCGTTGTCGCGGGTGGCATAAGAGCTGGATACCATGCCCCGGTAACGGTTCACAAAAGGTTTTCTCCGCAGTTCATCATCAATACTTTGTTTTGCATCGGTGTATCTGATGGCGGCCGTTATCTCCAGCAGGCGGATGGGTTCTACATTCAGCTCAACCTGGAAATTGTTCGCATAGGAGTCGCCATCAAGGTTATAGAAAAAGACCTTGTTGAAATCACTGTCCACGTCAACAACCAACTGGTTGACAAAGTCCGTGCGATAGAACTCCCCCACCACGCTCGCATCGTTTGCAAAGAGGCGGAATCTGCGGGTAATGCTTCCCCCATAGTTCCAGGCCTCTTCAGGATCGATCTCCTCACTGAAAACGAAGGTCCTGTTGCTGACGAGCAGCCCGGCATTTTCGGCAATCAGGCTGGGGACCCGGTACCCTTTACCTGCAGAGGCCCTCAACGTAGTATGCTCATTCAGGTTAAAATGGATATGGGTGCGTGGCGTGAAAAACATGCCATACAGGTTGTGGTAATCGGCTCTTGCCGCCAGAACAAGGGTGAGTTGTTCGTGGCTATGGTATGTATATTCAAGGAAAGCACCGGGAACCAGTTCTCTCCTCTCTAAAAGAGAGTCCATGGCATGTCCTCCCAGGTTGGTCAGATGCTCGTTATGGTCGTCAAATAAAAAGCTCACACCGGTAACAAATTCATGTTCAGAATTTCGCAGTGTACTGGCAAACAACACATTGGCGTAAAACGTGTTTTGTTCACCACCATAAGTGCTTCGTCCGTAGTGAGAGTCGTGGCTGTGATGGGTAAAGTTGAGCTGGGTCCCCAGGCTGGCATCTGGCTTGTTCTGAAAATAAAAGCCGGTACGCGCAAAAGCCTGAAACCTGGTGGTGCTGGTGCCATATCCATAGAACCTGTCTGAGCCAAAAGGTTCCCCATTGGTGAAGAAATCCTTCTGGCCGCCTTCCCTTTCCTCCTGCATGAGGTTAAAGCCAAACTGGGAGTCCATCACACCGGGCCTGTCATAGCGATAGCGGTTGAGGATGTTGTATTTTTTCACCAGGGGCTGATCCAGGAAGGTGTTCTGGTTATGGTCGATCTTGTTGTTGAACAGTTCACCGTGGGCCATGATCATGGCCGACCAGTCCGGGTTGAGGTCAAAGGCAGCGATGGCTGAACTTTCGAGTTGTCCGTCTTGGCTGACAAAGGCATTGTAATGAAACTGCTCGGGCCCTTCAGGCTTTTTCAGGTCCACATTGATCTGCCCCGTAACCGACTCATAGCCGTTAACGACACTGGCTGCACCTTTTGATATGCTGATAGACTCCATCCAGGGACCGGGAATATAGCTCAGCCCGAAAGGTTGTCCCAGCCCGCGTATACCAGGCATGTTTTCGATCATCAGCTGGCTGTATATACCCGCCAGTCCGAGCATTTGTATTTGCTGTGCACCCGATACCGCATCGCTGTAGGACACATCGACCGAGACGCTGGTCTCAAATGCCTCTGACAGATTGCAGCATGCGGCACGTTGCATCTCACTCTCGGTGATCACGTTGGTGAGGATGGGTTCCAGTGATGACACGTGTGTCCCGGGGCGGCGACCCGTAACCTCGACCTCATCAAGGTTTTGTGCGACATCCAGCACGATGGCCAAATTCTCATCCGGGGTGTTCACCATGATGGTATCGCTCTGGTATCCGATATAGCTGACCACCATCTCGTGGGGCAGCTCGACGGTGACAGGTAGCTGGAAGCTCCCTTCCTGGTTGGTTGAAGTGCCGCTGGTGGTTCCCAGCCACACAACGTTGGCCCCGGCCAGAGGATGGACATGGTGGTGGTCACGGTGTGGCTCCACCTCATATACATAGCCGGTAACCTGGCCCGACTGGCCATGCACGGCGATTGTGACAGCAAATAATAAGAACAAAATGTTTGAAAAAATGATTTTTTTTGACATGGTTGTTTGTATCTGAGAGGTTAAACAACAGGATTAGCGGATGCCTGTATTGTTCAGGCATCGGGAGTCAGATAAAAACAACCTATGAGATCTTAAGCCGGTGGGTATAGATCACGAATTCGCGGCCCACCGGTCGCGGTGGCCCGGAATTAGAGGAATGGCCATCCAGCATGCCCGGCAGCGCTTGATCCTCCTCTGAGGGGATCAGGAAGGGGGTCAGAACGGCAACCATTACGGGCGTCAACCTGGGCTCGCTTTTTTCCTGGGGAACCTGGTAATCATTCTTCAGGTAACGCACCTCTGTTTCACAGCAATTGCCGCATGCATCTTCATGTGCTTCGTCATGCGCTTCGCAGCATCCATGTCTGTGGTCGTCCGAAGCCGGGAAGTGGCATGTCGCCGAACCTGCATGGGTATGATGTGTGGCATCGCAGTCATCATAGGCAAAGGCAAACAAGGCGATATCCGTTGTTTCGCAACCAAGGCAATGGTGGATCAGCATGCGTATCCCGGTAAAGGAAAGCAGGAACAGGGAGGCAAGCAAGAATACCATGGTATGTGTCGCGATCCGTTTCATGGTCCAAAGATACAAATTTTTTCAGGTTGGCCAGGCATGCGATTGGCTTCATGCAACATGGCTTGATAGTAGAAGAACAGGCCAGCAAATCCATTTGTTCAACAGCTGCGGGGGTTCCTGATGCAACAAGTTAAAACAATGGAGATAAGCCATATATGGTTTTGCATCATACAACCGGCGTGGACCAGGGTCCGTTCATGCTGGTTTGATAGGGGTTACCTGATGATTTTTACCGGGATGGTTTTCACACCGTTGTTTGTGGTTACCCGGATAAAATACGTTCCATTGCGCAGGCCTGTGACATTGAGTTCGTAGTGGTCATCATCTACTGTCCTTGTTATCATATGCTTTCCGAGCATATCGACCACACGGATTTCCGACATTACGGCATTGGATGTGACCGTCACGTAGTTCCTGGCCGGGACCGGGAATGCGTTGATTAAAAGGGATGCTTCTGGCAGTTGTACCTCTGTCGGGTCACTCATACTGCCAAACCAGTCGTGCACCGCCATGTCGCCGGAGACTTCAATTTCCCTGTCAGGGGCGTCCTCATTTTCATCGCCGTCCCAACCCTCGTTCAGAAAATATCGATAGGCATAGGTACCTGCCTCCAGTTGGAGGGTCTTGGTGTAGACCATGGGATGGTCTCCATCGGGCGACATCTCCTGGCTTTCAGGGTCATCACCCGGGGTGATCCAGTCTTCGATCATATTGCCTGCCAGATAGACCACGTCATTGTCCGGGTCAAAGTCGAACCCGGCATGGTCGTATGTCACATAGGTCATATTCACATTGAATGTCACGGCAAAGGTGGTTGTTTCAAAACCGGCGTGGATGGTATGGTCGGCCACAACGTGATCAAAGGTGTACGATTCAACGGGGCCAACGCTTTGGCCATCAACCAGTATGTCGGCGACGCGGTAGCCCTCATCCGGTTCAATGGTGAATGTTTGTTCAGCACCGTATTCCACCGACACCTCCCCTGCCGGATCAATGCTGCCACCATCGCCTGCTGAGGCGGCAATAGTAAAGGTCTTCGTCTGAAAGCTGGCGGTGATCATACGGTCGGATTCAGCCACAAATGTGAGCAGTGGCTCCCCCCCAATGACGGTATCGTTTTCTGTCCACTCGGTGAAATGATAGCCTGTGGCCGGCGCAGCCTCTAAAACCACCTCCACACCGTGGTCGTAGGTTCCCCCGCCGGTCACTGTTCCGGCGCCGTCGGGTTGAACAACCACATTGATCACATGGCTTAAAGCTTCAAAGTTTGCTATGAGAGACACATCCCCTGCCGGCATGTTGAAGGTATACTGCGTGCTGGCGGTCATTTCTTCACCGCCGGTATCTGTCCAGTTCACAAATTCATAGCCTTCATTGGCCGTGGCTTCCAGGGTAACATCATCCCCAAAGTTGTAGTTGCCTTCCCCGGTGATGGTCCCGGCGCCTTCGGGCAAGACGGAAACACTCACCGTATAATCCGACAATGTAAA
>SL_3KL_010_SEDDRAFT_10005290_pt1 | contig 11608 bp, 10 predicted proteins | sample SodLakKL_010_SED_2_FD_10381 | JGI IMG/M metagenome (IMG submission 10381)
TCAGGAATCTTATCCATCGTTGGTTTGGTGGCGGGCTGTTGATCAGGAGCAAGGGTATTCACCGGGGCTTCCCTGGGAGGGGCGTTGCGCCGGTTTACAATATAAATTCCACTGAGAATAATGGCACCCCCAACTACTTGGTGAACAGACAAATATTCTCCCAAAACGACCATTCCCATAATGGCTGTTACCACTGACTGAGCCAGCAAAGTGACCGACACATTACTGCCTTGAAGATGCCCCAGGGCATAGTTGATGCACAACCACCCTCCAAAGTGCGAAACAAGCCCCAGGCCAGAAAGAGAAAGCCAGGTCCGGGAAGAGTAGCCCGTAAACGAATTGCCCATCAGCAGATTTACAAAAAACATCATCAAAACCATAAACAACAGTGAAAGAGACATAAAGGTGACCGTATTGACTCTTTTGCGCACCTCCATCGTGTAAAGCAGATAAATGGCATAGAAAACACCTGCCAGCAATGACAGCATATCGCCGGTATTGAATTGCATGGTTCTCCAGGAGTCGATGCCAATAAGCACATTAAGCCCGGTGATAGCAACCAGCAGCCCCAACCAAAACTTTCCGGGCAGTTTGCGGCGCAACACAATCACGGTAATAAGCCCCAGCCACACCGGAGAGTTGTTGGCCAAAAGGGTTGCGGTAGCAGCAGTGGTAAGAGGGATGGCCGTATTCCATAAAAGCAGATCAACAGCAAAGAAAAAGGCGCCGGCCATGATCAGCAGAACATCTTTTCGCACTGGCATACGGATTCCCCGGTACATCCAAACCGGGATGATGGCTATTGTGGCAAACAACAAGCGGTAAAAAGTAGCTACTGAGCCCGGCACATCCGCCAGCTTCACAAATATGGCCGAAAAGCCAATACATAAGATACCAAAAGCCAGCACAAACCAGGCAAAAAAGGCGGAATTTTTTAGTTGTTTGATCATGCAGTTGTTTGTATTTATTTCGGGGCAGCCTGCTGAAACCCCAAATTATGCATTGTTTGGGTTCAACAAGCAGCATAATAGCATTGCAAAATTACTAGGATGTTTGGATTTGGGGCAATAAGCAAGATAATTAAAGAAAGATGGGAGTTTACCAGATCTATGGCTGCATCATCCAACAATAAGAAGGCCCAAAATCCGGATGCACAAAAACTTTTTAAACCGGTTTAATGAAATAATAAATGAGATTCCCCCCATTCACGTTGGAAAGATTCAAAGTGATTTTGGTTTGGGTTATCACTTTTTTTCCCACCATCTCAGAAACAAAGAATACAAAATGATGAACAATGTAACAAACACACTCACCACAGCTGAAGGCAAAGCAATCATAGGTTCTCCACTGAAAAAAGTAAAGGCTGCGACGGCAGAAAAAGCACTGCTTTTGGTGGTCATCATCAAGGTACTGCTGATGATCACGCCCCGGGTTACACCTCTTCGTGCAAGCAACATATGGTAGGCAAACCCAAGGATGTACATAGAAATAATCAATATTACCGACATTTTAAGTACTGAAACAGGTTCGGTTAAAAAAACCGAACTACTCATTCCCATAATGGGCGTAATAACCAGGAAAAAGCCCCACTTTATTATGGTTTCACGATACCTGGCCACAGTGGGTAAAACCCTTGGATGCCGAAGAAAGCGGCTAATAATAAGCGGTACCACTATCAATTGAAGCATGATATTAAATATAGCCATAGGATTGATAAGTGACTGTCCCAGGAAAATGAGTAATATCAGCGGAGTAAGCGCCATGGCAATAAAATGAAGACCAAACACACCGGTAACACTGAAGTTATTATCCCCCTTGAGCATAGCTGCAAAAGGGATAACCGAGGGACCGGGAGGTGCCGCTGCTACCAGTACAAATCCAATGTAGTATTTAAAATAGGGATCATGCGAAAAAAACAACCAGGAAAGGCCAATTAAAACCAACCCAAAGATTACAAAATTTACAATGGTGGACCATACCAATGGACGAATGGCATTTTGAACAGGTACCCAGCTTTTGAAACTAAAACCAGTAGTGGCAAATACCATAACAAAAGCAAGGGTGAAAACCGATATTTCGGCAAGAGGACGCGTATGCTCCCCCAATATCAACCCACTAACCAGGGCAAGACTTAAAACAAAATCACGATGATTGAGAACAGATAAAAGTTTTTGCATGATGATAATTTAGAATCTCACCATTTAACATAGTTTGGCCGGTGATTGTTTTCATCTGCCCCAATTAAACGCTGACAATATGGCCCACAAAAAATGAAAACCCATCTCAACACGTTTGTTATCTGGCGGGTATCCTAAATGCAACACACAACAGAAAATGAACGTATCCGGAAATTTTTTTATAAAATCATGGGGAATACGATGTATTTTTGCATCAAACAACATTGCAGGAGAATGAGTATGAGATTTTATTTTAGGCCTCATCATCCAACCTGTTTGAACCCAATTCTCACAAAAGAACCATCATGCACCTGTTTTATTCGGAAGACCTGAGCAAAGATTTAATCCAACTAACGGCGGAAGAATCGCGTCATTGCGCAAAAGCACTTCGCATCCAACCCGGAGACGAGGTAGCCTTTGTGGATGGCAAAGGCCAGTTTTGCAAAGCCCGGATGCTAAGTGTTGATGCACGTGCCAGCCAGGCATCAGTGGTTCACCGTGAAAAACAAAAGCCCCGGAGTTTTCACCTTCATATTGCCATTGCCCCCACCAAAAACATTGACCGCTTTGAGTGGTTTCTGGAAAAAGCCACCGAGTGCGGCATCGATGAAATAACGCCCATACTTTGCGAACAGTCTGAACGGCGGGTGATAAAACCTGCCCGGCTAAATAAAATCCTCATTGCTGCTATGAAACAATCACAAAGGGCATATCTTCCGCAACTCAATGAAGCGGTAAAGCTATCGCAATTGCTGGAAAATTATCAATCAGAGACCCCGGCTTTTATTGCACATTGCGACAAGGGGCAAAAGCACCCACTGGGAAGGACGTACCAGCCAGGCAGTGACGCATTGGTACTGATTGGTCCTGAAGGGGACTTCAGCAACCAGGAGGTGCAAACAGCACTGGAAAAAGGAATGAAACCTGTTTCGCTTGGCGAAAACCGTCTGCGAACCGAAACCGCTGCTATGGTGACCTGCATACAGCTGAATTCCATCAACAACCTTCTTTAGAAGAATTAGCAGTTCACCCATACGGTAGTTTATCAAGTTCATCTATCTTTGCAACAAAGGATAAAAATAACAACCCTATATTTTTCAATATGCTTAACAACATGCCCTCCGCGATTTGGCGAATACTTTTGCTGGTATTTTTATTACAGCTGACACATCTGTTGCCGGCCCAAAACTACCAAATAGCAACACTTCAGTACCGGGGAGGCGGCGACTGGTATTCCAACCCAACCGCTCTGCCCAACCTGGTGGAGTTTGCCAATCGTGAGACGGGAACCACCATCAGCACAAACATTGCCACCGTTGAGGTGGGCAGCCGCAATATATTCAACTACCCCTTTCTTTACATGACCGGGCATGGCAATGTGGTTTTTTCAGCCCAGGAAGCGCAAAACCTCCGCAACTACCTCATAGGTGGTGGTTTTTTGCATGTGGATGACAATTACGGCCTGGATCCCTTTTTCAGGAGAGAAATCCGGAAAGTATTCCCGGACCATGAGCTCATAGAACTGCCCTACTCCCACCCGGTGTATCACCAGGCATTTTCCTTCCCTGAAGGACTGCCCAAAATTCACGAGCACGATGGGAAGCCCCCCCAGGGATTTGGCATCATCTATGAAGGACGGCTGGTACTGTTCTATTCTTACGAAAGCGACCTGGGCAACGGATGGGAAGACCGGGAAGTACACGGCAACCCTGAGGAGATACGCCTGAAAGCCCTCAGGATGGGTGCCAACCTGCTGCAATACGTGTTTAACAGGGATGATGATATAGATGATATATAAGGCAGCGCATTTTAATCCACTTGCCAAATCCAATCAGCAATATCTTCTATCACCATTTTGTCCACATTGTTCTGCTCAAAATACTCATCAGGGTTGGCAGCCCCCTCACCCGCATAAAAGAGGTGATTAAATTCCGGGTAAAGCACAAAGGAGGTATCAGGATGGTCTTCCAGGGCCTCTTTCCAGGCTTTGTAATCCTGCATGGTAACCTGGTAATCACGGCCACCCTGCAATATTAAAATTCGCTGGGAAAGACCGGCAGCCAATGTGCCAATATCATAGCGATTCATATCTGCAAGGTATGATGGCGGCATCCCAAAAAGCTCTTCATCATACTCGGCATGCGGATCCTTGCGTTTCGCAGCCAGACTTTCGGCCACGGCACGCAATTCTTTCACCCTGGCATCCAACACCTCAGCATCCTTGCCCTGCAACGAACCCAGGTAGGCAATTTGATCCGGAATGATTTCATACAAATAACGCGGCGATCCCGCCATGGAAATAATACCCGACAAACCGGGAACCTCCCTGGCAATACGAGGGGCAATCATCCCCCCAAGGCTGTGCCCCAGCAAATACACCCGATCTGAATCAATATCATCCAGTCCCATTACACTTTCAAGGGCAACTACCGCATCTCTGCCTGCCTCATCCCATACGGTGAAATTTTCCATATCAAGTGTTTGGCTATGACGAAAGGTACGCTTTTCGTAGCGCAGCGAGGCAATGCCATGGTGAGCCAGCCCCCAGGCTATGTCACGAAAAATCTTATTGGGACCAATGGTTTCATCTTTATCATGGGGGCCTGAACCATGAACCAGTAACACAACAGGAACAACCCCGTCCGTTTTTGGCATGGCTAAGCGTGCAGGCAACTCAATATCGCCACAATCTATCACCAGGGAGATCTCTTTAAAAGAGGTACTGTCAACCCAGGCTGGCGGCGGGGTGTAACTTTCGGGGGGAGGCATGGTAATATGAAAGCCTGATACTTTATACGCTGCGTCCATGGTAATGCGCATCCCCAACTCCTGCTCACCAAACTTACAGACCAGGGTAACTATTTCGTGCCCATCGGTGCTATCATGCACTGCCCGGGATACATGGCTGAAAGTACCCAACTGGCTTTCCAACCCCTGCGCTATCTCTGTGATTTGCTCCTTAGAAACCTGCTCCAGGAATGTTTCGCTGAACATCTCCATCATTTCATCCACTTCTTTCGCAATCAAATGATCGAAAAACTGCCGTGCCACCGCCTCCCGGTGAATCAAATCCTGCGAATGGAGCGTTAAGGGTGATATGATAGTCAGCAATGCAACTGCCAGGGGAACCACCACCAGGTGGCGTATTTTATGGGTAGAGACTGTCTTCATATTTTTGTTTTTATTTGTAGTTCAACCATTTATCCTTTTTCATTTTCATCCCGGTTCATATCATAAATGAGCGGGCCATCATGGGGTTACAACAACACACCTGCCATCTGGCCAATGACCACTTTCGACAATACATAAGCCACCACAAAACCCACGGTAAAAGAGATCCCTGACCGGGTTCCCCGGAGATTTGCAGACCACCTGTAGCCATTATACATCAATGCCACCATCCAGACAATCATCAGCAAAACTAGGGTTCCAGCAATAATGGTAATTATAAAATCAAAAATCGACACCGGGACGGGATCACCCACTTCCAGGTAAACATACATAAGGTGTTGAGCCACCCGGTCGGGTGCATTCAAAAAGCCCGTGATTATGGCTATCAGCATAGGAAAACGTGCCAAAGCCAATGTGCCCGCCAAATCCACAAACCGAATCCGGGAGCGGGAAAGGGTGTATGCCAGCGGCGTTAATATGATCAAAAGCAGCAACCAGTTTACGAGTCCCATAAACAGATGCCAGTAAAAGGGAGCCCGGGGACCGTAGTGCATATCCAGTACCCCATCCAGCCAGGTATTATTCAAATACCCCACAAAAGCACTTGCGACAATGATTACCAGCCCTGCTGCCAAGGCTTTCTCCCCTGCCACATAAATAAAAGGGTTATAAATACTTTTCCGGTCTTTTAAAAGCTTTTCCATATTCAGGAATCTTCAGAAGTTTCAATTTTACGTATCAGTTCGTCCAGCCGGTTTCTTACAGTGGGATAACTGAGATCAAGGTGACGTGCCATTTTTTTCAGACTCCCGCTGCTTTTAACAAACTCAACAACAAAAGACTGGTCGTCAGGCTCCAGGGAGGCCAGTACCGGCAACGGGAATTGCCCGTTTACAGTTGTCTGGCATTCACCGCATTGCAAGGCCTTCACTTCCAGTGGCCTGGCGCACGACGGACAATTGAGTGGCATCTTTTTAACCATATCATCACTATTTTTTTCAAAAATAAATCATTTTTTAATTTTATACAACTATTATTTAATTTTATTTATCCGTTTATACATTTTATTAAATCAAATTCCTTACAAACAAAAACATTTCAACCAATTGCAAAAACTACCAGAGGCCTGTCGGGGTATTTATGATCCCGGGCAGCGCTATTTTGCAAGAGCGGTTTATAGCATGATAATAAGGTATACCATTGGCGGTGTAGCAACTCATGCCAAAACTGATGGTTTCCGGGTACAAAAACATCATTTTCTGTCCACGAAAAACTCCGGATTTTACCGGCATTTTCGCTATTTCAACACCGGCTATGAGGTATGAGCCCAATTTCACAACCATTAATCGCTAAATCCTTTCCAATGACCTGATGGGTGTTAAACATTCCCAACCTGGCACTGAACAATACATTTTTCACCTACATTTGCATTTTATAATTTATTTTATTAACTCATTCGATAATTTAAAACACATGTTACAAAAACTACTTTTATTTGCTGTTTTAGCCTTTTATGCAGCTTTATCCATTGCCGAACAACCAGTAAATTTATCTTTTGAACTTACTGAAGACAAAGATGTAATTCTTCAGTGGCATGCGCCCCAGGGAGCTGAGTCAGAGTTACTTTTTCACGAAAGTTTCGAAGGGCTGACAGATGCTACTTTTCCACCCGAAGGATGGATGAATGTGGACAACGATGGAGATGACATTGCCTGGATTCTTTTCGATGTACCTTATGATCCTGAAATCAATCCCTATCCTGCCTATGACGGTGAATATGCCGCAGCCAGTTACTCCTGGTTTAACGGACAAACTCTTACACCTGACAACTGGCTCATAACACCCTCTATCCAGGTGCCTGACAACGGACTGCTGCACTGGGCCATTGCAGCACAACGTCCCAACTTCAGCCAGGAGCATTATAAAGTAAAGATTTCCACCACGGGCACTGATACCGAAGACTTCACCACTCTGCTACACGAAGAGACCCTCCCCGAACAGGATATTACCTGGAAAACCCGGCAATATGACCTCACAGAATATGCCGGAGAGCAAATCCATGTAGCCTTTGTTCATACCCAAACCACTGATCTTTTTGCCATCAAGCTGGATGACATTCGCTTGTATGACATGCCTGGCGAAGACCTTGATGGGTACAGGATTTATAGAAACAATGAATTGGTAAAACAAACTGACGATTTATTGCAGCTTTCCTGGACAGATGTTAATCCGGGCCCGGGCCAATACCAATACCATGTAACAGCCATGTATGGCGAACAAGAGTCTGGCTCCTCCAACACGATTGAAGTAACGATTGAGGCGGATGCCATCAATTTTCCACCCCAAAATCTCACCATCTCTGAAACACAGGATATGTGGACACTCAGTTGGGAAACCCCAAAACTGGATGATGTGTACCTTTGGGAAGATTTCTCGGGACTTAATGACAATACTTTCCCTCCTGCAGGTTGGCAAAACATCGACAATGATGAAGGTGAAATGGCATGGATCCTTTTTGATGTTCCCTATGATCCTGAGTTAAATCCTTATCCTGCCTATAGCGGAGACCAGGCCATAGCCAGCTACTCATGGTTCAACGGAAACACCTACACACCTGATAACTGGTTTATTACTCCTGCTGTGGAACTGGGAGCCAATGCTACACTGTCGTGGGCTGTTGCAGCTCAAAGAGCCAATTACTCCCAGGAGCATTATAAAGTGTTCCTCTCAGTCGATGGAAATGACGTGGACGATTTCACCATCCTTCTGCATGAAGAAACCCTGCCTGAACAGGACATTACCTGGAAGCCTCACGAGATTGATCTGTCTGAATACCAGGGGCAAACCGTACATGTAGCTTTTGTTCATACCGAAACCACCGATCTTTTTGCCATCAAACTGGATGCTATCAAGCTGGAGGGGAAAGCAAATCTTAATCTAACAGGCTACCAGGTTTTTAAGAACAATGAGATGATTGCCCAAATCAACGATCCCCAAACCCTGGAACACCAACTCCCTGTTCCGGCACCTGGTGAATATGAGTTTTATGTAAAAGCGGTTTATGACCTGGGGGTATCCATACCTTCAAATCAGGTTAGCGCCCAAAGCCTAATTCATTATAACGTAACCATCAGCTCCGAAGGCCCCGGAACCACGACTCCTCAAGGCGAACAAACCCTGGCTGAAGGCGATGATATCTCCATTATGATTCAGGCGGATTCAGATGCGCACATATCTGATGTGCTGCTTGATGGCGTTTCTGTAACTGACCAACTTGAAATAAACCGCACTGGGCAACCCAGTCAGGGAACACTGCATGTGGATGGTGTGTCTGACAATCATACTGTGCATGCCGTTTTTCAAACATCAACTAATCTGCAGAAAATCTCTGACAACTCTTCCTTCCGGATATTTCCAAACCCAGCAAAGGATAAACTCTGGGTGGAATTTTTCCAAAACAGCGATAAATATATACATATAACCATTTATTCAATGCAAGGCCAGTTGGTGAAAGAAAAAAAGATCAACAACCCTGAAAAAAGCAGAGCAATGCTCGATATAAGTGACTTAATACCCGGCATTTACACATTGAACATCAATCATACACAACAAGTGGTAAAAGTTATAATCCGATAACAATACTAAGCTTTAATAAACCTGCTTACCTTACAGGGAGTGTGCAAAACAAGAGATTTGACACACTCCCTGTTGTTTTTTACAAGAACTACTTACTCCCAGTAAGTAAGGAAGGAATATACAGAACTGGAAAGCTGGCTGATTTTCACAATAGCAAATGGTCTGTATCCAAAATGATGCTTTTTTGATCCTGGCTAAACTCCTTTCAAAATAAGTATCATAAAACCTGTGAGATTTCCAACAAAACCTTTGCAATAATGTTAATGTGTGAGAGAAATTTTTTTTATGTCACCCTATTCTTAACCTTAGTACCACCCCAGATGGACATATCAGAGCTTGAAAAGCTAACATCAACCCATCCTGCTGTTATCCTCTACTTCTATGACGAAAAATGTGGAGTATGCAGGGTATTGTGGCCGCAACTTGAGCACTTACTCAAAAGCCGGTTTCCACGCATCAAACTGGTTCAAGAGCAGGCACCCAAAACCCTAAGCTTGCCGGTCAGTTACAAATGCTTACCATACCAGGTATTTTGTTGTTTTTAGAAGGTAAAGAATACTACCCGACCAATGGTAGATTGCCATGCACAAACTTGAGGCAAAAATTGAAAGGCTTTATGGAATACTTTTTAGATAATAAAACATAAACACCAAAATACCAGACACATAAACCAAGTCCCACCATTTCATCTCACTACCCATATTCAACGTCCCCAGTCCGTTAAATGCGTTCAATAAAGTCGCTTTTTTATAAAAATGACTATAACTTATCTTATGTTTATATTAAGCAGATACTTTCTTGTTTCCTTTTTTGCATTTTATCCTTACTTTTTTGCAGGTAAAAAGAAACATTTGTTGCTGATATTTGTGATGAATCAAACATATTATTCATTAAACATCAAAATTATGAAAACGAATAACAAAAAATTGGCCTTTATGGCGACAGGGCTGATGATATCTGTATTCATCTTTGCTGCATGTTCGTCTGAAAAGATGGAAGAACTGGAAGCAGATGCAAATAAGAGCAAAACAGCAGTTATGCTTACCGAGGAATTTGATCTAAAAGCAGGCAATACTGTTCAAAACCAAATCCTGGCAGAGATTAGAAAAGCAACTGCAAGGTACCACAGGTTTGATGCCGCCGTGCAAGATGGTTATGCGTTGGATCCCCACTGTGTTGAACATCCCGAATTTGGAGGAATGGGATTTCATGCAATACACTATGACAGAATCGGCCCCTTTGTGAATCCATCAGAACCTGGTGTTTTGGTATATGAACCTTCCCAAAACGGAAAACTAAAACTGGTAGCTGCTGAATTTCTTGTTCCTGCAGAGCCCTGGGACTCCATGAACCAAGGCCCACCCATGCTGGGAGAAATAGAATTCGATGATCACCGGGAAATCATTTATGTAGAAAATGAGCATGGCGAACTTGTTCCTGTTAATGCCAAAGGAGGCCCTCCATTTCCACATTACCAGATTCATGTATGGGTATGGAAGAACAATCCAAACGGCATTTACTCGCCCTTCAATCCCAATGTCAGCTGTGAATACGCTGGTTTTGTGAATATTAATTAACTTATTAACGGGGTTGAATTTCAAAATATATAATATAGCCCTGCAGGCTTAAACATGGAATCTTTTCCATAATTTCCGGGAGTTTGGGCCAGACAGTTCATCCTCCCGGATTTTTCATGCAAAAAAAATTGGTTTTAAAAGTTAAAAAACGTAATTTTAAACAACTGTTTATTTTCCCCGAACTTGGTTGATTAGATTCGGGAGATTAGGTGTATTCGTAAATAAACAAACCCATGAACACCCTCACATTAAACGAAAAAGAGAAAAATGCTACTAATACCGGACATCAGGGCAACTCCGGGTTCATCTGTGTGCAAAAACTTAATCGCAGACATACCCAAATATGCAACCCGGAGAACTATCAAATCTTATGGTTAGAGAGCGGTGTAAAAAGCATGATAACGGAATTTGAAAAAGTTAAGTCCCTTCCCTATTCTATTACATTTATTCATCCAGGCAAAGAGGTTAACCTGCAATTCAATTGTTTGCGTCCCAGGGGTTGGATATTACGACTCCCTTTGGGCTTTTTCAACCTACACTATTTTGGAGATCTTCATATTCAATATGCTGACCTAATGCTTTACTCTGGTGAAACCCCAAGTATTGTGTTAAGCCCGAAAATTGGGGAAAGGATCAACTCACTTACAGAGATGATAGCCGAGGTGATGCAATCCAACCTACCCAACAGAGAGATTGCCGCACTGTCTCTTGTGAAAACCTTGCTTGTTTACTGTGATAGCAGCTGTAACATACCTGTCAAAGCAAGTAGCAACAATCACTACTTGTCTATCGTAAGTAAGTTCAAACATCTTGTTTCACAAAAGCTCAACATCTATCACCGGGTAACTGATTACGCACTATTGATGCACCTTTCACCAAGGTACCTCAACAACGTTGTAAAAGAAGTGATGGGTGTAAATGCCAAAAGTATAATAAGTGAGCAATTGATTTTTAAATCATGTCGCGACCTAAAATTTACCAACCTTTCCATCAAAGAAATAGCTATCCAATTGGGGTTTTCCGAACCGGAACATTTTAGCAACTTTT
>SL_3KL_010_SEDDRAFT_10005291_pt1 | contig 11608 bp, 9 predicted proteins | sample SodLakKL_010_SED_2_FD_10381 | JGI IMG/M metagenome (IMG submission 10381)
GAGCCCCTCCGTTAGCAGACTGACGACGTTCGGGCTGCCGGCGATCGGCGGCATGACGCCCAATGCGACGCTTATACCGGAACCGACGAAGTAAGCCCCGATAGCCACCGCCTTGGGGGAGTACCATTCCGGTGCGGCACCGGCCACCGGCAACTGGTCCACCCTGACGTTGGCGAGTCTAGCGAGTTCGGATGCCAGGACCAGGATACGGGTGTTGTCCACACAGCTACCCATATGAAGGACAGGAGGGATTCCCAACGAGCGGCAGACCGCGGCTAGGGAATCGCCGGCCAAGTCGGCGGCCTCAGGTAACATCAGGCCTGCTTCACCGCAGGCCACGGCGGCACATCCAGTCTCCACTACGATTATGTTCCTCTTTATGAGCTCCTTGGCCAGGGTCACGTGTCCATGGTCCTGTTTTATCTTGGGATTGTTACATCCCACAACTCCCACGGCACCACGGATGTCGCCCTTTATGATAAGATCGAGCAGAGGCTTCAACGAACCGCCGAGAGCGGACCTCAGCGCCTCCACTGAGAACCCGACCACGCATTCGATAGGTTCCTCCGGTATGAGCACCCTGTCGATCACCCTGTTGGGGAAGTTGTCAATGGCCGTCTCCAACATCAGTTTGGACTGCTCGTAAGCGTTCTCGGGGTTTACCATGTAGTGGTCTCCGCCCGGAATCTTGGCCTTAGGAGATGTGGTCATCAGTTTAGTGTGGTAGCATGCCGCCGTGTAGGGCAACGACGGGAATATGCATTGATAATCGACTATCATCGCCTCCAGGGCACCGGTTGTTATGACCAGTTCCTGGCTGAGATGATTACCAGCCTGTGGCACCCCCTTCCTCATCAACAGTTCGTTACCGGTGCAGCAAAGTCCGACAAGGTTTATCCCATTGGCCCCCACGTCCTTGGCCCTCTGCAGAATCTCAGGATCGGCTGCAAGTTTGACAATCATCTCTGAAAGAACAGGGTTGTGCCCATGTAGGGCGATATTGACCTGGTCATTCTTTAGAACACCCAGATTGACCTTGGATTTACCTATGGTCGGTGTGCCGAAGAGTATGTCCGAGATCTCGGTTCCGATCATGGAACCTCCCCAACCGTCCCCGAGCGATGCCCTTACGCCATGGGCAAGCATGTCGACGTAGTCGGCACCCACGCCCATATGCACTCGATGCATCGCCTCCACTATCTCACGGTCTATCGACCGTGGCAGGAGTCCGGTCTCTTCCAATAGACTGAATGTTTTCTCTGGTAATCTGTTCATCATCTGGAGATGTCCCTTCAGGGTCCCGAATTCTTCCAGCATCGATACCGCGAGTTTCTCCGCCGTCTGCTTGTCGTTCTCTCCCTTGACACCGTACTCCTCGGCAAGGGCGTTCAGTTTGCCATTGTCGGTTATACTGTAGCCAGGTGCTTTGCCTCTAGCGGCCTGGAGGAAGGTCTCAGCGACCTCCCTGCCATGATCGGAGTGTGCGGCGGCACCGGTCGCCATCCAGGACAACAGATTCCTAGAGACTATTATATCGGCGTCCGCACCACAGACGCCTCTCACCTTCTCACCGCCCATTATGCGGCAGGGGCCCATGGCACAGCGCTGACATGAGACCCCGGTGGCACAGAATTTACAGGACGGTTGTTGTTTCTCGAACCTCTCCCATACCGTCTGCACGCCCTCTTCCATCGTCTTCTCCAGAACCTCCCTCGATGTCCTCTCGGAAGTCCTTTCCTCCGCTACGGAGGGAATCTCCTCTTTGTTTATCTTATCCGGCGGTACTTTGATACAATCAATCTTGTTCTCATCACCATTTCCACTCATAACTCATCCTCCGTATCAATCGAAGTCCTATGAAAATAGTATTTTTCCAGATATTTTAAGGGTGTTACTTTTTGGGACAGGACTGCAATGTGATGATAGCAACAGATGGATAATATCCTTCTCGATAAGGCTCCCGGTATCGACAATTGTGAATGTTTATTATTTATTCTTTTTATAACTTAATATCCCGCGGTGGTCTGGATATAATCAATAAATCAATTTGGAGAACAAACTATTAATATGCACCATCGCCAAATTCCATTTCGATGGGGTGTGTCTTAGCATAAGCGTCATCCTTATACATTGAAAGGACAGGATCACTGGGTCGGTTTGATGAACGGGTCTCAAAAATATGATTCTGTGTCAATGATCATCACTTGTAATCTTTTGAGGAAATGATATGGCAAAGCTTAACAATTGTCAAGACTTCCAGGGAGCAATGGATATAATCATGGTAGCCGCCCCCCTCGGTGTAGACCGGACCGCTTTCATATCTTATCTCATCGAAAACCTCATGGCCGATGGCCCCCGCAACGTCGTCGTTCTGCGGAATGATATGAGCGGCAAGGAATTCAAACTCGCCACGGGTTGTGAAGTCAACGTGGAGAATCTCCGTGGAGGTTGTATCTCTTGTTCATTGAAATCCGACTTGATACCTGCCATCAGGGAGATATCCTCACGGTCCGGACCCGAGGTGATAATATTCGAGACCAACCACAATGCCCAGCCAGCAGTCGTCATCGACGCCATGATGGACTGCAGCGGATTCGATATCGAGGAGATATGCACCATTGTGATGTTGGATGCCAGATTGTTCGAAAACCACCATCCGGTATGGGAGAAACCGCTATCGCATCAGTTGAAGGAGGCACAGCTGGTCGTGATCGATGGGGTGGAGGATGTCGACGGCCACATCATCGAAAGGATAATGGACATGATCCGTGGAATGGGATACGACGGGAACGTATCCCATTTCCCGTCACAGTGACTTCCGATGATATAACCGACCCTTCGGTTGTGAGTACTGTTTTCATAATCTTAGCAGAGTGAAACCCGAATCACTTATGCAATCAAAGTGATTTTATATTCTCAGATGGAATGATTCACTGTATCTGAAAGGATACGGAGATGATGTTCCATGAATGGCAGAGAGAGATTGATGGCCGCCATCGCAATGGAGGAGACCGACCGTACACCCTTCCTCCCCCCGTTCCAAGGATATTGGGCTCTGGGGCTGGCCGGTTTGACCGTCCAGGAGTCCATCGATAAGCCGGAGCAGGCCGCAGAGGCGCAGATGGCCGTATCGGCAAGGTGCGGTTTCGACGGTTTCGAATCGATGTGGGATTGGCTTTCCATGGTGGAGGCTCTAGGTTGTGAGGTCAAGATACCGGATACGGGCACCATACCGACCATCGAACCGGTCATCAAATCACCAGGGGATTTGGACTCCATCTCCATACCTGACCCGTACAAGGACTATCGGATGCTGAGTTCAATAAGATCCACGGAGTACATCAAGTCCAAGATGGGGGACGAAAGACTACTGACGATGGAGATCGTATCACCCTTCACACTGGTAGGGGAGATGCGCGGTGTGGAGGATCTCATGATGGAGACCTTCACGGAGGTTTCCTTCGTCAAGGAGATGCTGCGTGTCGCCGATGAGACCGTCTCCTTGTACTGTGATGCGTGCCTCGGCACTGAGACGGACATGATAGCCCTGTGTGAGCCCACAGCATCTGGCTCTCTGATATCCCCAGAGGGTTTCAACGAGTTCTCAGCGCCGTACATGAAGTCCTGTTCCGATCGGATAAAGAACAATGGCCGGGTCTCCATGGTCCACATATGCGGAGACACCAATGACCGGTTGAAGGACATAGCCATTATGGGCGCGGACGTGTTCTCCATGGACGCAATGGTGGATGTCGTTCTGGCCTCGGAACAGATAGACCATGCCATACTGGGCAACATAGATCCCACCCAGGCCCTCTATTCGGGAACGCCTGAGTCGGTGAAAAGGGAGGTGTTCTCGATCCTGTCCAAGGCTAGGACATCGGGTTTCATCCTCGGTGCCGGTTGCGATATCGCCCCCGGTACTCCTTTGGATAACGTCGAGGCCATCTGCAGATCGATATGCTGAGTCGGATCAGCCCTTCTTCGTACCGCAGCTACAGAGGGGAGGCAGGGAACGGAGCCTCTCCACGACTACGGGGATGTGTTCGAGTATGAAGTCTACATCCTCCTCTTTGTTCACAGATCCCAAGGAGAAACGCACTGAGCCATGGGAGAGGTGTGGCGACACCCCTATGGCGTCAAGGACGTGGGAGGCTGCAAGTGAACCGGTTGAGCAGGCGGATCCAGTTGATGCCTGTATGCCGCGGTAATCCAACATGAGTACTGCGGATTCACCCTCGATGCCTTCGAATGCGAAGGAGGCTATCCCTGGGAGTCTTGAGGTCGGATGGCCTGTGAGACATGACTCTGGTATATCCAGGACGCCTGATATGAGCCGGTCCCTCATCGCAATGACCCTCGGTATCTCCTCGTTCATCTCCGCTGTTGATGACTCCAAGGCAGCGGCCATGCTTAATGCGGCGGCAACATTCTCGGTACCTGCCCGCATCCCCTTCTCCTGACCGCCTCCATGGATCAGAGGCGGCAGTCTCAAACCCCTTCTGATGTAGAGGCCGCCGATCCCCTTGGGGCCGCCGAATTTGTGACCTGCCATCGTCAAGAGGTCCACTCCGAGTTCGTTGACATCAACTGGTAAATGCCCTACGGTCTGGACCGCATCGGTATGGAACAGGACACCTTTTTCCTTAGCCACTGAGGCCAATTCCCTTATGGGTTGTATGCTCCCCACCTCGTTGTTGGCCATCATTACCGACACCAGGATGGTGTCCTCCTTGATCGCTTTCCGTAAAGACTCGACGGACACCAGTCCGTATCCGTCCACGGGTAGGTATGTGATATCGTATCCCTGGGACTCCAGGTGCTTACAGCTGTTGATGACCGCATGATGCTCTATGGAGGTGGTTATGATGTGCCGTCCCTCATTCCCCTTCAGTTCGGCCACCCCTTTTATGGCCCAGTTGTCGGATTCGGAACCGTTGCTGGTGAAGAATATCTCATTGGGGTTGGCTCCGATGCAAGCTGAAATGCGTTTACGGGCATCGTCCAACAATGCACGGGCCTGCTGGGATAAGGAATGCACTCCTGAAGGGTTCCCATAGCTTTCCTTCATGCATTCAGTCATGGCTTTTAGGGCTGAAGCCGACATGGGCGTCGTAGCGGCATTGTCAGCATACACTTTTCCACTCATTTGTTTCACCATACCTTAGGGAAATTCGACCATCTGCTGTGTAGGTTTATGTAACAATGGTTAAAAGAATTTTCTGAGGGACCGACCCTATTACACAGTGAACACTGGGTCAGTGATAGTATTATCTATGTCCCAATAGTATCTTTGCTAGGGTTACGTCCATGTCTGTCGTTATGGCCATCGATCATCGTCCACATACCGAGAAAGCCTTCGAATACGCATTGCGTTATTCAGGATTGTTCGCTGAGGATTTGCACATCCTCTGTGTGATAACGCCGGAGCAGGAAATGGACGGTGAACTGATGTTGCAGGCCATGAAACCGAAGATGGAAGAAGCGGAATCCAGAGCCGTTGCGGCAGGATTGGAGGTTCGGACCGTGATAGAATACGGCCTACCTGCAGAGAGGATAATGTCCTATGCCGAAGAGGTCGATGCGGTGGCGATAATCCTCGGAACTTCCCGTAAGAGCACTTTCGAGAGGGTGATCCTAGGGAGTGTGTCCGAGCGTGTCACCCGTCATGCTCTGACCACTGTGATCGTGGTCAGGTGACGGGGGCGCTCCTCACTTGAGACTGCGGGCCTCAGCGATCTTCCATCCCACCGTGTCCCTGTCCAATGCGATGAAATATGGGAAGACAATCAACGATACACCGTTCTCGATGCATGCCCTCTCACGACAATCATCCCTTTCCTTGGTCGATAGCAGGTCATCGATTCTGTTGCCGTCGAACGTCTCATAATGTCCCATGCCCCGATGCTCGATGGCGATGCCGATATCGGGTATGAACACTTCCAGAACATCTCCCGGTAACCAGTCCGGTTCATGTGAACGCAACACCGCATGGTCAGGGAACAATCCTCCCACGATCTCATGGAGCTTATCGTTATCCACATCGACCTCATCACGGGGACGGAAGCCGTAGAGTTCCCTGAGGTCTTCAGCAGCCTTCTCCCATAGTCCTTCGGCGCTCAAGGAAGCATCATTGCTGGAGGCCAGCACGATGGCGTCCCTCAGTATGTAGGCGCCGTACCTCCTCTCGAATTCATCTTTGGATGCGATGTCATCGGAGTAGGAGTGGGTGGAGGGTCTGTCAAGGCAGAGTTCACAGGCCATGCCGCAGTAATCCAGCCCTTCCAGGGTACGGGTCATCTCCTCAATCGAGACCCCTTTCTCATCCGCAAGCCATTCAACATCATGCTCCGTAGGGAAATCAAGCGTACCTTCTGCCATGGTCATTTTTTCCATGGCGTTCTTGAAACATTTGCATACGCACAGCACGCCGCATTTGCGACACTCCCATATGAGCTTCCATTCCCCCGGTTGATTGTTGTATAGCTGATAGTCATGACGACACTCTTTAGGCAAAGGACCACCGTAAATCAATGCGTCATCATCACTCAATATGATTTTGGTCCCATGGTATGTCAGGCGTTTACCGCAGAACATGCGATCCCGCCCACTCCTTCCACCGCATACACCAATGGATCGAAGAGCCTGGAACAATCGGAACGTTCCAGTATTCCTACGGGAGGGTCGGACAATGTCCGCAGTAGTGATCGGAGATATGGACCACATTAAGTCTGAATGTAGATTTCTAAAAGAGTTTGGATTCTACACGCACTCATATCAGCCATCGATGCCACTCCTCAGTTCCCTGATCGTGGTCAACATCCTGGCGAGTCTGATGCCCGCCTTCCTTGATGTGTCCAGGATCTCAGGGTATTCTGAGGCTTCATCCGGTCCGAACATATGCAGTCCGCGGACGTTCTCGACCACCCTGTATCCCAGGGCCTGTAAGGTAAGCTCCATCGTCCGGGACGTGAAACCCATGTCGGCAATGTCCTGCTGTTCGCACACGGCAACGGTGACAGCATGTTTCGTCCCTCGGACCTCCGTCTCACTCGTCCACACCGAGCGGTCATCGGGATGGAAATGCATCAGACAATATGTTCTGTCGATGAAGGCCTTCATATCGGATGTCACGTTGTAGAAGTAGGTGGGCGAACCAAGTATGAGGGCGTCGGCCTCGGATATCATAGGATATATGTCCGTCATCCCGTCATCGATGATGCACGATGAACCGTCACTGCATGCCTCACAGCCACGGCAGCCTTCGATCCTATAGTCATCTAGGTTGATGGTCTTGACGTTGAAACCCTCGCCTTCCAAGGTCTTCGTCACCTCGGCGACCAATCTTGCGGTGTTACCTTCTCTCCTTTTACTGCCTACCACTGCGAGGACATCAATCTTCATCGACATCAGAATGGGGGCGGACCATTAAAAGGTGATTGAATTCAGGAGGTGGGTGATGTTGATGGAACGACCGGCGGGGCTGATATGCGAACATCGAACGGTAGCTACCGGATACGGATCGGATAGGAATCGGATAAAACGGTTTTAGATCAAGGACTGATGTTCCAGTATCAATTTTGCTTCAATCCTGAAATCAGAATCGAAATTCATTTAATATCCTGAAGGGGATGACCCTAGAGTATGGTGCGCTATACTGTGAACAACAACGATCTGCGGAACACATACCTTGCAGTCATGGGTATGACGATCCTACTGTTCATAGCACTGTATGTGGCAGGAAGTTACGATCAGGTCGGTCCTTGGGAACTGGCAATCCTGATCACACCTTGGGTTTTATCAGTCGGCTACCTTCTATACAGCGCAATCGATCTTTACCTATGGCGGGTGTTCAGCAGAATCGGTGTGTTCATGACACCATCCTTCAACGGTCTGTACGCCGGCAAGTACTGGGCCTCTGACAATGAGTACTCCTCCCCTCTGACCGTGAACATAAGCGTCACCCAGACTTTGTCCGATATGGACGTCCATATGCTGGCCCAAGGTAAAGGGAACAAGATATCGAAATACACCGGTGTCTGCGCATCCGTGATCACCCAACCATATCTTTCCTATCTGTATTATCCATTCAGCTCAGAGGCCGTTGAGGAGAACGATGGTATGAAATCTCTGCACGAGGGCTTCTGTGCCCTGGAGTTCGACAACGACCATCATCACGTCAAGGGAAGGTATTTCACCGACAAAGGAGGCAAGATATCCGATGGCGTAATGTCCGTGGACCGTGTTTCCCTGGCCGACCTGGAGGGTGGCTTGGACCTCCTGGATGATAGACCTTACCGCGTCTCAAGGCCTGAAGCCTTGGTGGAGTCCACCGCACATATGGTCGATAGCGTGACGCCTAAACCGCACAAGAAGAAGACGAAATCCCCTCCGGATACTCTGAGAAGGAGCTCCTGGAGGGAAAGGGAGAACAGATATTGGAACTGTTCAGTAAACTTAGGCAGAGGATACTGGACATAGACGACGACATCGAGGTCGTTCCATCCAAACACCACATCTCCTTCCGCGCCAACACGCCTTTCGTTGACATACAGGTGCAAAAGACCCAGCTCAAGATTTGGATCAACCTCGCCATCGGGGAGCTTGACGACCCCCGTGAGATCGCCAGGGACGTATCCGATGTAAAACATTGGGGTAGCGGAGAGTATGAACTTCTGATGAAGCCGGGCGACGACATCGATTATCTGCTGATGTTGATCAAGCAGTCATATCGGCGTAACAACCTGTGACACGAGGGTCACTGTAGACGTTTAGCGTATCCGATGAATATCCACCGGCCGTCCCTCCCCTTGTAGAGACGGTTCGAAGTCTCGGCCTTCACGATGGCGCCGTTCTTGGCCATGATCTCCACAGGCGTGTTCATCACATCGTCCACATCACCTCTGGATATCTTGTCCTCCAGATGACTGATATCTATATTCCTGAACAGACCGTCCGCAGGACCCACGATGAAGTCCAAGCCCATGCCCCTCATCTCCTCGGGGGTGTAGCCGAGGATATCCTCGACGTTCTCGCTGATGTGGATTATATTTCCCATGAGGTCGGTGGCGTAAACGACATCGGGATAGTTGTCAATCAACAACCTGTTCAGTTCATCGACCCGCCTGAGGTCCCTCTCCGCCTCCATCCTGGAGTTCAGGACCACCAGCATGTCGGCGTAGATCCTCAGCAGGGATATCTCCGATGGTTCAAAGTCCCTTTTCTTCCTCACGGAGTCAAAGCCCACGAATCCCTTGCAACCGTTGTTGTCCATGAGAGGTATCGTGAGTAGGCTCTCGACTCCCTGGGCTTCAAGGAGCGATCTGATGTCCTTGTTACCGCAAGCGGCCACATCGGGGATGTGTATCGCCTCTGCGGAGCGGTGTCTATCCGCCCATTCCTTTATCAATGACAGTGGTACACGTTGCAGATTCTTTATCTGAGTATCCGCCCCGTCATCACACCATTCATAGGTGTTGTTGCAGACTTTGTTTCTGAAGTCGTATTCAAAGATGTAGCACCTGTCGACACCTACGAACTCACCTATCTGCCGTAAAGAATCCTGGACCGATTGTTCGTATCCGTCAACCTGGGACCTGATGAAGTCAGATAGGATGTTTATGAGTACCTCTTTAAGGTGAATTTGACGGTCCTGCTCCTCCTGGTACATAACGACCTGTGTGATATCCCTACCAACGGACTGGATGAACAAAAGGTCCCCTTCCGGTGAGAACATGGCCGTATCCGTCCATTCTTGCCAGCCAACGGCGCCATCGTCCCTGACGACCTCATGGGCGTAGTTCAATATGGGATCATCCGGGGTCAAGTTCGAGATGCTCTCCAATATACTTGCATGCCACAACTTAGGCACGAATTCCAGGAAACGCTTCCCAATTATATCCTTGGGGGATTTGCGGAAATACCGGCAGTAGGAATCATTCACGTATGTCAAGGTGGTGTCGCTGTTGAAACGACATATCATCTCCGTCTGAGTCTGCAGGATCGACTCCAGAAGACGTTTGGACTCCTCGTTCTTACGCGCATTCTCCTCAGCAATCGACTTCGCATCATGGAGTTCTGTTATGTCTCTCTCGATGATCATCGACAGCCCCTCGTCAATGAGGTTCATTCTCGCCTCGAAATGTCTGAGCTCACCGTCGGATTCACGGGAGTATTTGAAAGGTCTGAGATGCTCGCCTCTCCTCATCTCCCCGATTTTTTTGATCATCAATCTATCGAGCCTATCTCCGTTTGCTTCCAATCCATTCGAATCGGGTCTTTTTGGTTCAATTCCCATCACAGACCATGTTTCGCTTTCTCCCGAAGATATCAATAATTCATTGGTCGTATCGAGGAGGATGATCCTGTCTGGAATCGAATCCAGAATTGCGGCGTTCCTCTCATTGAGCGACTTGAGCTCATCCTCCTTCCTCAAGAGTTCCCCGATATCCCTGACCACTGATATGGCGCCCCTATCCGCCAGTGAGGTGACGGAGACCTCCACATTCACCGTCCTTCCTTGATGCGTAGCAATGACCCTCCGGGACAGGTGATGGCCCTTCTCCTCCAGGTCTTGTATCGGTACGGAGTCCGCATACCCTTCATCTGTCGGAATGAATAATGTTTCAATATGAGATCCCAACGCATCATGGAGGTTAGAAAAGCCAAGTGTATCGAGGAATGATCGGTTGGCGTAGGATAGATTTAGGTCAGGGTCGAATATCGCTATGCCATCGATGGAGGATTCGGTTGCCGCCATCAATCTGCTGAGTTCCCGTTCCCTTACCCGGCTGAGGTGGGAATTTCTTATTTTACCCGCCAACTCGATGAATTGTGACCTCTGCCCCCCTCCTCTCTGGACATAGAAGTCGGCCCCTTCAGAGAAGGCCTTCAGGACTACCTCCTCCCTCCTCCTTGCCGATAGGATGATGAATGGTATATCGGAGCCGAAGGACCTGATATCCTTCAAGAGCTCGATACCGTCCATGCCGACCATCATCAGATCGGATACCACCACATCCAAGTCCCCTGACCTGACCCTCTGCAAGGCGATGGTCGCATCATCGACGGTCTCGACCTTGATGTCCAATTCTTTCTCCAGAAATGTTTTGGCCACCGCCCGGTTCTGTTCATCATCGTCTACATAGAGCACTCTGATGATGCCTCCGTCTCCGGCCCGGTGGCGTATCATGTCCGTTCCAACTTTCTTCGTCCTTTTAATGTTGTTGCAGTCATTCGCAGTCATTGATTATGATGTTTTCTGAGTGTGGGGGCCAGGTGTTACATATAGGCCATTGATCATCTGGATCGGACAACTGCGGCCACCAGCTTATGCATAGGGTCGTCATCCGCCAATGCATGGCGGTGCATATAGGTCCCTATACTGTTCTTGGACATCAGACCGTCATACACGCCATCGATACCTTTCCCCCGCCTCATACGGTAAGCGAAATCGACCTTGCCTTTGACGGTGACGTTGGAATAATGGAACTCATGGCCTCTGGTCAATCCTCTCCCTTCAGCTATGATCTCGGCCTCAACGTAAGAGAGTCCCTGCCTACGGGCATTCATGCCCGCTTCAGCAGGGAATATGCCCGCCATATCATGC
>SL_3KL_010_SEDDRAFT_10005292_pt1 | contig 11607 bp, 8 predicted proteins | sample SodLakKL_010_SED_2_FD_10381 | JGI IMG/M metagenome (IMG submission 10381)
ACCCGAGCACGACGGGGTGGCGATCCTGCGGCTCATCGACGACACCTACGAGCTGCGCGTCCTGGATGCCGCCGGTGGCACACGGTGGCTACGGCAGTGGGATGCCGACGTCGGAGCCTGCTGCTGGCGGCTGCACCCCGGGATCGACGGCGGCTCGATCGTCCTGGTGCCACGGGACCCCGCGACGCAGCCGGTCCGCATCCTCGCGGTCGACGACGGTGCGACCCTGGAGACCTTCGCGGCACCGCCCGAGGTGACGGGCGCCGACCACGTCAGCTGGCACGGACCGATCGCGACCATCCACGGGCGGGGCGGCCCGGCCGTGGTCGGCCCGGGTGGCCGCTTCGTCGCGGAGCGGTCCGGCACATCGTCCATCCAGGGCATGCACCGCGAGGTCATCCTCGTGCAGGTCGACACGACGTTGATCGGTATCGACCGCGAGGTGCTCCTGGGGGTGGGGTGACGGGGGGTGGGGTGACGAGGGCGGAGTGACGAGGGCGGAGTGACGAGGGCGGAGTGACGAGCCGTCAAGCTCATGCGATCCCGGCGAGCTCCGAGGACGTGTCGATCGTGGTCAGCTCACCGTCCCGGGTCACCGACAGCTGGAAGGTGCGGGTGGCGAGGTCGACGTGCAGCGCGGCCACCTCGTCGTCGAGGGTCCAGCGCATCGCGAGCTCGTGCTCTTCGCCGTCGAGCAGCTCCCAGTCGCCGTCGAAGGCGGGATGGGTGTTGCGCAGCCGCAGCGACGCGAGGAGCTGTTGGACCACCGGGCGTGCGAGGGCCTTGTCGACCTCGTCCGGGGTGTAACGGTGGCGGTTGATGTCGCGGCCGACGCCGGAACGCTGGAGCAGTTCGAGGTCGTTGTGGCCCGCCAGCAGCCCGACGTAGTAGATCTGCGGGATGCCAGGCAGCCACAGCTGGATCAGACGGGCCATGAGGTAGGCGTGCTCGTCGGCACCGAGCGCGTCGAAGAAGGTGCAGTTGACCTGGTACAGATCGACGTTGGAGGCGGCTGCGCCGGTGGCCAGGCGGCTCGCCCCCTGGCTGTGCTCGTGGATGCCCTCCACCAGCTCGTCGAGCTCGTCGGCATCGAGCAGCCCGAGGCCGTTCACGTCGGACGACCCCGGACCGACGTCGATCACGCCGATGCCGTCGTGGGTGTCCAACACCGTCACCGCGTTGCGCGGACGGATCGCGCACCAGCGGCGCAGCCGGGCGGCGGATCCGGTGTAGAGCCCGTGCAGGACGAGGGGCGGGAGGGCGAAGTCGTAGACCCAGTCGACGTTCGCGGCGATCTCGACCTGCTTGCGCCAGTACGCGTGCACCTCCACCAGCACCTCGATGCCGCGTTCGTGCGCCCGGGCGGCGAGCCCGTCGATGAAGGCGAAGGTCTCCGGGGTCATGAACGACGAGGTCCCTGGGGTCTTGACCGCGTAGCCGACCGCGTCCAGGCGGACCATCGAGATCCCGTGTGCGGCGAACCGATCGAGGATCGCGTCGAGGTAGCGGCAGGTCTCGGTAGCGTGGACGTCCACGTCGATCTGGTCCGACGTGAAGGTGGTCCACATCAGCCGGCGGGTACGGTCGGCGTGCTGGACGGGGGTCAGAGGGAGTCCGGGGCGGGGCCGGTAGATCGTCAAGAGCGCGGTCTCGGTCGCACCGTCGGGGAAGACCTTGTCGAAGGTGAGGAACATCGGTGCGTGCGGTGACGCGTCGCCGCGGGCCAGGACGTCCTGGAACTGCGGCGAGCGTGCGGAGACGTGGTTGACGATCAGGTCGGCCATGACGGGGACGACCTCACCGAGCTCCTCGACGTCCTGCCAGGACCCGAGCCGCGGATCGACCTCGCGGTGGTCGATGGGGTCGAACCCCGCATCCGCCCCGTCGATCGGGTCGAAGAAGGGCAGGGTGTGGACGCCGCCGAAGGCGCCCTTCAGGGGACCGGTGAGCAGCGTTCGGAGCCCGGCGAGGTCGCCGGCGAGCCGATCGACGTAGGTGATGAGCTGGACCTGGTTGCGCACGAGGTTCCTCGGGGCGGGCAGATCGGGCGGGGAGGCCGAGGTTAGGCCGCCGACCGCGATGAGGGATCTCGCCTCTCGTCGGATGCCCGCGGGAGGGGTCTGATGGAGGTGGACGAGGACCCGGAGGTCGTGCATCGGTGTCGATCGCATCGGTGTCGAGAGCATCGGGCCGGGCCGCGGATACCGGCGCTCGTCTCGGTGGAGGCCAGGGCAGGGAACCGAACGGACCCGCTGGCGTCTGACAGGTAGACGAGTGCGAGGACGCGATCATGATCCGCCGACGACGCAGGGTTCCGCGACGACGTCCGAGCACCACCGTGAGGCACCGGAGCGCACCCGCGCTGCTCATCGTCCTGGCGCTGATCGTCGGTGCCTGCACCGGCGGGGAGCCCGACGAGGTGNGGCCNGACGGGCCGCGCACCACCTCGGCGTTCACGCTGCCTGACGGGCTGGAGCTCACTGGCGCGCTCCAGACCTTCGATGCCTGCGACGAGCTCCTCGACCACATCACGGGCCATGCCCTCGAGGTGGTCACCCCCTACGGGCTCGGCGGCGGCGGGTGGCGCGGGATGGGGCTCGAGGTCGAGGAGGATGACGCCGACGCCGCGGCCGCCGACATCGCCCCCGGAGATGCTCCGGGTGCGCCCGTCGAGGGCGAGGACTTCTCGGGCACGAACATCCAGGAAGGTGGTGTCGACGAACCCGATCGGCTCAAGACCGACGGGCGCACGATGTACCTGGTGAACCGTGGAGCCCTGGAGGTGATCGACGTCTCCGGGGATGAGCCGAGGTCGCTCGCGACCCTGTCGCTCGGTGACGCCTGGGATGCGCAACTGATGCTGCACGGCGACCAGCTCCTGGTGACCGCTTCGTCCAGCTCGATCATCCCCTTCGCCGGAGAGGCCCGCTCCGACGACATCGCGATGCCCTACCCGATGCCCTACCCCTGGGGCGGTGGCACCACCCTCACAGCGATCGACGTCAGCGACCCGTCCGACCCGGTCGTGCGGGAACGGTTGACGCTCGACGGCTGGGCCGTGAGCTCCCGGATGGTCGAGGGTGTCGTGCGCGTCGTGGTGCGTACCGAGGCAGGCATCAACCTGCCGTGGCAGTACCCGCAGGCCGGGGGCCTGCGGGCCGAGCGCGCTGCGTTGGAGGCCAACCGCGAGGTGATCAAGGCCTCGCAGGTCGAGGACTGGTTGCCGTACTACGTCCACCAGACCGCCGACGGTGGGAGCGACGAGGGCACCCTGCTCGCCTGCAACCGCCTCGCCCGTCCGGAGACGTTCTCAGGGCTCGGGGTGCTGTCGGTGCTGACCGTCGACCTCGATGGGGGCTCGCTCGTGCCTGGCCGGGAGGCGACCGGCATCCTCGCCGCCGGTGACACGGTCTACGCCTCGACCGACCGCCTGTACGTGGCGACGACCCGGTGGGTCGACTGGGAGGAGCTCTCCGCACGGCGATGGGACCGGCGCATGCAGGAGGTGACCACCGAGCTGCACGCCTTCGACATCGTCGATCCGCGCTCCGCGGACTACCTCGGCTCGGGTGAGGTTCCGGGCACGCTGCTGAGCCAGTGGGCGATGTCCGAGCACGACGACCACCTGCGGGTCGCCTCGACCGTCGGCGACCCCTGGGGCGGAGGTCGTTCGCTCTCGGAGAGCATCGTGACCGTGCTCGCGCTCGGGGAGGGCGAGCTCGCCGTCGTCGGCCAGGTCGCCGGCCTCGGCGTGACGGAGACGATCTTCGCCGTGCGGTTCATGGGTGAGGTGGGCTACGTGGTCACCTTCCGCCAGACCGATCCGCTGTACACGTTGGATCTGCGCGACCCCACCGACCCACAGGTCGTGGGCGAGCTGAAGATCATGGGCTACTCCGCCTACCTGCACCCGATGGGCGACGACCTGCTGCTCGGTGTCGGCCAGGACGCCGACCACCTGGGGCGCACCAAGGGCCTGCAGCTGTCGCTGTTCGACGTCGCTGATCCCGCTGCGCCCGCCGTGCTCGACCAGGTGGATCTGATGGACAGCTACAGCGACGTGGAGCACGACCACCACGCCTTCCTGCACTGGCCGGCGACCGGGTTGACCGTCGTGCCCTTCCAGCGCTGGTTCGACTGGACCGACGAGGAACCCACGGACCTCGCACCCGCCAGCGGGGTGCTGACGTTCACCGCTGCCCGAGCGGAGGGCATCACCGAGAAGGCGCTGGTGTCCCACGTCGGGCCCTACCTCCGCGACCTCGGCCTCGAGGACGTGTTCGAACGCTTGGACGGCGAGCACCCCTACGAGCGGGAGGACCGGCTCTGGCAGTACCAGTACGAGACCCGCATCGTGCGCTCCGCGGTGATCGGGGACCGGCTGGTGACCGTCTCCGAGGTCGGCGTCGCCGTCCACGACCTCGACACGCTCACCGAACGTGGCTGGCTGACCCTGCAGGAGCGGCACCGCTGACGGACGCGCATCCACCTGGCGCCCACGCGGGGTGCAGGTCCGCGCGGGAAGGTCCATCGGCCCTGGCCGGAACCGGAGGTGGAGGCGCACGCTCGCGGTGTGGGTGTGCGCCGATCGTGGCCGGGAGGTGGTCGTCGTGGGCAGGATCGTGGTCGGGGTCGACGGGTCCAGAGAGTCGATGGCGGCGCTGCGGTGGGCGGTCGAGGAAGCTCGCCACCGCGGGGCGCGGGTCGAGACGGTGTACGTCTTCCAGAACACCCCATCGTGGCGGCTCTACGGTTCCCAGCAGAGCCCCCCGGCCGAGCGAGACCCTGACCCAGGCGGGCGTGTGATGGCGAGCGAGGACCTGGACGAACCACACCCCCAAGGACTGGTCGATGGCATGGTCGACCAACTGGTTCGGCGCGACGACGTGGAGATCGNGTCGGTGATCGTCGAGGACCGGGACCCGGCGCGGGTGCTCGTCGAGCGATCCGACGGCGCGGACATGTTGGTCGTCGGCTCACACGGTCGTGGCAGCGTCTCGGAGATGCTGCTGGGGTCGGTGAGCCACCAGTGCGCGACGCATGCGCTGTGCCCGATCGTGATCATCCGTCCACGTCGATCGTCCTGACGTCGGCGGTCCGTGCGCTCCAGGTGGCGTCGCCACCTCGACTCACGTGGCCGCGCGTTCGGACACCTGGAGGACGGCGGCGCCCGCGAACCGGCCGTCGGCGAGGTCCGCCAGCGCTTGGTCAGCAGCCTCGAAACGGTAGGGGGTCGTCGTGGCCGAGATGCCGAGCCGGTGAGCGATGGCGAGGAACGCCTCACCGTCGGCTCGGGTGTTCGCGGTCACCGAGCGCAGGTCGCGTTCGTGGAAGAGGTGGCGCTGGTACTCCAGCGGGGGCAGGTCCGAGACGTGGATCCCCGCCACGGCGAGCGCGCTGCCCGGAGCGAGGCTGCTGAGGGCGTCGGGCACCACCTCGCCTGCCGGCGCGAACGAGATCGCCGCGTCGAGGGGAGCGGGTGGGACCTCGCCCGCACCCCCGACCCAGGTGGCGCCCAAGGCCTCCGCGAGCTCCTGTCCCGCTGGGCTGCGGGTCACGACGTGCAGCTCTGCGCCCATGGCGAGTGCGACCTGAGCAGCGAGGTGCGCGGACCCGCCGAAGCCCCAGATACCCAACCGGCCGCCAGGGCGGAACCCGGACCGCAGGAGCGCGCGGTAGCCGATGATGCCGGCGCACAGCAGCGGGGCGGCGTGCTCGTCGTCGATGCCGTCGGGCAGCCGGTAGGCGTACGCCTCGGGGACCACCGCCAGCTGCGCGTAGCCACCGTCGTCGGTCCAGCCGGTGAACCGTGGCGCCTCGCAGAGGTTCTCGGCGCCGTGGCGACAGGGCCGACAGGTGCCGCAGGTCGACCGCAGCCAGGCGATCCCGATGCGCTCGCCCACCGCGAACCGGTCGGTGTCGGGACCGAGGCGGTCGACCTCGCCCACGACCTCGTGACCCGGGACGATCGCTGGCCGCTGCGGGGCGACGTCGCCCTCGGCGACGTGCAGATCCGTGCGGCACACCCCGCACGTGCGGACGATGATCCGGACCTCACCCGGGCCCGGTTCGGGGTCCGGCAGCTCGACCGCCTCGAGCGGCCGGTCGGCGATCGGTCGTGGCTGACGTACCACCCAGGCGCGCACGGTCGATCACCTCCGGGGTCACGTGGTCGGCGGGTCGTCGAGCCCGAGGGGATCGGTGTCGTCCACCCGCTCGTAGACGCGCTTGACCTTGCCGACCGCCGTCCGTGGCAGCGTGCCCTCGGGGTGGAGGGTCACCGAGGGGCTGACCCGCAGTCGGCTGGCCAGCGTGCGCNGCANCCGCTGGTCGAGCCCCTCCGGCACCGACGCNCCGGCGACCTCGGCACGGATGTCGAGGCGTGCCATCGTCTCGCGGCGGTCGACGACGATCGCGTACGCGCCGTTGAGTGCCTCCTCCTCCAGCAGCACCGACTCGATCTCCCGTGGGAAGACGTTCACGCCACGGATGATCAGCATGTCGTCGGTACGACCCTCGATCCGGGCGATACGCGGGTGGGTTCGTCCGCATGCACAGGTCCCGCGGGCGAGCGAGGTCACGTCACCCGTGCGGTAGCGGATGACCGGCAGCGCCTCCTTGGTGACCGTCGTCAGGGCCAGCTCGCCCCGCTCGCCGTCGAGGACCCGGTTGCCGGTCTCGGGATCGAGCACCTCCGGCAGGAAGTGGTCGTCGAAGACGTGCAGGCTCCCCGGGGACTCGGCGCACTCCATCGCCACGCCGGGGCCGATGACCTCCGACAGTCCGTAGATGTCGCGTGCGATCACGGTGTGGCCGGTGAGCTCGCTCCAGGCCGCCTCGAGCTTGGTCCGGAAGCCCTCCGACCACGGCTCCGCCCCGCAGACGAGGTAGCGGACCTTGAGGCCGGTGATGCCCTCGGCCTGGGCCTTCTCGGCCAGCAGCATCGCGAACGAAGGTGTGCAGGCCAGGCCGTCGGCGCCGAGGTCGGTCAGCAGCTGCAGTTGGAGGTCGGTGTTGCCCCCTGAGGCCGGGATGACGGTGGCGCCCAACCGTTCGCCGCCGTAGTGCAGCCCGAGCCCACCGGTGAACAGCCCGTAGCCGTACGCCACGTGGAGCACGTCGTCGGACCGAGCGCCGGCGCACACCAGCGATCGCGCGACCACCTCGGAGAAGACGCCGACGTCGTGGCTGGTGTAGGCGACGATCGTCGGCTTCCCGCTGGTCCCCGACGACGCGTGGGCACGAACGGCGAGGGATCGCGGGACCGCGAGCATCCCCCACGGGTAGTTGTCGCGCAGGTCGGTCTTCCACGTGAACGGCAACGAACGCAGGTCGTCGACCGAGCGCACCTCGGCCGCGTCGATGCCCTCGAGGCGGTCCCGCCAGAACGCGTTCCTCGACCCTGCCAGGAGCTGGATCAGCTCGTGCAGGCGTCGTCCCTGCACCTCCCGCCGTGCTGACTCGCTGGCCGCCTCCGCCTCCGTGCGGAACATGACCCCTCCTCGACGGGTTCCGACCCATGCTACGTGGGCATCACGTTCGATCGTCCCATCGACGGTAGGTGCGCCGATCGCGGGATGCGCGGGTCGAGGACGTCCTGCTCTAGCCTCGTCGCGGCCGATGACGCAGACGGTGGGACGACGTGACGACGATGCGGGTGCGCTTCCATGAGCTCGACCCCTACGGGCACCTCAACCACGGGGTCTACCTCAACTACTTCGAGCAGGCACGCGTGGAGCTGCTCGACCGGATCGGGTTCGGACTGCCACGTCTCGCCGAGCTCGGCCACCACATCGTCGTCGTCGAGGTGCGGGTGCGGTTCCTGGCCCCGGCCTACGCCGGGGACGAGGTCACGATCACCAGCGCGATCCGGGACCTGCGGCGGGTGTCGTCGACGTGGCATCAGCAGATGCTGCGTGGCGACGAGGTCATCGCCACCAACGACGTCCGCGCCGCGATGACCGACCTCGACGGTCGGCCGACGAGCGCGCCCGCCGGGCTCAGGGAGGCCCTCGAGCAGCTCGCCGCCGAGCAGAACGACCCTGCGAGGGCCACTCCGGGGGTGACCACGGCGTGACCGGGCCGTCGGCTGCCTCGCCATCCGTGCGGTGGTCGGTGGTCGCGGCGGGCCTCGTGGTGCTGGTCGTCGCGGTGTGGCGGATCGCGGCCGCCGCGGACGGCATCGGGATCGAGACGGTCCGGGTGGACGACGTCCCGGTCACGGTGATGGTCCCCGCCGATCCGCACCCACCTGGCGTGGTCGTCGCCCACGGGTTCGCCGGGTCACGCCAGCTCATGCGCAGCTTCGGGCTCGCGCTCGCGCACCACGGGTACGTCGTCGCCCTGCCGGACCTCGCTGGCCACGGGGGCAACCCCGCTCCGCTCGACGGGGACGGGGACGTGCTCGTCGCGGACGTGTTGCGGGCCCGCGACCTGCTCGTCGACGGGTACGGGGTCAGCGACGACGAGGTGGTGCTGCTCGGCCACTCGATGGGCTCCGGAGCGGTGATGCGGGCCGCCATCGAGCGACCGGACCGTGTCGCCGGGGTCGTCGCCGTCTCGCCGACCGATGCGGACGTCACGCCCGAGCTCCCACCCGATCTCAAGCTGCTGGCGGGAGCGCTCGAGGGCCGGTTCGTCGCCAACGCCGAGGACCTGCTGGACCGTGCGGGTGGGGCTGGAGGGGTGCCGGGGGAGGACGGCCGTGCCCGCGACCTCGAGGTGATCCCCGGCGTCGAGCACGTCACGATCCTGTTCAGCCCGAGGGCCCATGCCGCCGCGGCGCGCTGGCTCGATGCGGTCGTCGATCGGGAGCCCCGACCGTCGCGACCCGTGTGGGTGATCGGCTGGTGGCTGGCCGCGCTGCTGGGCACCGTGGTCGCCTGGCGCGGAGCGGCCCCCTCGCTGGTCGGGGCGTTCGGTAGCGAGGCTGACCGTGGTGGTGTGCGCGGAGGTGGTGTGCGCACGCACCGCGTGGCCCGACGGGGCGGCGACGTGGCGGAGCGGCGTCGGTACCTCGGCATGGCGGTGGGTGCCCTCACCGGGCCGGTGATCCTGGCGGCGGTCGCCGTCGTCCTCCCGCTCACGGAGCTGGGCGGGATGCTGGTCGGGCCGGTCCTGGCGGCATGGTTCGCCATCGCCGGCGGGATCTGGTGGGGGATCGGCTTGCGTGCGGCCCGCCCGGGACCGTGGGAGCTCGCCAGCGGGGTGCTCCTGCTGGCGGTGCTGCTCCTGGCCTTCGGGGCCCTGGCGCCGTGGGTGTGGCTGCCGTTGCTGCCGTCCACGGCACGTGCCCTGTACGTGCTGCCCCTCGCTGTCCTGACGCTGCCGTGGCTGATCGTGTTCGTCGCAGGCTTCCGGAGCCGCCGCGGCTGGCAGGCGGTCGGTTGGTGGGCGCTGTGCTCGGTGTCGTTGCTCGTGGGGGTCGCGGTGGCGGCCGTCCTCGTGCCGGGGCTCGGGTTCGTGCTGCTCCTGCTGCCGCTGCTGCCACCTCTGCTCGCGCTCGTCGCAGCGGTGACCGCTCCCTGGGTGCGGGCCACCGCCCAGCTGTGGGGGCCGGCTGCGGCAGGGGCGGTCCTCCTCGGGTGGGTGATGGCGGTGCTGTTCCCCCTAACGTGACGCTCCCGAGACCGGGGAGGTCGTGGCGTATGGAGCTGGTCGACAAGGTGGCGGTGATCACCGGTGCCGGGCACGGCATCGGCGCGGCGATGGCGCGGCGGTTCGCCGGTGAGGGTGCAACGGGGTTGCTGCTCGCCGACCTCGACGGCCCCGCGGTCGAGGCCCTGGCGGAGGAGCTGACCGCGGCGGGGACGCCCAGCGTCGGACGCAACGTCGACGTCGCCGATCGTGGCGCGGTGAGGGCGATGGTGTCCGCGACCGAGGAGCGCTTCGGGCGCCTGGACGTGCTGTGCTCGAACGCGGGTATCGGCACCGGGCAGGGCCTCGACGCCGATCCCACCGCCTGGGAACGGTCGTGGGAGGTCAACGTGCTCGGGCACGTCCATGCCGCCGAGGCCGCGATCCCCGGGATGCTCGAGCGGGGGAGCGGCTACGTGCTGGCGACCTGTTCGGCAGCGGGGCTGCTGACGATGGTGGGCGACGCTCCGTACTCGGTCACCAAGCACGCCGCGGTCGCCTTCGCGGAGTGGCTGGCGGTGACCTACGGGGACCAGGGTGTGCGGGTCAGCGCGCTGTGCCCGCAGGGCGTCGCCACGGCGCTGCTCGACGGTGACGGCACCGGCTCGACCCTGTCCAGCCGCATCGTGCGCAGCGCCGCCGAGGTGCTCGAGCCGGAGGACGTGGCGCAGAGCGTCGTGGAGGGGATGGCGGAGGAACGGTTCCTGATCCTGCCCCACGCCGAGGTGGCCGACCACTACCGCAAGAAGGCAGCGGACCCCGACCGCTGGATCGCTGCGATGCACCGTCTCGTCGCCGCGGTCGACGGGCCCTGACCGGTGGGGTCAGCTCAACGTACGGGGACGATCCGGAGCAGGGCAGAGGCCCCCCAGTCGACGACCAGGAGCTCGCCGTCGCTGTCCAGACCGAAGCTGGAGGGCATCTCCACGTCCAGCTCCTCGGTCCAGTCGACGATGTCGAGCACCTCGCCGTCCTCGTAGCGGAAGCTCTCCATCAGTCCCCGGCACCAGTCGCCGTGGAAGTAGTGGCCGTCGAGTTCCGGGATCGCCTCGCCGCGGTAGACGTAGCCCCCGGTGATCGAGCAGTGGCCGTCCTCGTGGAACACCTCACGGACCGGGTCGGTGACCGGGCTGTGCGGTTCGCCACCGTAGAACTCGAGCGTGCCCTCGAACACCGGCCAGCCGAAGTTGTGGCCGCCCTCGTCGACGGGGACGATGTTGATCTCCTCGACGGTCTCCTGGCCGACGTCGGCGATGTAGACGAGGCCCTCGACCTCGTCGATCGTGAACCGCCAGGGGTTGCGCAGGCCGTAGTGGTAGACCTCCGGCGCGCCGCCGCCGTCGACGAAGGGGTTGTCGGCAGGGATCGCGTACGGGTCGCCGCCATCGACGTCGATGCGGAGGATCGTTCCCGGCAGGGTGTCGGGATCCTGGCCGTTGACCGAGGCCTGCGCTCCGTCACCGATCGCCGCCCACAGGTGCCCGTCGGGTCCGAAGAGCAGCTGGCCACCGTTGTGGCGGACCCGTTCCGGGTGGCGATCGACGACGAGGAGCTCCACCTCGGTGTCGAGGTCGACGCGCTGCCCGTCGTCGGCCACCTCGTAGCTGACCAGTCGGGTGTCGTTGCTCGGGACCGAGTAGTAGGCGAACACGCGGGGATCCGCGGGGTGGTCGGGGTGGAAGACGAACCCGAGCAGGCCCTGCTCGATGCTGCCCGAGGTGATCCGATCGCCGACGTCCAGGAACGGCTCGTCCGCGACGGTGCCGTCGGGCTCGACGATCCGCACCTGCCCGCCGCGCTGCACGACGAACAACCGCTGGTCGCCGGCGGCCGTGGCGACGCCGAGGGGTTGGGAGAGGTCCTCGGCGACCACCTCGACCTCCAAGCCGATGAGGGGGTCCAGGGGCTCGGGCTCAGGCTCCTCGGGTCCCTCGTCGGCCTCGTCCTCCGCCGCCTCGGCGCCCGCCGGCT
>SL_3KL_010_SEDDRAFT_10005293_pt1 | contig 11604 bp, 4 predicted proteins | sample SodLakKL_010_SED_2_FD_10381 | JGI IMG/M metagenome (IMG submission 10381)
TTGGAATTGCCCCTTCGCCCCAAGGCTTAAGGACATCTTTACCCCTGTTTCAGAAGGGATATCCGGCATTACCAGTGCCCGCGACATGTTTCGCAACACCACTGTGGAAGCCTTTACCAGCGAAAATTTCTTTGATGAGGCCTCCGCAGCGGTAACGAATATGAGGGACATGTTCCGGAATTCGCAATTCAACCAAAACATCAGCAACTGGGACGTAAGCAATGTAACCAACATGAACTACCTATTCATGGAAACGCCTTTTGACCAGGACATTGGAAACTGGGACGTAGGAAATGTGACCAGCATGTGGGGCATGTTTGCAAATTCCAGTTTCAACCAGGATATCGGTCAATGGAATGTCGGCAATGTGACCAATATGGAGTCCTTGTTTTTGTTCAACCCTTTCTTCAACCAGGACATCAGTAACTGGGATGTGAGCAATGTCGAAAATATGCACCTGATGTTCAGGGATTCCCCATTCAACCAGGATATTGGCGGATGGGACGTAAGCAATGTAAAATATATGATGGGCATGTTTTACGGGACCCCTTTCAACCAGGATATCAGTGGGTGGGATGTAAGTGGGGCCTTGCAAATGCGGCATATGTTTTACAATGCTTCAGACTTTAACCAGGATATCAGCCAATGGGATGTCAGCAATGTTACAACCATGGAACTGATGTTTTTTGGGGCCTCTTCCTTCAATCAGGATATCGGCAACTGGGATGTAAGCAAGGTTTCCAACATGAGCAGGATGTTCGAGAACTCCGGATTTAACCAGGATATCAGCCAGTGGGATGTTAGCAACGTTACAAATATGCAGCAGCTATTCAGAAATTCTCCTTTCGATCAGGATATCGGCAGCTGGGATGTAAGCAATGTGACCAATTTTTCCGGTTTCCTTAACGGAGCACAGCTTTCTGCACAAAACTACAATAGTTTGCTCATCAACTGGTCTTACCAGGATGTGAATTCAGGCCTCAGCTTCCACGGGGGCAACAGCCAGTACGACCTGGGGTTGCCGGCAGACAGGAGGCAATACCTGCAGGACGAACGAAACTGGACCATTACCGACGGAGGCGATACAGGTGAAAGCTTTGCCATGGCCCATGTGAACCTGACCGCAAACCCACAGGAGGGCGGCACCCTGGAAGGCGCAGGGATTTTTGATATTGGTGAAGAGATCCAGATTTCGGCCACAGCCAATCCGTTCTTTGTATTTTCACACTGGGAAGCTCCGGCCGGGGTGCTGGATAACCCCAATGCATCACAAACCACATTTACCGTGCCCAATGAGCATGTAACCATCACCGCACATTTTGATGAAGATCCGGCCCAGGAGGTTTCATTTAATTTCGTTATTGAAACAACCGCCGATCAAACCCAATACCGGTTTTTGGTTGAGGGCGCAACCGACCTTTATGTTCACTGGGAAAATGGCATCATCGAAAAATATAACGGAAATACCCAGCCAACCCATGACTTTGAAACCGCCGGACAGCATACCATCAGGGTCAAAGGAGCTGCAGAAAGGTTTTCATTTAATACCGCCTCAAACTGCCCTTATGCCCCAATGCTGCAGGACATTCTTACGCCTGTTTCGGATGGCATTACCGCACTCAACAGCGCAGCCCATATGTTCCGGGGTACCACCGTGGAAAGTTTTTCCAGCACCGACTTCTTCGATGAAACTTCGGGCGGCGTCACAGATATGGGTGGCATGTTCTGGAGTTCAGAATTCAACCAGGACATCAGCAACTGGGACGTGAGCAATGTAACTACCATGTGGCGCATGTTCAGCGGAACTCCCTTTAATCAGGATATCGGCAACTGGGAAACCGGGCAGGTGACCAGCATGAGTTACATGTTTACCGACTCCGACTTCAACCAGGATATAGGAAGCTGGGATGTCAGCCAGGTAACGGGAATGACCTCCATGTTCCAGGGAACCCCCTTTAACCAGGATATCGGAAGCTGGGAAACTGGTAACGTAACCACTATGCGCTCCATGTTCTGGGGAAGCCCTTTCGACCAGGATATCGGGGGATGGGATGTGAGCCAGGTAACTGATATGTTTGGTATGCTGCTGCGTTATTACCCCTATCCCGACTTCAGCCACGACCTCAGCGCATGGGATGTGTCCAGCGTAGAAAACATGGGATCATTCCTGAATGGCGGGAAGTTTACCACACAAAACTACAACAGCTTGCTGATGGCATGGTCTTACCTTGACCTGAACGAAAACGTCAATTTTCATGCAGGAAACAGCCAATTCGACCTTGGGCTGCCGGCCGACCGCAGGCAATACATCATCGATACCTTCAACTGGACCATTACCGATGGGGGAGATACGGGAGAAAATTATTTTTCGGAAAACCTTATACTCAATGCAGAGCCCGAAGAAGGTGGAACAGTCAGTAGCCAAGGTCAATACCATGAGGGAGGGATAGTAAATATCTATGCTGTTGCCAGTCAAGGTTACGAATTCGAAAGCTGGACGGGCAATACAGAACATGTTGATGAACCCCTGGAGTCAACCACCACGGTTACCATGCCAGCAGGTGAGGTTAATCTCACTGCCAATTTTATACTTGCTGCCAGATCATGCAAATTCCTGCTGGAAGAGGGGGTAATCGCCTCAGGTATATACACCATCCTGCTGGACGAAATCCCCACCGAGGTATATTGCGATATGGCAACCGATGGCGGTGGCTGGACACTGGTAGCCGTCTCGGCACAGGGAGGAAATGAGTGGAGATGGAACAACAGGTTGGTTTTCACTACCGACCGGACAATCTTCGGATCGCTCGATGATATGGACCTTTCCAGCCAGAGCTTCGGCAACAACTACAAAAATACAGGCATGCATGACATAGAACTGGAAGACGTGATGGTGCGCTGGGCATCGGATCTGGATAGCAAATGGGCAAGTTATCACGATGTTTCTAACGGCACCCAATCCCTCAGTGCAGTCATTGAATCCCAACCAGTGAGTGCCTGTGCTCCTAATAATCCAGGTTACGCCAAAAATGCCGGCGACAATTTTGGCGATTTGCAAACAGGAGGTGAAAGAGGATATTGCGGTGAGCGCCTCTATTTTAACTTGAGAAACACTGAAGGTTCATCTTTAAATTGCGGGATTGGCGCCAGCAACTACTCTACCTACGGACCCGCCTTCAACTACAGGTTGTCGAATGGTATATGCACAGACGGATTTACCGGCCCTTATAATGAGCCCAGCTTCACAGGCTTCGGGCCATGTTCCAATTCACAATTTATGCAGAGAGGAGTTGTCCACACTGTCAGCGCCTGGACGGATCTGGATTTATCATCGGAGGGGCAGAGACGCTCCATGCTCCTTTTTGTCAGATAACCTGCACCAGCTTAGGAGCTAAGCCAAATGAGTAAAGGTTAACCGGTTTCGGATGAACATTATAAGGCCCAATAGTCACGGATATTTAAGGAAATCGCTATGAACCGGTAATTAAAGATGAGCGTAAACGGAAGTCAGAATAACCTAAGCTTTCCGAGGGATTAAGGTTGAGGGGGTTAAGATTGAGGGTAAGATTGAGGGTACCTTAAAGAAAAAGCCGGATGTGGAAGAATTTTCCGCATCCGGCTTTTTTTGATTGGTAATATGCAAAGGTTTTTTGCCCTTGCAAGAACCTAAAATACAATATTAACGCATGATCTGAATGCGTGTGGTGATCAGTTGTTCTTCGGTCCTGATGCGGATGAAGTAAATCCCTGCACGCAGGTTGTTTACATCCAGCTCGGCCTGCAGTGCATCCACCGACAGGTTCCTATGCATCTGACCACTGATATCCAGCAACTGGATCTCCTTGATGGTTTCTGCCGATTCAATATAGATCCTGTCGCGGGCCGGATTCGGGAAAATGGTGAGTTGCTCTGCAGGCAACACATCCACACCGGTATCGTCGGTGGGAAGCGTCACTTCTTCAGTTACGTCTTCATCGATAACCTCCAATGTGTCTTCCACCGGGAAGTAGCCTTCTTTTTCCACCACGTAATTGTAAGTACCGGCTTTGATGTCATCAAACACGTAATCGCCCGGGGCATTTTCGATGCCATCCAGGGTGACCACTGCATTCTCAACAAACTCCCCGTCTTCATCCATGGGATCAAAAGTTACCACGTAGGTTAACTCTTCCATGTTTACAACCTGGGTTACATCTTCGTCCACGATTTCCACCTCTCCCTCATATACTTCAAACCCTTCGGCTTCCACGGTAAAGGGATAGCTTCCGGCAATCAGCTCATCGAAAACAAAGTCTCCGGGCTCATTTTCAAGGGTATCAAGGGTTACCACTGCGTCTTCAAGCAGGTTGCCCTCTTCATCCAGCACCTCAAAGGTCAGGATGTACTGGGTTTCCATCACCACCTGGATAAGGACGTTCTCTTCTGTTATTTCAAACTCCCCTTCCACGGTCTGGTAGCCTTCTTTTTCCACCTTATATGTGTGGGTGCCGGTTTCTACTTCATCAAAATGATATTGTCCCGGGTTGTAAGCAAAGCCGTTCAGGTAAACCACCGCTTCTTCCAGTGCATTGCCAAAGTCATCTTCCACTTCGAAGGTCACTTCATAATGGTCAACCAGGGCCTCCAGGATGACATCGTCAATGTTCCAGTCCCAGATGTTGAAAGAGTTGCCGTCCCAACGGAAAGCAAACTGGATGGTTTCATCATCAGGCACATCTATAAAAAACTCTTCATGCTCGGGGCCATAGTCTGCCGACCCATCGTTAAATGTCATGAGTTCCACCCAGGTATCTCCATCATCTACAGTATATTCCACAAAAATGTCAAAGCCACCGCTACCATAGTTCCTGAGGTAGTTGCGGAAAGCAAACCTTAGCTCGCTGTAGTCGGCCACATCCACCACGTGGGTATGCAATACGGATACTCCGGTAAATGAGGGCGACCAGTTCAGGCGCATCTGAGGGGCTTCCCCTCCGGCGGTTGCCGAGTTATGGGTTCCCCAGTTGCCGGGATTATCGCCTTCAACATACCATCCTGTAGGCAGCTCACCAACTTCAATGTCGAAGGGCTCAAAGATCAGCAACCCGGCAGCGCCAAGCGTTGCAATATTGGAAGCATCGGTCCCTCCTTCACCAACATGGTTATGGGCCGTTACCTCATAATAGTAATTCCCGATCTCGGGAATGTCGTTGTCAAAATAGGTCGTATCAGGTGTTTCACTGGCCACCACAGTTTCATCAGGGAAGCGTACCACTGTATAGGTAAGGTTGGATCCGTCGAAAAAGCCGTCGTTGAGTCCCACAGTGGGCGCGGTCCAGATCACTGCACCATTGCTTCCCTCTGCACTCAGGGTAATATCGGTGGGTGCTGCGGGCACGTCATGTCCGATATAAGCACTTGCAGCGGCTGCCAGGCCTTCTCCGGCAAAGTTAGCCCCCCGGATCACGTACATATAAGTACCGTCTTCATCAATGTCTGTATAGGTAAAGCTTTCTTCTTCCCCAATTACCGGATCAAGAATGTAATGGATCAGCTCATCCGCATGAAAGATCTTGATGGTATCCAGATCTGCCAGGGGTTCTCCTGAGGCACTCTCCGTGGGGTTCGTCCAGCTAAGGGTGGCACTGAGTTCCCCGTCTTCATCAGCAGTAATGGTAAAGTTGGTGGGTGCTGCCGGGGCATCGGGATCGGCCATGTAAAACAAGGCTTCCTGCAAGGCCGCCATGGCATTCAGGCGTCCGGTTCCCAGCTGACCAATATAGCCGGGATTACTGGCATCGATATCGTCAGTGGTATCTTTAACAAAATCCAGTACTTCTTCGTTGGTAAATTCGCCCGGGGCCATGGACAGGATCAGGGCGATCACCCCGCTCACGTGGGGGCAGGCCATGGAAGTACCCTGGTAAAAATCGTAGCCGGTATTCAGGGTGCTTAATACACCTTCAATGGTGTTGGTGTTGGTTTCCCCGCCGGGAGCAGAAAGTTCAATGTGGCTGCCGAAATTGGAATACCAGGCCAGCTCATCTTTATGGTTGGTAGCGGCAACGGCCACCGCACCGGAATAATACCCGGGATAGTTGGCGTTACTGTTGCTGCTGTTGCCCGCGGCAAAAATGGTCAGTCCGCCATCCATCACGTCTCCCCCACCATTGATGTTGAAGTAGTCGATGGCATCCAGTACGGCCTGCTCATAGTATCCTGCAGAAGTATATCCCCAGCTGTTCTGGGAAACGGCGGCATCGTTGTCAGCAGCATAGATGGGTGCCTGGGCAAATCCGCCCGACTGTCCCCATCCCGGCTCAAATACCTGGGCCGACATCAGGCTCACCCCAAGAGAGGTGCCCCAGCCTCCGGCAATACCGCTGACCCCAAGGTTGTTGTTGGTCACCGCGCCAATGGTTCCGCCCACGTGGCTCCCATGATTGTGCGGCACAATGGTGGTGGTATTGCTCACAAAGTTATAGCCTACCCCGTCCCAGATGTTGTCTTCCAGGTCAGGATGGGTGATGGCAATACCGCCATCCACCACGGCAATGATGATGTCGTTGTTACCGGTTTCTATGGTCCAGGCTTCCGGCAGGCTGATATCCGCTCCGGCAGTACCGCCCGTCTGCCCTGTGTTATGATAATGCCACTGGTCGCCAAAATCCGGGTCATCAGGAAACAATTGCCCGCCATCACGGGTGCCGGCCCCTTCAATGTCGAAGTTTATATCCTGTTCAAAATCGTTGGGCACGTTGCCGATGAGCTCTTTCTTGTAGTGAGGCTCGGCAAAGGAAACCTCCGGCAACTGCATATAATCTTTGATCATGGCAATGATGTCGGTGGATTCGTCCACATACAGGTCGTACCAAAGGTGAAGACCCCACTTCTGGTGGCGCTCGGTATGGCGGTTCTTCAGGGCCGGAGAGTCAAACGTCCCGCGGGCATCGCTTACCCCATATTGGGCATTCAGGGCATCTACCCCTGCAAAGCCCAGGGTAACGGTGCCTTCTTTGGTACGATCCAGCTCCATTTCCAAAACAGATTTGGAAGCGGTCTCTTCAAAGCGGATGCGGATCACCCCTTTCTCATAGGCCTCTTCAGGCACTTCGTCCAGAATGATGGGCGGACGCTCGCCCCTTACCACCGGCTTGTCACCGGCAAAAGCCTCCATGCCCGAAAAACCCGACATGGCAAACAGGCCTATCATTATAAAATAACTGCACCCCATGATGCAAGATCGGTAAAAATTGTAAAGATCCTTCATTTGAAAGTAGTTTGGTTTTGGTTTCCGGATGAAACCCGCATGTGGGTCCCTCATCCGAGTTTGTGTTTGGCGGACATGCCCGCATATTTCTCTTCATTGTAAGCTTTAAAACCTACGAAGATATTAAAAAAATAAGGTAAAGCCCAATAATCAGCGGATTATTGCATTGGCCCCGCTTTTGTTAATCACTGCCTACCCCCTATTGAAAACATGTTTAAAGGCAATTAGCCCGGTTTTCTTTTCACATTTTTTAACAATTAATTTAAATCAACAACCTATTCATATACTCCTGTAAGCTGTTTTGAAAAAGATCTTTTTACCGTCGTTAATTGTCGGATACCCCCTTTATCTTGATGCCGGTACAAACAAAACATCCGACATCATGAAAAAATTTGACAATCTTCCGGAAAAATTCAAGGGAATTCCCCGTGAAAAAGGGGAAATGATCATTTCCCGTAACCTGCAGAAATTTGGTGACTATGAGGCGGTGCTTGAGTTCTGGTATTCCAGCCGCCTGGGCGGTTATGGCCGGAGCCTGGTGTTTCACGAACAGGACCTGGGCTCCGAACCTTACGAAGAGATCGGCCGGATTTTGCGCAACCATATCGACATCACCAAGCTGAGCATTAGCAGGGGAAAAGATGCTTATATTTTTGCCACCTACAGTTTTTACGAAGCCTCCGAAGAAATGCAGCCTGTCCCGGGGAACCATTAAGGTCATTCCCCGGGGATCCTCTCCCCATCCTATTGAACATTTCTACCGGAATTTCTATTCTTATTTTTAAGCCCTCTTAACCTTAACCTCAGCCTTAATCTCAACCTTAACCTCTCATGAACCTGTCCGCCTTTGAAAACCTTCGCACCACCCACCCTGCATTGCTTTTGTATTTTTACAACGAACAGTGTGGTGTATGCCACAGCCTTTGGCCAAAGGCAGAAAAGCTGGTCAAAGAAAAGTTCCCGGAGATCGCGCTATACCGGGTCAATGCCGCGGAGAGCCGGGAGCTGGCCGGTCAGCTGCAAATGCTGAGCGTACCCGGCATTTTGCTGTTCCTTGAAGGGCGGGAATATTTCCGGGCCAACGGCATGATCTCCATGGAGGAGCTGGAAAAAAAGATCGGCAGACCCTATGGGTTACTTTTCTCTTAAAACCGTGCAGGTTTTTTTCTTCCCGCTTTGCTGTTCTGGACGAACTTCATAATGACTGCCCTTCCAAACCCTATCGACCAAACTATACATTAAAGACGCCTGAGCAAGCGCTTTACTTCAAATGTGATCGCGGTTATGCCGGTGAAAGGGTTTACTGGAAATTTTCAAAAAATCAATTGCCGGGCCGGTATGGCATAACTAAAATTCTTCATCTCCGTTCATGTCGTCCATGCCGTTGTCAGGCCGCTGCCTGCGATCGGCCCGGTAGTTGTTGATCCTGTATGAAATTCTCAGGGTAATTCTGGGGGTATTGGGATCCCAGTTGCGGTAGTTGTAAAAATCACTGCCCCAGTTCACAGACTCCCGGCTCATGGTGCCGAAAAGGTCCCTCACCTGCAGGGTAAAGGAGAGATCGTTTTCCATAAAATCCTGCCTCAGGGCAAAGCTGGTCACAAAATAGGCTTCTCTTTCGCCCTGGGCCCTGATAGTGGGGCTGTTATACATTCCCCTGAGCTGCAGCCGGGTAGAATTGGTGATCCTGAAGTCGTTGTTGAGCCTGGCGTTCCAGTTAAAACTGCCGGCCGAATAATCCTCTCCATGGAGTTCTCCTTCCTGCCGGTAATCATAAATGTTGCCCATGAGGTCGAAATGCCACCAGGAGGTAGGATCAAAGCCCATCATCAGCTCCGTGCCCAGGGAGAAATCCTGGCCTACGTTTTCGAAAGTAGTAAGCAAAACGCCTGGCTGTTCATCGTAAATGCCCCTGATCCATTCAATTTTATTGTGGGATACCCGGTAATACACACTGGCCGAAAGAACATTCCGCTCAAACCTCTTCATGTAATTGAGTTCGTATGAATCGATATACTCAGGTTCCAGTTCAGGGTTTCCTATCCTGATGTTATAGGCATCCCTCCAGGTATAAAAAGGCTCTAGGTACCATCCCCTGAGTCGTTGCAAGCGACGGGTGTAGCTGGCCATTACCTGCTGATCGGCCGGCAACTGATAGGAAAAATGTACCGTGGGATAGTAATCCCAGCGGTTCAAGGTGTAATCCTCAGGCTCCCCGACCATCTCAATAAAGCGGTCGGTATATTCGGCCCGCAGGCCAAACTGGTATCCCAGGTTGTTTCTCTCACCCGAAAAGGTGGAATAAGCCGAATGGATGCGGGTGTCGTANTTCACTTCTTTTGTAAAAAAGTCATCAAGTTCATATTGTCCACTATCTGAGTCATACTGGAAGAGGTCGTTGGTCTCTTCCGACACAGTGATGCGGGATTGCAAGCCGGTTTCAAGCTTATGGGTTTCGGAGAAAGGAAGGGTATAATCCAGGCGGAAGGTTCCCCTGCTCCTGGGACCCGCTTCAATACCTCTTTGGCTGCTGATGATATTGTTGTTTTCGTCGTAAAGCAGGTTCAGGGAATTTTCCTCAGACTCCCTGTAAGACAAGGTAGCCTGGAAAAGGAGGTTGTGCCCGTTTTGGTCGAACTTTCTTTCATAATCTGCGGTAAGCCTGTGAAAGATCCCTCCCCTGTCACTTTCTTCATAACTGGAATAAATGTAACGATCAGGATCCTGCGAACTCCATTCCTCATAAGTTCGGTCGGACTCCCTGCCCCTTTCCCGGTCGCCCATTCTGTAACCAAAACCAATGGTGTTGGAAGGATTAATATTAAAATCCACTCCGCCCCGAAATCCCCAGGCATTTCTTTTCCGCTCAAATTCTCCTGTGCTGTGCAGGAAGGTGGTATCCGAAGCATAGCTTTCGGTACGTACAATGGATTCACCGGGCCTTCCTCTTTGGTTATAGCGGCCACCAAGGTAGAAGTTAAAGCGGTCCTGCCGGTAATTGACCAGGAAGTCACCCCCATAGCGGTTGTGATTTCCTGCATCCAGGTTGGCCACGCCGTTAACCCCCTGGAGGCGGTGTTGCTTCATTACAATGTTGATGATGCCGGCAACTCCGTCGGGATCATATCTTGCCGAAGGGTTGGTAATGATCTCAATGTTCTCTATCTGGCTGGCGGGGATCTGGTTCAGGATGTCGTTGGCATCCAGGATACTTGGTTTGCCGTCGATCAGCACGGTAAAGCTGCCACTCCCCCTTAAACTCACATCTCCTTCAATATCTACCGTAACCGAAGGAATGTTTTCCAATACATCCACAGCTGTGCCCGAGGCGGAAGTGTGGGTTTCGCTCACATTAATAACCCTTTTGTCAATCTGGTAGGACATACTGGGCCGGTCGCCCCTTACCACTACCTCGTCAAGGGTTTCATCGGCCGAACGAAGCGATATCTGCCCGGCATCCAGGCTCCTTTGTCCTTCCTCCAAGGTTACTTCTACAATGTGGGTAAGGTATCCAATAAAAGTTATTTCCAGGAAGTAATTCCCGGACTCAACACCGGTAAGCCTGAAAAACCCATTGGCATCGGTTATGACCCCGTCTACCAGGGCGCTGTCCGTAACAGTCTTTAATGCTACCGTGGCATATTCGAGGGGTTCGCCCAATGTGGCGTCGTAAACCACCCCCCTGATGGTGCCGGGGGACAACGCTTCAGCCCTTTCACCGGCCGAAAGATTGGTAGAAAATAGCAGGAAAATTATGGGTGCGGTTATGTGTATTAAAGTTTTAAACATCATTATTGTTTATTTCTCAAAATCAAAGCTAAAAGGGAAATCTGCAGAAAATCTGACAGTTTTCCGGCTAAAAACCTTTGGCACTTAGTAATTAAGGATTTAAAGAAAATTTTGTTGGAATTTTTATCTTTTTTTAACAGGAAGGGGTAACCGCTAACCTTTCTCCGGAAGAACCACAAACTCATGCCGCCCTTGCTTGTAGGCATTCTGACGGCTACCGTATGCAGTGAAAGGGCTTAGTGATACAAATAAAAAAAACCGGACCCGGGAAAGCCTACAGGCCACTTCGGTAAAAAACCCATTTCCCTGGAAAAATCCGGAAAGGTCATCCGAAAGCAGCCGGTTATCTTCTACAATTAAAATCTTCATCGTTTTTTTTCAAAGCAAAAAATGAAAACTGTAACAATTCTGTGGTTTTTGTTTTTTTTATCCCAAAGATTGGGTAAACAACTCCTTGAAAAGTTAAATTAATGTAATGGCCCCCTAAATCATCGGACTAAATTATAGATTAAAAACTGTAACTTTATGACGATGAAAAGAAAATTTACCAAAGAAGAAAAGCTTCA
>SL_3KL_010_SEDDRAFT_10005295_pt1 | contig 11602 bp, 9 predicted proteins | sample SodLakKL_010_SED_2_FD_10381 | JGI IMG/M metagenome (IMG submission 10381)
GATGCTCCGCGGTCACGCTAAAAATCTGGGATTACCGGTACTGTATGCCAATCAGACAGGCGCACATAATGAGATTGTGTTTGATGGAGATTCTCTGGCGGTTACATCCGGGGCAGATGTGATTGCCCGAACCGAGCCTTTTCAACCCTCTTTTACGGATGTGGTATGGGATAATCAGAAAAAGGAACTTTTTCCCGGAAAAAAAACGGCACCTCAGCCATATCCTAAAAATAAAATGGAGCGTCAGTTTAAAGCACTGATTTGCGGGTTGAGAGATTATATCCACAAAACCGGGATTACGAAAAAAGTTGTACTGGGGCTGAGCGGCGGTATAGATTCGGCCCTGGCTTGTGCAATTGCAGTTGAGGCACTGGGCCGCGAAAATGTAACTGCAATCACCATGCCTACAACATTTTCGAGTAAAGGCAGCGTGGAAGACTCCCGGAAACAGGCAAACAATTTTGGTATCGAACTTTTTACACTTCCTATTCAAACCGTGTATGATGAGGTAAACAAGGTGTTACATCCTGTTTTTGAAGGAACGGAATTTGATGTAGCGGAGGAAAATATTCAAAGCCGGATACGCGGCACCCTGTTGATGGCCTATGCCAATAAACACAACTATTTTTTGCTGGCAACGGGCAACAAATCGGAATATGCGGTAGGTTATGCTACACTCTACGGAGATATGAACGGTGCGCTTGCCGTAATTGGTGATTTGTATAAGACCGAAGTGTACGAACTGTCGCAGTGGTTAAACGACGAGTATTTTAACAAAGAGATGATTCCGAACTCTGTTTTGACCAAGCCGCCGAGCGCTGAATTAAGGCCGGACCAGAAAGATACGGACAGCCTGCCGCCCTATGAAGTTCTGGATGAAATACTTCATAGATATATCGAACTGCAGGAGCATCGTAACCAGATTATTTCGGGCGGATTTTCTGCTGATGTGGTAGATAAAGTGCTTACTTTGGTAGATTACAGCGAATATAAACGCTGGCAGGCCGCACCGATATTGAAATTGAGTTCCAAGTCATTTGGCTCCGGCCGCCGCTGGCCACTTGTGCAAAAATGGACATCCGATTATAAAAAATGAAAAAACCCCGAAAACCGGCCACAGGTTTTTCGTTTTTTTAATTTCGAGTGATATTTTTCTGTATTATAAAGCGTTGGAAATCCGCTAACTGTTTTTACAGAACAGAAACTTGATTTCGATTTTCAGAAAAGAGCATTAACCACTATCTAATTTGCTGTTAGGTTCCAATTCAAATAAAACCAGTTTATGAAAAAAACGCTGCTATTCCTCTCTGTTTGCCTGATCGGATCATCTGTATTTGCTCAGGATTCTCAAAGAGAAACACCAAAAGTAGAAATACCTGCTATTTTACTTCCATACTCCAATCCTCTCACTGAAACCAGGGATGAATCTGATGTGGGTGAACAGCCAGTAATTTCTGCTGAGATTGACAGAGAAATTTTACGCAGAATTTCTAACGCATATAAAAGGCATGTTCTGGCTATAGATGCACAGGTACAGGGAGACCTGGTGCAGGCTGAAACCTATATTAACGAAGCGTTTGCGTCCATTCAGCAGTTGATGGATGACTATCCTGAGATACAAAGTAACAGGCGTTTTGCCGAACTCTACAGATCAGTAATGGCTGAACACAGTGAGTTTTACGGCATCACGGAGATGAGAAGTGAAACCGAAGGGGATATCTTCGAAATCCGGGAGGAGCTTTTTTCCGAGCAGGACGACTGGGTTGCCGAAGGATATGCCCTGCCCGAAAATCTGACGATCAATGAAACTGATGTGCCGCTGATTCAAAATCAGCATGTAAATCGCCATTTAATGTATTACACGCTGCGCCGTCCGGATGTGATGGAGCGCTGGTTGGAGCGATCGGAATATTATTTCCCGATGATGCGCGAAATTTTTGAAGAAGAGGGTGTTCCCACAGAACTAATTCACCTTTCCATGATTGAAAGCGGCCTGGTGCCTACGGCGAGAAGCTGGGCAGCTGCTGTTGGCTTATGGCAGTTTATTCGGGCAACAGGTGCCGTTTACGGCCTCGAGGTAAACTGGTGGGTAGATGAGCGGCGCGATCCGCTTAAATCCACAAGAGCGGCGGCACGCCATTTGGGTGATTTACATGATATTTGGGGTGATTGGCATCTTGCACTGGCCAACTACAATTTGAGTCCGAGAGGGTTGAGGAGAGCCATAAATGCAGCCGGTGGTGTGGAAGATTACTGGGTGGCCTATCCCTATCTGCCAAGAGAAACCAGGGGATATGTGCCCGGTTTTATAGCTGCAAGCATGATAGCCATGAACCCGGAGGAGTTTGGATTTGAGCGGCCAAACAATGGAAGAAATTTTGAATTTGATGTTGTTGAAGTAGATGGGCTGATGCCGCTCGAAGATCTTGCAGAAGCGGCCGGAATTACCATTGAAGAGCTACGCAACCTGAATCCGGAGTTGTTGAGATGGGCAACACCGCCCGGAGGCAACTACCCCCTGAAAGTTCCTGCAGGCTCAAAGGATGAATTCCTGGCGGCCTATCAGGAAATTCCAACAGAAAACCGTGCTCAAGAAGTGGCCATGCATACTGTAAGCCGGGGTGAAACACTCGGTTACATTGCACAGCGTTACGGCACCTCCGTCCGTGCATTGTACGAATCAAATGAAGGCCTTACCAGCACCATACATCCCGGCCAGAGAGTTGTGGTTCCAGTAGCGGCCGGTTCAGCCGAACAGATTGCCGCAGACAGGCCGTCTAATCAGCCTACACGATCATCTTCATCATCCTCACAGCAGCGAACCCAGGCACAAGCTCCTGCAAACACATCGGCGGTAACGTACACTGTAAAAAGCGGTGATACCATTGGCCATATTGCTGAATGGTATGATGTAAGAGCCTGGCAAATCCGCTCCTGGAACGGAATTGGCAACACCATTCGCGTAGGGCAGCGGCTCACCATACATGTACCCAACAGCCGGCAGAATTTTTATGCACAAATCAACGATCTGACATTTGCCCAGAAACAGGAACTGCAGCGCAGGCAGCGTTCCGGCGAAAATATCTACGACATCCGGTTCGACGGATCATCATCCGGCGGGAGTGATACAATCACATACACTGTCAGAAGGAATGATACGTTAAGTAGTATTGCAAGGAATCACGGCGTATCAATTTCTGATATTCAGGATGAAAATAATTTAAATGGAACCCGAATCTACGCCGGCCAAACATTGAAGATTACAAGGTAATCATTACTGCATGACACGAACCGGCAAATTATTTGCAACATTTCTTTTAGCAAGTTTTCTGATTGTATCAGGTGCGTTTGTTGCATACAGTGACCTTTTTTTTCAGATCAAAAAACAGCTTACCATTTTCAATGATGTGTACAAGGAGGTTGCTACTCAGTATGTGGATGAAGTGAGCCCCGAGTATTTGATGAAGAAAAGCATCAACGCCATGCTAGAAACTTTGGATCCCTACACCGTATTTATTGATGAGGGAGAACAGCAGCGACTCGAAATTCTATCATCCGGATCTTACGGTGGTATCGGTTTGGAAGCCGGCTACAGGGGAGGCCAGATTGTAATTATCGCACCGATTGAAGGATATCCTGCGCAGCGAGCAGGTCTTCGGGCGGGAGATGTCATCGAAGAGATCAATGGTGTTGTTGTACAGGGCCTGTCACCCGAAGAAGTGCAGCAATTGACGGTGGGCGATGTGGGAACGGAGATTTCCATCAAAATCAGGCGGCCGGGAATTGATGACAGCATTGTTTTTACCATCGAAAGAGAAAGGATTGAAGTTAAAAACATCAACTTCGCAGGCCTGGTTGGCGAAGAAAAAAATATCGGGTACATACAGCTTACCCGGTTTGGGCATCAGGCAGCCGAGGAAGTCAGACAAGCCCTGTCTGAACTTGATGATGGAGAATCGTTCGAAGGGTTGATTCTGGATCTGAGAAATAATCCCGGCGGACTGCTGAATGAAGCCGTTGAATTGATTGACAAGTTTATTGAACCGGGTGTTACTATTGTGGAAACCCGGGGGCGGCGCGATTCTCACAACAGTACCATGGTAACCAGCGAACCGGCACTTTATATAGATTTGCCAATTACCGTTTTGATTAATGAGGGAAGTGCCAGCGCCTCGGAAATAGTTGCAGGTGCATTTCAGGATCTGGACCGGGCTGTTGTGATCGGAGAAAACAGCTTCGGTAAAGGGCTTGTTCAGACCATCCGTCCGCTATCGTATAACACCTCGCTCAAACTCACTATCTCAAGATATTACATTCCAAGCGGACGCAGTATTCAATCTGTTGATTATTCAGGGCCGGTTGCCGGTTCGGAGCAGATGATTCCCGATTCGCTTCGGCGGGCGTTTCAAACAAAAAACGGCCGTGTGGTTTTCGACGGACATGGTATTGAGCCGGATATAGCAGTAAGCGAGCATTCAACATCTCTTATAGATTTGGCGCTTCAGCAAAATAACAACTATCTGTTTTTTGTGAATGAAATGATTGCCGGCCTCGATTCTGATGAAACCCCGGAAATGCCCGATGATCTGTTTGACCGGTTTGCCCGTTTTCTGATTGAAGAAAACTTTACATTTGAAACACCCGCTGATCGCCATCTTCAGGCCATCGAATCAAACCTGGATAATTTTCCGGAAGATTCATCTGCAGAAAAAAATATTGATGAACTGAAGGCGCTGCTACGGGATTATAAGATTTCTCAAATATATGATAATCAGGATGTAATTGAGAGAAATCTGAAAGCGCAATGGATTTCTCAAACGATGGGAGAGCAGGAGCGTTACCAGGCTATTCTGGATATTGATGACCTTGTGAAGAAGGCAATAGAAACGTTGAGTAATCCTTATCGGTATCAAATTGTGTTGAGGCCTTAATTTTTGGGCAAAGCAGATCTACATATCCATACAAATGCATCCGACGGGAAATTGGCCCCGGTTGATTTATTGGAAAAGGTGAGTAAGAAGGGCCTGAAAACCATTTCGATCACCGATCATGATACCATTTCGGGATACCTGGAGGCCAAACAATATGCACAAGATTTGGGAATTGAGTTAATTTCCGGTGCAGAAATAACCGCCATCTGGAAAGAAAAAGAAGTACATTTGCTGGCTTACTGTTTTAACGATCAGGATGAGGGCGTTAATAATTTATTGTTGAGACAAAAAAGGGCAAGGCGTCTCAGAATGCGGGCAATTGTAAAAGAGCTGAATAAAAAAGGTATTGAGATCGAATATGACGAAGTAAGAGCCCTTGCTCACAAAAGTAATATCGGCCGGCCGCATGCAGCTTCTCTGCTTATAAAAAAAGGATATGTATCGAGTGTACCTGAAGCATTTATCCGTTATCTTTCAGAGGAACATCTGAAAAAGATTCAGACCGAATATGCGGGTATTAAAGAGGTTGTTTCGGTTATTCAAAATGCCGGTGGTGTTTTATCAATTGCCCATCCGGGACCGTTGTATTCACAGCCGGAAATAGATGATTTGTTATCTTATGGAGTTGATGGAATTGAGTGCATCCATCCGAGCCATAATTTTAATGTTCAGCGCAATTTTACAAAAATCGCAAAATCGAGAAATTTATTGATAACCGGAGGTAGTGATTTTCACGGTAACAGTAGATCCGAATACGATCCCTATCTGGGAGTGGTAACGCTGAGCAGTGACCATGTGGCATCCATTAAGCGAACATCCATGCACCGCAGAAACATGAAAACTTAACAAACAGTTTATTATGACAGTAAGTAAACATCAGGGCGTGCGCTGGGAATCCCGAAAAATTGCTGTAGTTGCAGCCAGGTGGAATTCATTTATAACGGACGAAATGATGGAAGCTGCTGTTGAGGCACTGCGATCGAAGGGAATAAAAGAAACCAACATTGTTCAGTATCGCTGCCCCGGATCGTTTGAGCTTTCACTGGCTTGCAAATGGTGCCTGGAACATTTAAGTGTTGACGGAGTAGTGGCTATTGGTGCCGTAATCCGTGGAGAAACTCCGCATTTCGATTATGTTTGTGATTCTGTAACCCGTGGAATTACCGACTTGAATTTGAAATACAGCAAGCCGGTAGCGTTTGGAGTTCTCACAACAGATACTGTAGATCAGGCATCCGAAAGAGCCAGCACGGATAAGGGAAATAAAGGTGCTGAGGCAGCAGTTGCTTTGTGTGATATGCTTGAATTAGAGCATTCAATGAAACGGCAGGATATGTAAAATAAGCTTGAAAAACATAGAAAATACCCCTAATTTATAGGGCTACAAAGATTTCTACAAAATGGCCATAGAACCACTAACATTAACGGATACAGATCAAACCGAGCAGGATAAAAAGCTACAGGAAAAATTAAAATCTACGGGATCTATTCCGACTCATATTGCCATTATCATGGATGGAAATGGCAGGTGGGCACAGAAGAAAGGGAATATCCGGCTTCATGGCCACAAAGCAGGAGTAGAATCCGTAAGAGATATTACCGAATCCTGTGCGCAGCTGGGTGTAAAACATCTTACACTGTATGCGTTTTCTACAGAGAACTGGAACCGTCCGGCAGCAGAAATTAATGGTTTGATGAAATTACTGGTTCAGTCTCTGCGTGATGAAGCCGGAAGGCTGAAAAAGAATGATATCAAACTGGTAACCATTGGTCAGATTGAGAGGTTACCGGAAAAATGTCAGAGGCAATTACAAGAAGTGAAGGAACTGACGAAAGACAACAGCAGAATGCAGCTATGTCTGGCTTTAAGTTATTCCGGAAGGTGGGACATTACCGAAGCCGTGAAGCAGATTGCCCTTCAGGTGAAAGGTGGCGCCATAAATCCCGAAGATATTAACGATGACCTGATCGGTTCTTTCCTGTCTACAGCCTCCGCTCCCGATCCGGATCTAATTATACGAACAAGCGGTGAATTCAGGATCAGTAATTTTCTGCTTTGGCAGCTTGCCTACTCCGAATTGTACATTACCAAAACCTACTGGCCGGATTTTAGAAGAGATGAACTTTACCAGGCAATATATTCTTTTCAAAAACGTGATCGAAGATACGGGAAAGTAAAAAACGGACATACCAAAAGTATCTCCGCATCAGTTATAAACCAAATTATATCGTAAACTGAAGAAAAGTTTGTATTACGTGTTTAAATTGAAGCATCTCTTTACAGCCACACTCTTTTTTCTCGCAGGAATTTTCATCATACAGGATTCCAATGCACAGGATACCGGGGAGTTTCGTATTCAGGATCCTACCACATCCACCTCATCACAGTATGAAATCCGTGAAATAGACGTATCCGGGTTAATTACAGCAAGGGAAACCTACCTGATTAGCAGTAGCGGATTGCGGGTTGGGCAAACCATAGAAATACCCGGTGATGATATTTCCAATGCTATACGGCAGCTCCATCGTACCGGCCTGTTTTCAGATGTGGAAATTTTGCACCAGCGTGTGGGGTCCAGTGGCGTAAATATTGAAATTCGTGTACAGGAACAACCGCGGCTCCAGCGCTATGAAATTGAGGGAGTGAGACGCTCACACCGGCGCGACCTCAGAGAAAAACTGAACCTTTTATCCGGCTTTGCAGTTACCAACTCGGTACGCGAACAGGCACTTAAAACCATTGAGCGATACTATCGCGAAGAGGGCTACTGGAATACAGAAATCACCCTCCATGAAGAGATTACCGATGATACTCGAAACCGGGTAACTTTGACTTTCGAAATTGATCCGGGAGAGAGAATTAAAGTCAGGGAAATTAATTTCCATGGAAACGAAGAGTTTAGTGACCGGAATCTTCGAAGTGAGTTTTCAACCATTAAACAAGACCGCTGGTGGAGAATTTTCAGGCGGCACGTATTTACACAGGATGATTATGATGAAGGTATTACCAATGTGTTGCAACATTACCGCGACCATGGCTTCCGGGATGTTAGGGTACTTACAGACACCGTTTATGTAGACGACTGGCGAAGAAAAGAAGGGGTTTACTTTGATATCCACATAGAGGAAGGCCCGCAATATCGAATTCGAAATATTGAGTGGGATGGGAATACGGTTTATTCAGATGAGGAGCTTACAAATTTTTTCGGTTTTGAGAGAGGAGACGTGTACAATGAAACCAAATTCGAAGAAAATCTCACCTATAACCGAAATGAAACCGATATAACCAGCCTCTATAACAACATCGGGTATCTGTTTTTCCATGTAGAACCCGAAATTCGTATTGTTGACGGCGACTCGCTGGATGTTTCTTTTATGATTATTGAAGATGAGATTGCAACCATCCGTAGAGTTTCATTCACCGGAAATACAAAAACACACGACGATGTAGTAAGGCGGACCATTCGAACCGTACCCGGCAACACCTACAGCCGTTCTGCCATTGTGCGTTCTATCCGAGAGCTGGGACAGCTTGGATATTTCAATCCCGAGGGAATTCAACCCGATCTTCAGCCAAATCGCGAAGAAGGAACCGTTGATATCACCTACGATCTGGATGAATCTCAGGGAACGGACAACTTTGAATTTTCCGGTGGTTTTGGTGGCCGGCAGATGGGAGTAATTCTGGCAGCACGTGTGAATTTCAACAATTTTTCCGCACGCCGTATGTTCGAATCGGGTGGATGGAACCCCATCCCATCGGGTGATGGCCAGCGACTCTCACTGGGTGTACAGGTAACCGGCCGTGGTTATCGTAGCTACAACTTCAGTTTTACTGAACCCTGGCTGAGAGGGCGGCCAACGTCGCTGGGTGTAAGCCTGTCGTACGATTACCTGAATTATTCGAGACAGAGATCATTCGGTGGTATACAGATGCCCGACCGAAGAAATGAACTTTTTTCAGCCAGTACCAGTATAGGGCGGCGGTTGCAATGGCCTGATGACTATTTTTCTCAGCGATTTATTTTAACCTACAACCGGTTTAATGTTCTCGGGTTCAGCCATATTTTTGAAGACGGATCTGCCGATATTCTTTCATTGCGGCACGTACTCGAAAGAAATTCGACAGATAACCCGATTTCTCCCACAAGTGGATCAAAGTTTAGCATTTCAGGGGAATTTGCACTGCCGTTACCCGACTTTGCACAGTTTTATAAATTGCGCTCAGATTATCAGCATCATCACAATATTGTAGGAAAGCTTGTGCTGAGTAGTTCGGCCGAATATGGCTATATGGGGTATTTCAGTGATTCAAACCGGAGTAATTTCCAGCGGTTCTTTATTGGTGGTACCCAAATTCAGCAGAGGCAAAACTTCCTGAACGACAATATTGATATGAGGGGATATCCGGGAGGATTTAATGGAGTGATATCTCCGCTGGATGAAAACCAAAACCTGATTGGCGGCCGGGCATTCAGTAAATATTCTCTGGAACTCAGATATCCTGCCGTCAGCTCAGAACAGATTCAGTTGATTCCCTATGCATTTATGGATGCCGGTAACGCCTTTAACAGTTTTAGCGAATTCGATCCGTTTAAGTTGAAGAGAGCGGCAGGATTTGGTGCCAGAATATTTCTGCCAATTCTTGGGCTTGTTGACATTAGTTACGGATATCGCCTTGACGGCACACCGCCATCAACTGAAGGGGCAGGATTACAGGCAGGCGAGTGGGAGTTTCTGTTCAATATTGGTGCACCATTTTAATCGTATATCGTATATAAGTCCAATTTTTATGTCTTCAGGCATAAAAGAGTTGGCAATAATTTAGAGGAAACAAAATAAACGGGTGTTGAAACACGTATCATATTTCGTCGTCATCATTTGCATATTCTGTGCAGAAATGATGCATGCCCAGGGTCAAAAAATCGGATTTATTGATTCTGAGGAGATTATGGTGCATATGCCTGAATATGCCGGAATTGAACAGCGATTAGATTTACTGACGGACACCTGGAGGCAGGATATTTCGAACATGGAAAGTGAAATTGAAGAGCTCGAGGCCGATTTTGAAGCCAGGGAAATATTGTTTACTGAAGAAATGCGAACTCAGCGGCTTAACGAAATAAACCAAAAAAAAGATGAACTGGAACGGTTTATTGAAGAAAAGTTCGGGCCGCAGGGAGAGTATTTTACCCGTCAAAAAGAATTGCTTGAGCCTATACAAAGAACCATTTTTGATGCGTTAACACGGGTAGCTTCAAGAGAATCGTACGATTTTGTTTTCGACCGGGCTGATGATGTTCGGTTTTTATTTGTCAGGGAGGAGTGGAACCTGACAGAAGAAGTGATGTTAGAATTAGGTATAGAAGAAGTGAGAAATTAACAGATATAAATCTTAAATTTAGTGCTTAAAAAAAATCGGAATATGAAAAATATCTTAATCACTACACTGTTGCTCACATTGCCGGTAATGGCATCAGCTCAGTTAAAGGTGGGTATCATGAGCCCGGATGATGTGCTCGATGCCCTGCCGGAAACAGCTCAGGTTCAGCAACAACTTGAAGAATATATTCAACAGCGGCAGGCAACCTTTCAAAACCGTTACCAGGGTTGGATTGAAGAAATGACTGCATACTCTGAAATGGTTGAAGCCGGCGAACTGTCTGAAGCTCAACAGCAAAGAGAAGAAGAAAGGCTGACTGAAATACAGGAAGAATTGAACAGCCTTCAAAATCGAATTGAGCAGCAAATTCAACAAAGACAGAACGAATTATTCAGTCCGTTACTTGTGCGTGTTGAAAATGCCATGGCTGAGGTTTCCGAGGAACTCGGAATCGATTTTGTAATAAATAAAGAATCCGGTACAGGCGACCCTATTGTATATTTTGCTTCCGAGCGAGCTTCAGATATTACTCAAAATGTAATTGACAAACTTACACAAAATTAATTCCTCAAAGACTACTTAACACTATGAAAAAATTAAGTTTACTAAGTATAATCGTTCTTATTGCATTGTCAACATTGATGGCTGCACCTACGGCATCTGCACAGGATATGAGAATTGGTTTTGTTGAGCCAAGAGCCATTCTTGAAAGAATGCCCGAAATGAGAGCAGTGCAACAACGTCTCCAGAATTTTGCTGAGCGCATGCAAACCGATCTCATCGAAAAAGAGCGTGAACTGCAAACAGAAATTGAACTCTACCAGCAGAAAGTAGGAGTTATTTCCGAGCAGGCAAGGCAGAGTGAAGAAGAGCGGCTTACCCAGCTCGATCAGGAATTCCGACAGCTTCAATCGGAAGCTGAACAGGAGTTTCAGGAGCAGCGCGCACGATTAATGGCTCCCTTGCTTGAACAAATTCAGGAGTCGATTAATACCGTTGCAACACGCCGAGGGCTCGATTATGTACTGAACACCACCACTTCTACAGGTGATGTTATCATTCTCTATGTATCTCCGGAAGTTCAGGAAGAGTACGACATTACCTCTGAGGTAATGGACGAACTTGATATTTAATTGAGTTCATATTAACCCAATTTTCAAAGCGGATCGTCTAAAGGTGATCCGCTTTTTTTTAGTGCGCCCGGCATGGCGCAGTTGCTATAGGGTGAAAGTCCCGAACACGCCCAGATGACGGGAAGTGTTAGCTGAGGGCAAGGGTGTCCACCGTG
>SL_3KL_010_SEDDRAFT_10005296_pt1 | contig 11598 bp, 7 predicted proteins | sample SodLakKL_010_SED_2_FD_10381 | JGI IMG/M metagenome (IMG submission 10381)
ATCGGAGAATCCGGTACCACGCTGGTCGAAGAACACCAAATCCCGCTCTTCGCGAAGAGGCGTCCAAAACGGACTCGTCGTCCGAGGAGGAACGTATTCGACCGATTTCTCACCGGGACCGCCGCTGAGAAATACGATCGGATCGGGTTCGGGTGTCGGGCTTAGACTCTTAAGAATTGCAACCTCCAGACGTAATTGTCTTCCGTCGGGAACCGAACGGTTCTCAGGTACAATGAGATACCCGCAACGCACCTGTTCGAGTATTTCATCGTCCGCATCAAACGGACACGGGGCTTCTTTAAATTCGGGTGTGTATCCGGCAAGATATGAGATTTCTGCGAATGCAATGTTCCCAACACAAAACACCATAACCAATATGGAGATTAAAAGAATAGAAAGCTTCATCTTGTAGCTCCTCGTTATAAATTAAGTTTGGAAAACTTTTATAAATTCTATCTCCGGCTGACGTATTATCTATTTGGCACCTGTATCGACATCGGATAACGACCCGTAGTCGGTCCGCAAATAAATTTCACCCCTCTTGACTACTGATACTACACTGCGCAATGCTCTTATGTCCTTCGTCGGGTCCTCATCCAGAACGACCAAACTTGCCAGCTTGCCGGGCTCAATGGTGCCGTAGTCTTCTTCGCGGTCCAGTGCGCGGGCACCGTTGGCCGTGGCTGCGATCAGCGCTTCATTCGGCGTCATCACGCCGGAATCAACGAGACGTTCCAGCTCCAGGTGTAAAGCCGGGTAGTCTTCGTCTTCGGGGGTGTAGAAGTCGGTTCCCGCCGCAATGGTCACCCCGGCCTGGTGCGCAGCGCTTACCAGAGCGATCGCCAGTTCAGGTGTGCAGCCGGCAACACTGCCGCCCGGTCGCGAATGAGCCCATAAGGTGGCGTCGAACACGGTGCCCCGTCGTACCATTTCCTCGAACAGCGCCGTCATCTCGGGGTTGTCGGGATCAATTTGATCGGGATCGATGCGCGGCCGGTTCTCTGCGGTGACTTCCAGGAAATCCGCAGGATTCAGATCGGCATCCTGCCAGACCAGCCCGCAGGTATGGGAAATGACATCGACACCGGCTCGCACCACATCGATGGGACGGTTCGGAAAGACAACGGCATGTGCCCAGACCTTGAGTTCCTGCCGATGGGCTTCCGCCGTTAGTGCCTTTAGAAGGTCCACCTCGACCCCGATATAGAACTTGATGGCGCTGGCTCCGGTGCCTGCAGCCCGTGCCACCTTGAGCGGCAGATCGTCACCGGCCTCAACCATCTGGAGCCAGGGTGCCTGTCCGGCGGGATAGCCCGGACTGGCCCAAGCGATCCGTGGATCCGTGGTCATGAAATGGCGCCCTCCCATTACAGCCGCAAAATGGACGTCAGGACCGTTGCGCTCTCCGCTCAGGATGTTGTAGACTGCCTTGCCGAAGATGCGGGCATCGCCGGCCATGTCGCGGGTGGCCACTATGCCGCTGTACAGCATGCGCTCTAGCTCCGCGTACAGGGTCTCACGCGACGGATCGAAAGGTAATGGAGAACCACGGGCCTGGCGGAACAGGTTGCTGAGATGCGTGTGCGAATCGATCAGCCCGGGGATCAGGTACCGCCCTTCCAGGTCGATGACGTGCGCGTCATCGGGCACTACCTGCTCACCATCGGGAGACACGGCAATGATCCGCTCGTCCCGGATTAGTACGGTGATGTTCGTTTGGCGCATCTCGCGGGCGGGATCGATGAGCGTGGCGTTAGTTAATGCCAGATATGCTGACTCCGGCGTTGATTTCTGTGCCGGTAATAAAAGCGGGAATAGCAGTATCAGTATAACTACTGCGAGTGACCAAATTTTAATGGTTCTCAATAAATCCCTCCGTTTTAAATTTCGATATCCGGTTTTTCAGTCTTTTAAAAGTGTTTGTATAAACCTTTCAGCAGGTGTCATATTACAAGATGACTACTACTGCGGCTCCTCCGGCTCGCTATAAAGCACGCTCGGATGCACCATCGGTGAAAAAGAGCCGGACATCATTCGCCACTGGCCTTCATGTTGTACGAATACGCTCATATAGCGAACCATCCCGTCTATCGTATAGCCGAGAATGCTGCCTTCCAGTTCCATCGTGCCCACCAGTACCGCCGTGTTGCCATAGTAAAGAAACTCCTCATTGTTGAGCTTTACCGATTGTATATCCAGATTGCCAACCGTGGATAGCAAGTGCTCCCGGTTTTCAATCAAACCGATTTCTACCACGAGCAGATAGTCATCCAGCATAACCTCAGCATACGGTTCGGTGTTGTGATGCAGGATGTACTCTTCCATCAGTTCCGTATATAGCCGGACAAGGTATTCCTCGAGGTTTTCTTCAAGAGCAGGGGTATACGGATCAATGGAAGCGGTGTCCTGTGCCCGGGCTGTGGAAAATGAAATGACTGCCAGGGTTAGAAAAAGTATTCGGATGGTTGTACTGTTCATTATCTTATCTCCGTTTTGATTTACTTATGTACATTATTTCAGTCCCCCGGTAATGGGTTCATCGAAGCATGAAAATGTACGGTTCGCCACCCCTGGTCTGTCTTTCTCCATATAATAGTGATGACTTCGCGCTGGATCACGTCCGGGTCTGCATGGCGCGACTGAAACTCCATAACATGCACTGTCCAAGCTGCATCTTCGGATATCACATACACCTCTTCTTCTTCCATAATCGGCCGGGGGAGGGGACGCGGTAAGTTCCGGCAGATGTTTAAAATCGTATCTCTTGAGGGCACCCGCATTCCACGAGTATTATAAAAGACAACATTCTCATCAAACGTCTCCACAACTGCTTCGCAGTCGCCCCGTTCGAGAGCTTCGTAGCGCTGTTTTCTGATTTCCCTGACCGCTGCTTTTATGGCATCACGCTGTTCCCCGGAAAGTTTTTGCCCGGTAACGGAGTCCGGCACCCTGTAATCGGAGCGAGGATACTCCACACCACGCTTGAATACGGTCTCTATCGTACGGAGTGCCCCGATATCCTGCGTCGGATCTTCTGCAAGTACGACCATACTTGCTGCCTTGCCCGGCTCGATGGTTCCGTGGGTGTCCTCGATGCCGATGGCCCGGGCGCCGTTGAGGGTCGCCGCCGTGATCGCCTCGGCGGGCGTCATGATGCCGTCGACGACCAGGTGTACGATCTCCTGGAACACGGCGGGCCACGGTTGGGACAGGAGGTCCGCGTCGTAATCGTGGCGCAGAAAGCTGACTTCGGTGTCTGCAAAGTAATCGGTACCGGTAGAGATCAGGACGCCGGCGCGGTTTGCGGCTCGCATCAATTCCACGGCAAGTTCCGGTGTGCATCCGAACCGGCTTCCGAGCCCGCCCATCATCATGGAGCCGGTCGCATCCAGGACTACCCCGCGTTCGACCATTTCCGCAAAGAGCGCATCGAACTCCGGTGCGCCCGGGTCCACCAGTTCAGGATTGAAAACCGGCCGAGGATTGGGCTCGCTTGTATGCACATATGGGACGTTGACGTTCGGATCCAGTGCTTCGGACTGCCATGCCAGGTCGCAGACGTGGGAGATGCTGTTAACACCGGCGCGGATTACCTCGATCGGACGGTCGGGATAGACGGTTGCGTGCGACAAGACCTTGAGGCCCTGGCGGTGCGCCTCGCGGACCAGTTCTTCAATCCGTGATGCATCGAGATGCATGTACAGCTTGAGACCCATCGCGCCGCGGGCTGCTGCACCTGCCACCAGGGCCCGGAGGTCGGCGTCCCCGGCAACCTCGCCGGTGTACACCGTACGCCGTGGCCAGAACTCCGGAACCGGCGCCCGGCCGCGGGGATCGGAAGCGAAGAATGTAGACCCGGCAAGCACTGTTGCGTGATACAAGTCGGGTCCGGGATAACGACCCATGGCCAGATCGCGCTCCATACCGGCCATGACACGAAAGTCATTTCCCACATCCCGCACCGCCGTCACACCGCCGTAGATCATACGCGCAAGCTCACGGTAGGTGCGCTCCCACCCGGCCGAGACGTCACCATCGCTATAAATGGGAGCCGTGAAGTTGGTGAAGTGAACATGGGTGTTGATCAGGCCGGGGATGAGGTACTTGCCGGACAGATCCATTTCCCCGGTGTTCTCCGGCAATGGCTGCGTGCCCGTCGGAAACACGTCGCGGATGCGCTCGCCTTCGATCAGCACAGTCATGCCGGATACCGGCTCTGCACCGGTACCGTCGATCACGGTAACGTTAGTCAGCGCCAGAAGCGGCGGTGTGTCGTTTTGGGAAATGACTGCATCCGTAAACAGAAGTCCTATGATACAGCTAAACAATGCAAGTCGTCTCATGGTGTTTCCTCCATGGGTTAAGTCTTCAATAAAGATCCGGATCTTCTGCACCACACCGGGCCGGCAAAATTCCCATTTCTATCCTCGTTTATAAAAATGTATCATCTCTTATATCCATTTTATGATTTTCCGCTCACACAAGTCCCCACATAAAAACTAAAGAGGTGAAAACGACACATGATAAAGCGACTAGTGTATAATGGATCTTACCCGTCAATCCCCATGAGCTTCGTTTCCATATTAATACCGTGAAAACAAGTGCTGCAACACATCCAATTAGCAATAACCATGGGATCACAAACAACGGCGCTAAGGATCCAGGCACGCCTATCAAAAGCAAGATCGGATTATCTGCAATTATTCCCGAAGCTACCCACACCAACCCGGCGGCAAATCCAAGAGCAAAGACAGCCGGCACCGTAACCGACCATCGTGCTGTCTTCTCTAATGAGGTCAGTGGTCGACGTTCGGTATGTCGTATCTTCTTTATTGCCGCTCCGGCGGGCCATAGAACAATCGCCGATAGAAGTATTATAACAGACACAAAGAAAACGTAAAACGATCCCGGGAATGACCCGTTGCCGAGCATCATCGATATTCTACCCAACCCCGGTAAGACTTTCACATCGGTCATAAAACTCACCGGTGGTATATCTGCAAGACATGCCTCATCAACGCGCATACCGGGAGATTGTAAAAAATCAATCATCATCTCCTGTGGACACTCGTTCAATCGTGTTACCCCATGGCCGCCTCCCGGTAACATGATATGCTGACCGTTCCTCAAGGTGGCTGCCGTCAATTCACCGTAGCGTACCGGCGTAACCACATCGAATTCTCCCGAAAATATAAGTGCCGGAATATCGCTGATCACCGGATCGGAAAACCCGGCATCCGCCCGGTAGGGATGCAGTCCCTCACAGATCTCAACATCGGGACCGTCAAAACCGATTTCGGTTATTCGTGGATTGTACAACCCAATCCGTGCTTCACGAACTTCCGGCCCGTTAAAAGGAGCTAAGTCGAAACACTCAATAACCCAAAAAGTACCCCAACTAAGGATATCCGGTGTAATGTGCAATAACTGCACGAGGCCTTTAATAAGCGCCTTATTGCGCTTTTCAATCTCCTCTATAATTACAGGAATAACGGGATGTGACGGACTATTATTTAAGAATCCGAAAACACCTTCAAGAAAAGTATCACCCCGGATAATTACTGTCTCGGGCAGATTTTCGCTGCCGTCTATCTCCACAATAATCGGGTTGTTGTTCAATTCTTCGGCAATATCATATATACGCTGCTTGATGCGCGGAAATGTTTCGTTACATGACGGATCAGCCGCGCATACTGCAAAGAAACGTTTGGCTACCTCGGAGACATTGACTGGCGCGTCCGCCCATCCTGCGGCATTGGGCGGAAGGGGGCTGTCGAGCATCACACTCCGTATTCCATCGGGTACGGTACGCATTGCTACAAGACCCAACCGGGTACCATAAGAGATTCCCCAGAGATTCCAGGTTTCGTAACCGAGTGCTCTTCTCAAATCATCAAGATCGTAGCTGCTGACGATAGTATTATATTGAGACGGATCGATTCCCTCATGCATCATATACTCACTGCAGCGGTTCATTGCCTCCTGCATCTGCCGGTTTTTCTCATCTACGGTAAGACTCTGATACGTTATCATAGTTTGTTCACGGTTAAGATCCGGGCAGATTTGCGGTTCGGAATAACCGGTACCTCGCCGATCATAGAGAATAATATCTCTGTCCTCACGAAGACGATTCCAGAATTCATTTCTGAGAATTCCCGGTGTATTCCGAACAAATCCCTGTCCCGGACCTCCCGTCAAATAGACAAGCGGATCCGGCTGCGGATAGGGATTTGTACTCTTCAGTATTGCAACCGCCAGACGTAATTGTCTTCCGTCGGAAACAGAACGGTTTTCAGGTACGATTAGAAACCCGCAGCGCACCTGTTCAAGAATTTCATCGTCCGCATCAAACGGACAAGGGGTTTCTTCGAATTCGGGTGTGTATCCGGCAAGATATGAGCCACCTCCAACTGCGATATTTGGAGTGTAAAAAACCAGAATCAGTATAGAGACAAAATAAAATGGATACTTCATATTGCAGCTCCTATTTTAAATCTTATATATAATGCTTTGATGAATTCCATCATCGTTCGCCGCACACTCTATTCGTTGCTTGTATTGACATCGGATGGTAACCTGAAGTCGGTCCGTAAATAAATTTCACCCCTCTTTACTACCGATACCACACTGCGCAATGCTCTTATGTCCTGTACCGGATCTTCATCCAAAACGACCAAACTTGCCAGCTTTCCGGGCTCAATGGTGCCATAGTCATCCTCCAGGCCAAGTGCACGTGCGCCGTTTAATGTCGCTGCGACGAGTGCCTCTTCGGGAGAGAGTATCCCGTGATCGACCAGATGTTCGATCTCGAGATGCAATGCGGGGAATGTGTCGTCATCCGGTCCGACATAGTCGGTACCCGTAGAGAATTCCACTCCGTGTTCGCGTGCAGCTTTCGCAATTGCGGTTGCAAGCTCCGGCGGGCAACCGTGTTCGGCGGGTCCGGGATGATGATAGAATAATGAATAGGTGGCATCAAGTAATACACCGCGCTCCGCGATCTCTTTATAGAGTTCGATCATCTCCGGACTCTCAGGATCGGTTCGTTCGGGATCGGTACGGGGTGGCGGGTCGACACCCCGGCGGGCAAACCGCCGCGGATCGACACCGGATGACTGCCACCTGAGAGCACAGACATGCGATACGGCATCGACTCCTGCACGAACGACATCCAGCGGTCGTGCGGGATGAAGGTTCGGATGAGCCCAGACTTTCAGACCTTGCCGGTGCGCTTCTTCCGTAATTTCCCGTATCAGTTCGGGTTCGATCTCCACATAGAGCTTGAGAGCGCTTGCGTGAGTACCGGCAGCGCGTGCTACGGCAAGCCGTACATCGGTATCTGAATCGACGGCCTGCGTCCACGAGGCCTCACCGGGTTCCATATCAATAGAAGCACGGCGCATCGGTCCCGCCGCAAAATGAGGACCTGCCATAACCGCTACATAGTATATGTCGGGTCCGTTCTTCACACCCGTTACAATATTGCGTCTCGCCTTCGCGCTGACCCGCACATCGCCAGCCATTTCCCGAACCGCTACAACACCACCGTAAAGCTGCCGTTCGAGTTCGGCATACATAAATTCGCGTGACTCCCGGTACGATTGCATCAGGTGGACATGGCTGTCTATCAAGCCGGGAATCAGGTACCGTCCCTCTAGATCGTGGATTTTTGCCCCTTCGGGCAGACCGCGCTCTCTGTCGGCAAAAACGGCGGCAATGCGCTCGCCTTTGATAAGCACCGTCACGCCGGACTGGTAAAAATCCCGCCCCGGATCAATCAGCGTAACGTTAGTCAGTGCCAGAAACTGCGGTTTGCCGTTCTGAGAAATGGCTCCATCCGTACTTAGAAGTCCAAAAAATAAGAGTAACAGTGTAATTCGTTTCATGGATTTTTCTCATTTGGTGACAATTCGGTAATTATTCTGTCTTTCGGGCATCGGAACCGCATTCCGGGTTCATATAAGCCCCCAATTAATTAAAATTGCTGAAAAGCTGACTGCCGAAACGGCAATCAGTGTATAATGCACACGTTTTGCAGTACTCCATGTTTTCCGCTTCCATGCAATTCCAGTGAGCATCAGAAGTACGATGCCTCCTGCAAGCAAAACCCAGGGAACAAAAAATAGTGGTGCTGCCGTGGACGGCACACCGAACATCATCTGAATCGGGTTATCCGCTATCATATTCATAATCACCCACACAAGAGCAACAACAAACGCTACTGCTATAAGGGAGACGACTCCGGCTGCCCAACGTGCCCGTAACTCGAAGGTGGTTCGCAAAGGCTGCTCGCGGCGACGAACGCGCCGGTAAAGCGCCCCGGCCGGCCAGGCAAGCACGGATAATAGGAAAAGGAGCGGCACAGCCAGAATGACCAGTTCCCCGCGGGAGCCACCGTGCATAAAGGACATGGCGAGACGACCCATTCCCGGCGTTATGCGCACGTCGGTCACAAACGGAACCGTGCGGGTGTCTTCGACGCAGGAGTCATCCGGGCGCGCCAGCGGCTCGGCAAGGAATGCCCCTATCATGCTCAATGTACACTCGGGAGGAAACTCGTGCCCGCGCCCTGGAAACTCGACGTAATGACTGTTTTGGAGGGCATTTGAAACGGCAAGGCCATATGCAGGTGGAGTGACCGGATCGTGTTCCCCTGCCAGTATCAGCACCGGCAGATCACTCTCTACCGGTAAGCGCTCAGCAGGAGGTGCCGGGCCGAGACCCATTCCAGCGCATCGTACCTTCACCTCCATTCGGAAGTTGTCATCGTCGGGGCCGTAGGGTGCCGGTATTTCGTAGCTCTGGGCCCATCCGCCGAGGTCATAGCAGTGTGCCGCCCAGTTTACACCCGTAAGCTGATCTGCAAGCGGCACAAACTGCTCAATGAGTGTAGACAGCGGTTGTGTGTTCCCTCGTGCAATCTCGCGGAGCAGTAATGGAGTCGCCGCCAGTGTCAACCGGTCATACAAGAACTGATAGACAAACCGCTGGAGCGTGATGCCCTTTAGATGGATCGTTCCGTCCGGAAAGACCTCGCTCTTCGACACTTGCATGGGTACCGGATCACTTTCGAAGCGTTCAAATAGTGCATTGTATTCTGTTATCACAGACGGAAATGTGGCGGCACACGCCGGGTCTTCGGCACAATACTCTTCCATTAGACCGAGAGCACGGGAAAACGGGTTGAGCTCTATGGTCTCGATATCGGGCGGCACACTGCCGCCAAGGATAGCCGTGTGCAAGCCGTCGGGCTGCAGACGCATTGCAGCCAAGGCAACTCTGGTGCCGTAAGAAAGACCCAGCAGATTCCAAGAGTTGTAATCGAGTGAACGGGCAATCGCAATCACGTCGAAGGCCATCTGCCGGCTGTTGTACATCCCGAGATCAACACCTTGCTCATCAGCCCAGCGTCGGCACTGCCCGCCGATTCTTCGAAGTTCATCCTGCGTCTGCTCCGCAGAGAGTGATCCAGCAAGCACCCGAAAGTAGGCCGGCCCTACATCGGGGCACACCACATCTCCAAAGCCGGTGCCGCGAAGGTCGAACAATACCAGGTCACGATCCTGCCGCAACCGGCTATCAACAAAAAATGGAGCATTGACAAGTGTCGGCATCGGTCCGCCCTCGATTCGGATCAATGGATCCGGAAACGGATCGCCGGAGAGCGCCCGAAGCACAGCCACCGGAATGCGGATCTGACGGCTATCCGCTGCATCCCAATTTTCGGGGACTGTGATGTACCCACAGTCGATGCTTTCCAGGGCGTCCTGGCTTACTTCGAATGGGCACGGAGCTTCTTCGAATTCGGGTGTGTATCCGGCAAGATATGAGATTTCTGCAAATACAAAGTTCGCAAAGCAAAGCACCATAACAAATATGGAGATTAAGAGTATAGAAAGCTTCATATTGTAGCTCCTCGTTATTTATTGAGTGTAGAAAATTTTCATAAATTCTCTCTTTCATATACCAAATGATAATCTTTCCTTTTCCACATTTTATCATCATATATACAATACCCACTCAGTAATAAAAACAGTATTATTGCTATAACCGGCGATAGTCCAAAAGTATCAAAAGAATTATTCAACACAGCATGCAACATGGCCACAGCCAGAACAGAGTATGAGGATTTGTTATACAACCATGTGAATACTATTGTGAGAGGAATCATCCAGAGAAACCTCGGTAAGAGATCGACAAATCCTCCCGTTGTATAAACTCCATTATAATGCAGAGGGAGATGCCAGAAGCTCCATAAGATGGAAATAACGAGTGCGGTAATCAATGGATTGTATTTCTTCTGCATCTCCTTTTGTAAGAAACCTCTCCAGCCGAATTCTTCATTACCGCCGGTAAAGAAAAATGTACTGAGCAATGCAACAAACCATACAGGTTGAATCTTTATCAGATAGTCCGTCGTTTCCAATCCCATAGCTTTACCGGCGATGTAACTTACCAATGACATACCGGGAATCACCAGCACACCGGTCAAATACCATTTTATCTTCCGTTTTTCGAAAAGAAAGGATCGTAAATAATTCTCTTTTAAGCTTGTATTCACGGCATTACTTATGTTGAAACTCACGATGAATACCGGAACTGCAAGCATAAGGTACCCTAACGGAGTTACCTCTTCAGGCACGGGAAAGAATCCATTCATATCGCTCAATCCATATTGTATCAGGTACATGCGTAAAAAAAGAACCACAGACGCAACCACAGCAATGACGATAAAAATGGTAATCGAACCTATCTTAACACGCGCACCGGATTTCAACACCGTCAGAATGTATCCGGCCAGTAACGGCCCGCAGCCGCCGATCAAGAATGCCGCGAATCCTATATCTTTCGGAATAGTGAAAATAACTGGCAGGAACCAGAAAAAGAAGGTTATTATGAATGTCAGAATAATAAAACTTAAGACAGGCCTTGAAGTAAGAAGAGTTTTCATATTTTTACTCTATATGTTCTCCGGTTCCGGTTTTTATTTCTGTATTTTCGGTATTACGGCATGTCATTTATGGAAACGTGCAAGAGTTAAATGTTCGCATAAAAAACAAGAAATATTAACCACGAAGGGCACCAAGGAATACACGAAAAACAAATTGTATTCATTGTTTACCTCAACGGGAAGAATTCATATGGTCGTAATCAAGAAATTCCCATACCCGCCGGAAAAACTCCTCCGGCCGTTCAACGTGAGGATAGTGTCCCGCTCGATCCAGCAGCACAAGTTGTGCATCCGGAAATGCCGCTTCCCACTCCTGAAAGTTTTCCACCGGAAAAACATCCCGTACTCCGGTAATGACAAGCACGGGTATGTCGATATCCTGATAATCGTTGCGCCAGTCCCACTCACCAATTGATTGCAGTGTCAGTGTGTTCACCGTCCATGTGTTACGCAATGCCGGTTCAGGTGCACGGCATATATCGCCGCGCATGCGAGCGAAGGTTTCAAGATCGAACGGATCGTAAAAATATCCGCGTTTGAAGATATCGGTAAATTCACGGCACACTGCCAGGATATCTCCTTCACCGGCGACAAATACTTCGTGTAACGATTCAAGCTCGGACAAGCCGGTACTATCCATCCATTCG
>SL_3KL_010_SEDDRAFT_10005297_pt1 | contig 11595 bp, 4 predicted proteins | sample SodLakKL_010_SED_2_FD_10381 | JGI IMG/M metagenome (IMG submission 10381)
CGATGAGATTGGCGGGCAGGGCCGCACAGTTGACCTTGATGAACGGGTGGTTTGAGCGGCGGCTGTTGTAGTGGATGGCATTGGCCACGAGTTCCTTTCCGGTGCCGGATTCCCCCCGGATGAGAACGGTGGCGTTGCTTCCGGCCACCTGGGAGATCATCTGGTAGACTTCCCGCATTTTGTTGGAGTTGCCCACGATGTTCTTGATGTGGTATTTTTTTTCCAGCTCCAGGCGAAGGCGTTCGTTTTCAGCCTCCAGCCTTTCCTTTTCCCGCTGCATCCGTTCGAGGTGGATGACTTTCGTGGCGATCATGGCGGCGACAACGGAAAGGAGTTTTTCGCCTTCCGCCAGGGGGTAGGTGCTGTCGTAGGGCCTGTCCACGCTCAGCGCACCGATCACCTGCTGTTGATTTTTAATCGGCACGCAGAAAAAGGATATTTCGTTGTCATCCTTGTTCCTCCGGGTTCCCGTGCGGTTGAGAAACCGTTCCGACTCACTGATCCGGGCAATGGAAACAGCCTGCCCTTCCTGGATCACCTGGCCGGTGATCCCTTCTCCCAGCTTGTAGACGCCCTTCTGGATGGCGCTTTTGGGTATTCCGTGAGCCACTTCGATGTTGATTTCTTCCCGCAGGGGATTGAAGATGGTAATCATCCCCCGGATCATGTTCATGTTCGATGCCAGCAGGTCTAGCACGTCGTAGAGCGTTTTTCTGAGCTCCGCCTGCCTGCTGAGGGCCCGGCTGACTTCATATAGCAGGGTTGTATGATCCATGGGGCTAAAAGATCCTGTAGAGAATTTGTTTCAGTTCCGGGATGCTCCTGCCGAAGAAATGGTCCTCGCCTTCGATGATTTCAAGTGCGGCCTCCGGATTCCACCGGGCGATGTATTGTCTGATCTGTCCGGGCGGGGCGAGTTCGTCGTTTTCGCCCGTTATGATCAGCTTCAGGGATAAAAGTTCCTGCAGATCCGTAAAATCCATCATTGCCACCGGCGGGGCGATCATGACCATCGCCGCCGGCTGCATATCCGCCGGTACGTTGGCGCACACCCGGGTGCCGAATGAATATCCGGCGAGGATCGCCGGTGTAATACCTCTGTTTTGAAGGTATGCAAGGGCTCCCTTCAAGTCTTCGGCTTCGTCGATGCCGGCTCCGTAACGGCCGTCGCTTCTGCCAACACCTCTGAAATTGAACCGCAGGGTGGCGTATCCCTTTTCCCGGAGCGCCGAGTCCACGGCTTCGACCACGTAGTTGTTCATTGTCCCGCCGTACAGGGGATGGGGGTGGGTGATCACCGCCCCGGGCTGGTTTTCGTCTCCCCGGAACAACCCTTCAAGCCGGATGCCGTCCGCGGCGCTGAAAAAAACAGGCTCCATTTTATTCTCTCGCAGAAGACAGCGTTTCGATCCACTGGTCGCCGAAGGCATCGATCTGCCAGTTCTTGAGCAGGTACACGTCCTTCAGATCGCCGATGCTGGCCGGGTTCAATTTGGCTACCTGGGCGATCGCCGCATTGTTGATGAGCATGGCCGGATCCATTTCAAGGTGTGCGGCCGTTTTTTCCCGCCATCTCTTCAGCGCGCTGATTCTTCGTGTGACCGCCTTAGAAGGCGGGCTGCTGTTGTTTTTCGGGTAGCGGGGCAGCTCATCGTCGGCAAGTGCCAGTCCGTCGCCGATTGCGCGAAGAATCTGTCCGGCGTACATGCCGAACTGTTTTTTGCTCAAAATCCGGGTTTTGCCAAGATGTTCGGCATCGTCCGGTTTCTCCCGTGCCAGTGCGATAAGGGTGCTGTTGTTCATGATCTTGTACGGGGGGCGGTCCTTTTTCCGGGCCGCCTCCCTGCGGAAGACGGCCAGATTTTCCAGGACGGCCAGGGATCTCGGATCGAGTCGGCCCGCTCCTTTTATTGCCATGAAAAGCGGCCGGTCGGTGCCGTCCGTTTCTCCGGGCCGCTGACTGCGCAACGCGTCGCAGGTTTCATGGAGCCACCGGAGGCGCCCCTTTTCCGAAAGCGCGGTTGTCAGTTCATGGTAGAGATCCACCAGGTAGCGCACGTCGTCCGCCGCATAGTCGATCATTTCCTGCGGCAGCGGCCGCACGGACCAGTCCTTTTTCTGGAATTTCTTGTCAAGATCCACGTCGAAATGGCGCTTGACAACGGCTTCCAGGCTGGAGTGGGGGTATCCCAGGAAACGGCATGCCACCTCGGTATCGAACAGGTTGTCAATCCGGATGTCAAAGTCCCGGTACAGGCTTCGCACGTCGTAATCGGCCCCGTGAAGGACCTTGACGATATTCCTGTCGGAAAACAACGGGGCCAGCGGGCTTATATCCCCTATGGCCAGGGGGTCCGCAATGAAGCAGGCCGAGTCCGTCGCCAGCTGGATCAGGCACACTTTTTCCTCGAAATGGTGCATGGAGTCCGCCTCCAGATCCACCGCCACCACGGGGGTGGCCTGAAGCACGGCGGCCGCGTTTTTCAATGCGTATTCTGTCGTGATATATTGTGCTGTTTCCGTAACCATTGGGCTCCGTTCGTGTCTTGGTATCGCGGCGGCATAACGGGCCGCCGTTGGAATGCCGGAGCGGGAAAGAAGGAGTTTTTTCTTGACCGACGCCGGCAAGTTGCTTACATAACGTGTACCGGAAAAAAAGTAAATACCGGGTTTTGCAAGTTGATCGAAACAGTCCGGACACCGCGCGTCCGATGCTTTTCACCCTTCCGGCTTCTTTTGCAAACCCCGGTTGTCTGCAGTCACAAAAGGGGCAACGCCGGCGTGATGCCGGGTTTTCAATTTATATAATAAATAGTGTGGATGGACAGTCAATGATCAATATTACACTGCCGGACGGATCCCGGAAACACTTTGACGGGCCCGTGGACGGATTTCGGATTGCCGCTTCGATTTCGGAAGGATTTGCCGGAAACTGCGTGGCCATGGAAGTCGACGGAAAAATGACGGACATGCGCCATGTGGTGGAAAACGATGCATCGGTGCGCTTTATTACCAAAAAAGATCCCGAGGGGCTGGAGGTGCTCCGGCATACAGCGGCCCATGTCATGGCCCAGGCCGTATGCAATCTTTATCCGGAGGCGATTCTGACCATCGGGCCCGTTATCAAGGACGGGTTTTATTACGACTTTGACATGCCGCCCGTCTCCGAGGAGGATTTCCCGAAAATAGAAGCCGAGATGAAGCGGATCATCCAGGAGAAGCTGCCGGTCACGCGCCGGGTGGTGACGAAGTCGGAGGCGCTCGATTTCTACAAAAATGATCCGTACAAGCAGGAGATCATCCATGAGCTGGAAGAAGGAAGCATATCCTTTTATTGCCAGGGGGCGTTCACCGATTTGTGCCGCGGCCCCCATGTGCCGGATACGGGCTACATCAAGGCGTTCAAGCTCATGAAAGTTTCCGGCGCCTACTGGCGCGGGGACCCTGCCCGCCCCCAGCTCCAGCGCATCTACGGGACCGCCTTTTTTGACAAGAAGAACCTCAAGGCATACCTCAACTTTCTCGAGGAGGCGAAAAAGCGTGATCACCGGAAGATCGGCGCGGCCCTCGATCTGTTTTCCTTCAGCGACCAGGCACCCGGGATGGCGTTTTTCCACCCTTCCGGCATGGAAATGTGGAACGCCCTGATCGACTACTGGCGCGAGGAGCACCGGGTCTCGGGATACACGGAAACCAAGACGCCGCTCATACTGAACCGGTCCCTCTGGGAGCAAAGCGGCCACTGGCAGAATTACCGGGAGAACATGTACACCGTCACAATCGATGAGACGGAGTCGGCCATCAAGCCGATGAACTGCCCAGGCGGGATGCTTTTGTTCCGGCGGAGGCGTCATTCCTACAAGGACCTGCCCATCCGGGCGGCGGAAATCGGACTGGTGCATCGCCACGAGCTGTCCGGTGTGCTCTCGGGCCTTTTCCGCGTGCGCGCGTTCCACCAGGATGATGCGCACATTTTCATGACGCCTTCCATGATCGAAGAAGAAATCCTGGGCGTTCTGAGGCTCGTGAAACGCATGTATTCGACGTTCGGACTTGGGTTCCACCTGGAGCTATCCACCCGGCCGGAAAAATCGATCGGCAGTGATTCGCAGTGGGAGCAGGCCACAAGCGGGCTGAAGGGCGCTCTGGAATCCTACGGCGCCGATTACCGGGTCAACGAGGGGGACGGAGCTTTTTACGGGCCGAAAATCGACATTCACATCCGGGATGCCATCGGCCGGACATGGCAGTGCGGAACCATTCAACTCGACATGTCGCTGCCCGAGCGCTTCGATCTTTCCTACGTGGGAGAGGACAATGAAAAGCACCGGCCGGTGATGATCCACCGGGTGGTCTACGGCTCCATCGAGCGCTTCTTCGGCATTCTGGTCGAGCATTATGCCGGCCGCTTCCCCCTGTGGCTCGCCCCCGTTCAGGCTGTCATACTGCCCATCAACGACGATTTGGTTCCCTATGCAAAGGAGGTCGCGGCCTCGTTTGCCGCAGCCGGGCTGCGGACCCGGGTGGATGACCGCACGGAAAGTCTCAACCGTAAGGTCCGCGAGTCGCAGCTGCTGCAGATCCCCCTGATCGTCACCGTGGGGGGCAAGGAGAAGGAGGCTGTAACGCTTGCCGTCCGGACGCTTGACGGCGCCGTGCGTCACGGCGTTGATCGGGATGGTTTTATCCGTGCGGTGCGGGAAAATATTGTTGGCCGTCAAAAGGACCTGTTCGGACTGGGGTTTTAAAAAGCGGTTTCCTTCCGGAGGCCCGCCATCCAGGAGTTGGTGCCGGGCGCTGTCGGCCTACCGCCAGCACCCGGCACCAATTATTACATCCTGAGCCGAGCGCAACAGGATTGGAGCCCGCTCGGTCTATGTCTTATCCGATCAGGCGAATGTTGACGTTTACATTGACATTGATCGTGCCGTCTTTCAGTTGTTCCAACGCATTGGCCAGCTGAACCCCCACGAATGGCACCGCGTCGTCCTGCCCGCTGCCGCCCGTTGGTTCGGAGCCGGACGGTTTTTTCTCCCTTTCGCCGACCATATCGCGTTTTTTTTTCCGGAGCCTGGTTTCGGGCGTTGTTTTCAGATCGTTTTCACTGACGTATTTTCCAAGGGTGGGAACCCGCTCCAGGGCTTCCTTGAGCGTAAACCGGTTTTTGCCCACCTTGCGGGCCAGTCCGTACGTTTCTTCCGGCGTCAATTCCAGGGCTTCATCCGCCAGTTTGTAGAGATATCCTCTTTTGGATTTCTGCCTGCTGATAAAATGACCCAGTTCCGTCTTGGTGCTGTCGCTCAGCTTTGCGATGGTGCTGGAAACATTCTGGATGCGGATTGGTTTTCCGGCGTACTGGCTCATGAGTTCCGTGATTTCGGCGAGTTTCAGTTCCCTTCCGGTTCGCAGCACGTCAACGATCAGTTCGCTGCTGGTCTTTTTTTTGTTTTCTTTTTCCATGTCTGAATCCGTCATTTATGGGTTAATAATGGTTGATAGTCAAATTCTTATTGGTTTACTAATCACAATTCGCATTGTTAGCTGAAAGTTTTATTTGTTGTATTAAAATGATAAGTTAAATTTTATATTAGGAATGTTCCATTATCAAAAAGTAAACGAATATGCAATAATATTTTAATAAAATACGTTTTCGTGCAGCATCCATAGTCTGGATTTCTGTATTTTTAATAAAATTAAAATTCGATATGTTATATTATTTTCCCCGGTGTCCGTGGGGGGGATTTTTTTTACGAAACAGGCAGGTTCGGTTTTCTATCCGGCTTAGCGCACTACCTGAAGGGCATCGTCTGCGGGCTTTCCGCGTCGTTGCAGGATCTGGTGCAGCCGGTTCATTTCCACGGGTTTGGGAATGTAGTCGGTCATGCCGGCATCCCGGCATTGTTTCCGGTAGCCTTTCATTGCGTAGGCCGTCATGGCAACAATCACGAGATCCCGGTTGCCTGGAATCCGCCGCATGACCCGAGCGGTTTGAAACCCGTCCATGCCGGGCATCTGCACGTCCATCAGCACGGCATCATAGCGTATTCGTCTTGCCATTTCGACCGCTTTCCGGCCGTCGGGGGCCGTGTCGACCCGGTATCCCGATTTTTCAAGGATTCCAGGGGTGACTTCCCGGTTGATGGCATTGTCGTCCACAAACAGCAGCCGCAAGCCCGGCGTGCCGGATTTTCTTTCGACAGGGCCATATATGGGCGCCGGGCGGCTTTTTCCCGGTTTCCATTGCCTGGAAGGGGTGCTGTTTTCACGGTATCTGGTTTCCACCTCGAAGAAAAAGGAGGCCCCCCGGTCCGGGTTGTTTTTTGCCCAGAGCCTGCCGTTCATGATTTCAACGATTCCCTTGCAGATGGCAAGGCCCAGTCCCGTTCCGCCGTAGAGGCGGGAGACCGAGCTGTCCGCCTGGGTGAAGGCGTCGAACAGCTTGGTGATGTGGGTCTCGCTGATTCCCGTTCCGGTGTCCGAGACGTAAAACCGCAGTCTGGCCACCGGGCTTTCGCGCCGGATGCACTTCGCGCCGATGGTGATCCGCCCGCTTTGGGTGAACTTGAACGCATTGCCGACCAGGTTCGTCAATACCTGGCCGATGCGAAGCGGATCGCCGATCAGCGTTTGCGGGATGTCCTTGGATATGAAAAAATCCAGGCGGATGTTTTTTTCCGATACACGGTGCGCAAAGAGCGTTTCCAGTTTTTCCACGATCTCGGAGATGGAGAAATCGATTTTTTCCGGTTCCACACGGCCTGCTTCCAGCTTTGAAAAATGGAGGATGTCGTCGATGGTCGTCAGCAGAGACGATGCGCAGTCATTGATTTTCCTGTTGAATTCCAGTTGTTTACCATCCAGGCCGCTTGCCGCCGACAGCTCGCTCAGGCCGATAATGGCGTTTAAGGGAGTCCGGATTTCATGGCTCATATTGGCAAGAAAGATACTTTTTGCGCGGGCGGCGGCTTCGGCGGCTTTCCGCTGGCGAAGAGCCTCCTCTTTTTGTTTGCGCTCCGACATATCGACCACGGAGCCTTCGTAGTACGATACATTGCCCTTTGCATCAAAGACGGTGCGAACGGAAGCGGATACCCAGAAGGGATTGCCGTCGCGTCGTCGTCCGCTTACCTCGAAGTTCCGTATCCTGCCGGCTTCTTTAAGGTCCCGCAGGAAATGCTTCTTCCGGTCCGGATCGAAAAAAAACAGGTCGGTGACGTTGGTTTCCGAATCGATAAGTTCCCCGGGGTTGTCATAGCCAAGGATCGCTGCAAGGCTTTGATTGGCGCTGAAAAACGTTCCCTGTCTGGTGATCTGGAATATTCCTTCGATTGCGTTTTCGAACATGGATCGGTATTTGCTTTCGGACGCCTTCAGTTGCTCGTAGAGCATTGCATTTTCCAGGGATACTGCCGCCTGCGCGGAGAGCATGTCGATGGCGAGTACCCTGTCCTTTGTGAAAACGGACGGGGCACTGTCGTTTTCGAGATATATGATTCCCCTGAGCTTTCGTTGATGCACGATGGGGCTGGCAAGGACGGATTTTTTATTGCGCCGGGCAAAGTAGGGATCTTCCGCGAACATGTGGCCGGTGCCGGCATCCGCGAGGATGAAGGGTGAACGCTTATGCGCGGTGTAGTGGATCATGGAGGCCGGAATGGCCTGATAGTCGGCTATGGGTATGGAATGCGTCAATAGAGTCTGTCCCCATTCGAAACGGTTTTCCGCCTCTATGAAAAGCTTCTCCTCCCGTTCGAGAATAAAAACCCCCCGCTGGGCGCCGGCGTTTTCCACGATGCGGTCCATCATCGTCCGGATCAGTGCCGGCAGATCGATATCCCGGGAGATGGCCTGAAACGTCTTGAGCATGGAACGCCAGTCGAGCAGTTCCGAAAACCGCCTGTTCGTGGAGGCCGCCGCCTGTTCGGAGGGACCCGCCCGGCCGCCGGAAGCGGCAAAGAGGGAAAGACTTGGAAAATCCTTTTCCATTTGTGAAGCCTTTGCGGCGGCCCCCCATTTCAGATATGCGAAATGGGCGTTTGCCAGGTAGTTGTTTGCCAGTTCCGTGTTGCCGGTATCCATGTAGAACAGGGCGGCGCACTCGTTTGCGATGGCTTCGTCCTGAGTGTATCCGGCATCGACGGCATGCTGTATGGCCCGGTTGTACAGGGCGGGCGTTTTTTCCGTCTTGTTCGTTATCCGGGCCGTCTCCGCAAGGATGAGCAGGTGCTTGTGCGCATAGTTTTCCCTGCACTGATCCGCCCACCCGCCCAGCTTTTGTCCGAACTCCCCGATAGCCCGGAGAATCTTTCGTTTTTCGGGGCGGGAAGCGGCGGCGTACTTGCGTGCCAGGATCAGGGCCCTGTAAAAGGAATGCTCCGGCAGAAAAACCTGCCCCGGCGTTTCGTATGCGAGCGCTTCGACCTGTCCGGATCGCTCCATGGCCTTTTCATAATCTCCCGCCAGAAAGAAAAGCTGCGTTTCCATAAGGCAATGCAATAGGGTTACGGCCGGCGGCCGGTCCGTTTCCTTGATTTCAGGGCAGAATTCCCCGTCGCCTGGGTTGTCTGAAGAAAGGCCCCCCGGGGTTTTCATGCCGCCTTCGATGGCCGAGACGTATCGACCCATAAGGTGCCAGGTGGATTGCATTTCCTGGTACCGGGCGTTTCGGATGAAGCCGCCGAATCTTTCGAGTTCCTCGCGAAGCCGGGAAACGCCGACCCCCGTCACCATTTGATTGATCAGCAGATACATTGCGGCCCGGGCCGCAACAATGATGTTTCCGGATTCGATCCCGTCTTCGTATGCGCTCCGGCAGAGGTCCGCGGCCGTGTTTGCATGGCGAATCCAGTGATTGATGTATATGGCGTAGGTAAGCCGGGTGATACAGGCGATCCCGCGGTTGTCTCCGTGTTCGGTCATGGAAAGCGCAAGGTGTCCGAAATGGTGACCGGGAACGACCTGCCCGCGGGTTCCGGCCAGTATGGCGCCGAATACGCAATAAATAAAAGGGGAATGCCGGCAGTTGCCGTTGTCGATGGTCATCTCCATCATTGTCAGGCCCAGGTAGACCGCCAGGGGGTTGTTGTGCGTCATTGACGCGGCGGTGATTTCGGACAGGATATCCATCATGGTTTCCGTTCGGTCGTCTTCGATATGCCCGAGGGCGGAAAGATCTTCCATCCGCATCGTGCGCAGTTTTCTGCGGAGCTTTCCGGTTTTGAAATAGATGGCTTTCCGGCCCGGGGAAACCGGGATCCGGACGCCAAGCAGCCGAAGGGCCGTGATGCCGCTTTCAACGGCCTCTTTGTATTTTTCCTGGTTGGAAAGTACCCGGACGAGGGCATGGTGAATGTCGATTTGTTCTTTTTCCGTTTTCACGTTTTCCAGCAGAAACCGGTAGCGGCTTTCGGAAAGTGATATTCGCCCGTTGAGGAATTCCGCCTGGGCGCATCCCACGTACACGGAAAGACTCAGGTCGTAGTGTTTGTCCCATGAATCGTCAGGCAACAGGCCAAGGGCGCCGGAGAAACAGGATAACGCCATATCATGGGCGGCCTGGCGCATGGCTTTTGCCCCGGCCCTGGCGTTGAGGCGGGCGAGCATGAGTTTTTCATCCGGGTCATGAATCATACTTTTGGCAAGATTGAAATGGCCGACGATGTCGAACAGGTTGTCATCGAGTTGCTCCACGGGGGTCCGGGCAAGCATGAGCAGCCCGATACGCAGGTGGATTCGTATTTTTTCCCGTGCGGAGAACATGCCGTAGGCGGCTTCCTGGACCCGATCGTGCACAAAGGAAAACGTGATCAGCGGGATTTGGGCGACGGATTGCGTTTTGGAGCGTTTTTCGTCCTTGTTTTTTACGGCCAGTGCCTGAATCAGTTGTACTTCGTTGTCGCGTGCGGACTCGATCAGTTCCTCGCGAAGGGCCTGCCAAAGAAGGGCCAGGGTGTCGTTGAAGTTTTCATGGCTGATCAGGCATAGGGTTTTAAGGTCAAAGCGGCTTCCGATGCAGGCGGCCAGCATCAATAGCCGGGCCACGTCCGGAGGAAGGATGTAGATTTTTCGGATCATCAAATCGACGACATTATCGGTGACGGAGGTTTTCCGGATTGCCCGGATGCTCCATTGCCACCGCCCGTTTGTGCGGTCATGGTAGATGGCGCCTTCCCGGTGAAAGGTTTTTAAAAATTCCTTGGTGAAATAGGGGTTTCCCCCTGTTTTGGAGCAGATTTTTTCGGATAAAACGATGACCTCGTTGCTGTCGGCCTCCAGCGTGTCGGCAATCATTCGGTTTGCCGCTGCCGGGGAAAGCGGTTCCAGGTGGACCCGGATGATGTGGGTCTGGGGTTGCTCGATTTTTTCGAGGGTGGCAGTGAGGTGTTTGAGGTCTTCGATGCTGTTGTCCCGAAAAGCGCCAACCACCATCATAAACGGGGTCTTCATGTCGTCGAAGGCGACTTTGAGAAGTTCCAGTGTCGCCCGGTCTGCCCACTGCAGGTCGTCGAGAAAGATAACCAGGGGATGCTCCCGGTCGGCAAATGCACGGATGAAATTCAGAAAAACCGACTGGAACCGGTTTCTGGCCTCCACCGGAGGCAGTGTTTCCACGGACGGCTGTTTTCCGATGATAATCTCCAGGTCCTGCATGCACTCGATCATAAGCTGCCCGTTGGGCCCTACGGCCCGGAGAACCCGGTTTTTCCAGCGATTGATGCTCTGGCGGTTTTCGCCGAGGATTTTTTCAATAAGGCCTGAGAAGGCTTGGAAAATCGTTTCATAGGATCGATTACGCTTGTACTGATCGAATTTGGCTGAGACGAAACAGGCGCTTTCCCGATGGATCATTTTTCGGAAGTGATGGATCAAACAGGTCTTGCCGACCCCTGAGGGCCCCGAAACCAGAAGCATTTCAGTTTCGCCGGCGGCAACCCGTTCATAGGAACGCAGGAGCTTGTCGGTCTCCTCCTCGCGTTCGTAGAGTTGGTCCGTTATCGAAAGGGTTTCTGAGAAATCGAGCAGGCCGGGCGCAAAGGCGTCGAGGTTTTCTTTTTTGGTCATCCGGTCGATGCAGAAATGCAAATCGGATACCAGGCCGTTGGCGTTCTGGTATCGGTCCTCCGGGTTTTTGGACAAAAGCCTTTCCACGATCCGGGATACGGCTGCCGGGAGTTCCGGGCGTATTTCGTGGAGCGGGACGGGGGAACCGGCGATGTGGGCATGTACGATTTCGATGCTGTCCTCCCCGGTAAAGGGCAGTTTTCCGCTCAGCATGCGGTAAAGCGTTACCCCGAAGGAGTACATGTCCGTCCGGTAGTCGACCTGGCGGTTCACGCGCCGGGTCTGTTCCGGGGAAATATAGGGCAGTGCGCCCTCGGGCAGTTCCGGGTCCTTTACCGGGAAACCCTTTCCGGTAAAGATTTTCGACCGGTTGAAATCGATGATTTGAATACCTCGGCTGCGAGGGTTCAAAACGATGTTGGACGGGTTGATATCGTTATGGATGATCCCGGCGGCGTGGATCGTTGCTAAGGTAGTCGCGATGGCGGCGGCGACCCGGAGGGTATCGGTCACGGGTAATTTTTCATAACCCGG
>SL_3KL_010_SEDDRAFT_10005298_pt1 | contig 11594 bp, 10 predicted proteins | sample SodLakKL_010_SED_2_FD_10381 | JGI IMG/M metagenome (IMG submission 10381)
TCCACGGCCGGAGGAGCTGTCGATCACCTCACCCTGGGCATTGGTCAGCGTGTAGTCGATCGATACGACCTTGTTTGCAGCAATTTGCATCATAAATCCCGGGATTTCGTTCAACGGCCGCGCAGTTTACGTGGATTGGATCCGCAAACCAAGAAACGGCCGTCGTCGCGCAGGATGCCCTCCAGCCACCCTCATTCGAACGAACGCGGCGAAGCGTACCCCGATCGCGCACGAAGCGCGCTCCCGCGGGTCGCGGTATTTTCAGGAAACTACCTTCCAGCTCAAGGCGAACCACATTTTTCGAATCAATGCGATAGCGGACGATTCGTATAAATCAGATTAGCAGATGCGCGGAAGCTGCTCACCTGAGAGCCAATCGACGTTGCGGCGGCCGCCGAAGCTGGTCTCCATCTGCACGAAGCCGTGGCTGTCCTCGATCACCTCGCCGATGATCGCGGCGTCCTGGCCCAACGGGTGAATGTGCATGGCCGCGAGCAGGGCGTCCGCCGACCCCGCCGGGCAGATCGCGACCACCTTGCCCTCGTTGGCCACGTACAGCGGATCGAGTCCCAGCAGTTCGCAGGCGGCTTCGACCTCCTCGCGTACCGGGATGTCCTCCTCGCGAATGGCCATGCCGACGCCGGACTGGCGCGCGATCTCGTTCAGCGTGGAAGCCAGCCCACCGCGGGTGGGATCGCGCAGGCAATGGATATCGGGTGCAGCCCGGAGCATCGCGGCAATCAGGTCGTGCAACGCAGCGGAATCGGAGACGATGTTGGTGCTAAAACTCAGGTTCTCGCGCAGCGACATGATCGCAACGCCGTGGTCCCCGAGGTAGCCACTGACCAGGATCCGGTCTCCGGGACGGGCGCGGTCCCCGGAGATCTCGATGCCATCCGGCACCACGCCGACCCCGGTGGTGTTGATGAACACCCCATCACCCTTGCCCCGTTCCACCACCTTGGTGTCCCCGGTGACGATCGGTACCCTCGCCTTCTCCGCCGCTGNCGCCATCGAATCGACAATGCGCTTCAGGTCGGCGAGCGGGAAGCCCTCCTCGAGGATGAAACCCGCGGAAAGCCACAGCGGGCGTGCACCGCTGGTTGCGACGTCGTTGATCGTACCGTGTACCGACAGGCTGCCAATGTCGCCACCGGGGAAGAACAGCGGCGACACCACGTGGCTGTCGGTCGCCATCACGATGCGACCCTCGGGCCGGGTGAGCAGGGCCTGGTCGTTGGCTTGGCGCAGCCAGGGATTGTCGAAGGCCTGCTGGAACAGTTCGTCGATCAGCTGTGCCATCGCGCGGCCCCCGCCGCCGTGGGACATCTCGACCTTGCCGTGTTTGAGATCCAGCGGACGAATGTAGCCGTGTTTGAGAGGCTTCGGGTTGGCGCTCACGAGGCCTCCGCAACCTCTGCGGAACCCTTGAACTGACCGTAGGTGTAATACGCGGCGCAGGCCCCCTCGGCGGAGACCATGCAGGAGCCGAGCGGGTTGTCCGGCGTGCAGACCGTGCCGAAGACCTTGCAGTCCTGCGGCTGTTTGAGCCCGCGCAGGATCGTTCCGCACTCGCAGGCCTTGTGGTCGGGAACCGAGCGGTACGGCAGGTCGAAGCGCACTTCGGCGTCGAGGTCGCGGTAGGCCTCGCGGATGCGCAGCGCGCTGTAGGGCACCTCGCCCAACCCGCGCCACTCGAAGCGATCGCGCAGCTCGAAGACCTCGGCAACCAGGGCCTGCGCCTTGAGGTTGCCCTCGCGGGTCACCGCGCGGCTGAACTGGTTCTCGACCTCGGCCCTGCCCTCGTTCAGCTGGCGCACCAGCATCAACACCGACTGCAGCACGTCGAGCGGCTCAAAACCGGCGATCACCACCGGCTTCTGGAATTCCTCGGCAAAGAACTCGTAGGGCCGGCTGCCGATGATCGTGGACACGTGCGAGGGGCCGATGAAACCGTCCAGCGGGATGGTGCCGAGCTCGCGCACCTCGGGAGACTCAAGAATGTTCTGGATCGCCGACGGGGTCAGTACGTGGTTCGCAAACACGCTGAAATTCTTCAGTCCCTCGGTACGCGCCTGACGCAACGCAACTGCGGTCGGAGGTGTGGTGGTCTCGAAGCCGATGGCGAAGAAGACGACCTCGCGCTCCGGGTTGTCGCGCGCAATCTTCAGCGCGTCGGCGCTGGAATATACCATGCGGATATCCGCGCCTTCGGCCTTCGCACGCAGCAGGCTCATGCGTTCGGACGCCGGCACGCGCAGGGTGTCGCCGTAGCTGCACAGGATCACGCCATGGTCGCGCGCCAGCTCGATCGCGCTGTCGATGCGTCCGATGGGCAGTACGCAGACGGGGCAGCCGGGGCCATGGATGAAGCGGATCTCCGGCGGCAGCAGGTCGCGCAACCCGTAGCGCGAGATCGCGTGGGTGTGGCCACCGCAGAACTCCATCAGGTGATAACGCCGTTCGGGCCGCACCTCGGCGGCGATCGTCTGCGCGAGACTCCTGGCGACCTTGCCGTCGCGGAACTCGTCGACGTACTTCACGCTGCCGCCTCGGGCTGTACGCCCATCTCGCGCAGCATCGCCAGCGTCTTCTGCGCCTCGGTTTCGTCCAGCCGGTTGATCGCGAAGCCCACGTGCAGGATCACGTAGTCACCCGCCTGCACGCCGTCCACGAGGCTCACGTCGACCTCCTTGCGCACGCCGCCAACATCGACCAGGGCCTGTTCGGCCTCCAGCAGCTCAATGACCTTCACGGGAATCGCCAGACACATGGGGCGATTGTCTTTTCTCCCCACCTGCAGTGCAAGAAACCGCGATCCCTCAGAGGGACAACCAACGCCCCATATGGAGCGGGAACGCCCCACGATGGGGGCCACGATGGGGGTCGGACCAGTGCAAGCTTCTGTTTTTACTCCTCTGGAGGGATCATTTCTACCTCATTTCATGCCTTAGAAGGGCAATTTTGGGGCCAAAAATGCCCTTCCAGGCAGAAACTCTGCGACCGCTGATACCGGGCAACCAAGGACAACCATCCTAGACCCTCGATTTTGGCCCCCAACTGGGGCCGACAAGGCCGAAAAAACCCCGGAATCAGGCCCTGTTTCGTTTTCGCTTCAGGGACTTGCCCTGGTCCGACCCCGCGAGTCACCTTGTTTATTCTTCCGATATGCGGCAATGACAACAGCCGTTGAAGCTGGTAGAACACGGTCGCATCGCAGTTCCGGGTCGACATCTTCGGCGCGGCGCCGCCTCACGGACCAGCGGTCCATCCCAGGAGCTCAGCAGTGATCCGACTTCCGCACAACGGCGCCCGTCTTGCGCTTGCCGCGCTCATGCTCATCGTCGTCGGAGGCTGCGCCGGCCTCGACACGGCCCGAATTCCGCCCATCGATGCCGCCGATACGCAGCCCATGCCGGGCAAGGTCGTCTGGCACGACCTGCTGACCGAGGATCCCACGGCCGCGCGGCGCTTCTATGCGGGGCTGTTCGGCTGGACCTTCCGCGAAGTGGGTCTCGGCCGCGGGCAGAGCTATACAGTCATCAAGCACGACGGCCGTATCATCGGCGGACTTGTCGACGCCCGCCGCATCGGTGGCGATGTCAACGTGTCACGCTGGATTCCCGTGCTGTCCGTTTCGGACATGGCCGCGGCCGTGGCCGCGGTACGCGCTGCCGGCGGCACCGTCTACCAGGCCCCGTTGGATATCCCACAACGGGGCAGTGTGGCCGTGGTCGCGGATCCGCAGGGCGCCGTGCTGACGTTGCTCGAGCCCCGTGGCGGTGATCCGGGGGATCGCCCCGCCGAGCCTGGCGACTGGCTGTGGAATGAGATCTGGAGCTCGGATCCGGACGCAACGCTGGCCTTCTACCAGTCTCTCGTGCCGGCTTACGAGGTTGAACCCCTGGGTGACGCCGAAAGCAACTACCACTACCTCAGTGCAGGCGGTACACCGCGGGTCGGCGTCATACCGAAGCCGGTGGATCGCATCGCGAACACCTGGATGGCTTACGTGAAGGTCTCGGATCCGGCAGCCACGGCCGCCGCCGCCGAGCACCTCGGCGGCGAGGTCCTGCTGCCACCCCGGAAGAACCCGCTCGGCGGCGAGGTTGCCATCCTGAACGATCCCACCGGTGCAGGTTTCCTGGTGCAGCGCTGGGAACCCGATCCCGAGCACAAGACTGCCCGCTGAAACCATGAAACCATGGAGAAAAAGCACATGCGACCCGTCACGGTTCTGACCAACCTTTCCCGCATCAAGTCCAGCGCTTGGCGGCGCACCCTCCTCGCCGCCGGCTCCCTGTCGATCTGTCTTCTGCTCACCGGCTGCTCCGGCGGTGGCATCTACGCCAATATCGGCATCTCCGGGCCGAGCGTCGATCTCGGCCCCGTGTCGGTGCGCACAGGTGTGAGCCTCGGGCGCTGGCTCTGAACCTCCGGCCGGCCGCGCACGTATCGGCCACGGATCAGGGACAATCGCATCGAAAACGCCCCCTATTGCGGATAGGCCGATTGGGGCCGGACCCTCGCAAGCGTTTGTTTTTAAATACTAATAGCGATCATTTTACCCGGATTCCACACCTTGGACGGACCCTTTTTGGGCCCTAAAAGCCCGCCCAGTCACAAAACCCGCGACGGCTGAAACCGGGCCACCGTGTACGATTGTCTTAGGCCGTCGTTTTTGGCCCCAAAATGGGGCCTCTAAGGCCAAAAAACCCCCGAAATAAGGTCTTTTTTACTTCTTTATTCAGTCACTTGCCTTGGTCCGACCCCGGGAGTGCGGGTTCAACCTTTCCGCTGACTGTCGAGTCGGGTCTTGCTGGGCGATTCGCCAAAAAGCCTGGCGTAGTCGATCGCAAATTGACCGGAGTGCCAGAACCCGAGGTCGAACCCGATTTCCTGCACGCAGCGTTCGTTTCTCCTGGCGAGAATGCGGCGCCGCGCAGCGTGCAGCCGGAGCACCTTCGCGTGTGCGTACGGCGACCGCCCCAGCAGTTCCTTGAACGCGTAAAAGAGCAGGCGCCGGCTTGCGTGCGTTGCTTCGCAGAGTTCGATCACGCTCGGCGGGTTGTCGAGTCGACTCCGTATCAACGCCTCGGCCCGACCGACGATGCGCCGGCGCTGGGCCAGGCTGGAGGGGGCATGTCGGACCTGTCGAGCTTTCTGGACCAGTGCGATGATCTTCCCCGCCAGATCGACGCTGGCTCTCGTTCTGGCATGGCCCGCGCTTGACTCGGACAGGAGCATCTGGGCAATCCGGGCCACGTGGGTCGTGATGCGCGGATCCGATTTGACGCACCAGCGCTTCCACATGTCTTCCGCGGAGCTCAGGTGCTCGGCTTCCAAGATCCGTTCGGCGAGCGCCACGGGAATTGAGACGGCGTTCTGGCGATGACCCGCGGCCACCTGCTGGTACACGTCCCCACCCGGATTCAGCAGAAGAAGCTCTCCCTCATCCAGCTGCTGACCGCGATACCGGCTTCCGGTCCCGCTGCGGGTGATGGGCGAAATCGTCCAGAAATCGTCGGAGCGCTGCCCCGAACACAACAGGGTCCGGTTGGCGCTGCCACCGTAGACGAGACAGTCGCCGACACGGGTGGCCGACACTACGATTTCGGTCGGGCCGGGATCGGACTGGGTGACCTCCACGTTCCAGATGTGCCCGAGCGCTTCCCGGAACTGCTCCACCGACTGGTAGTGGATGCGGTTGACTCCATCCAACACAGACTCTCCCATCGGAATATTCCGTTCGCGTGATCAGCAGGTTACATAGACGATAGCAGAGCTCCCAAGCATTCGCGCCGGATTCAGGGAATGACCGCCGCCCGGCGCGCCTCCCCCAATGCACTTTTCAGACTGTTTTGCCTGAGACGCCTTTCTATACTCGGGTGTCTATACTCGGGTGGTTGTCGGCGAAGGAATCCTGTCCGGGTCGGGGCCACGCCGGTCGACGCCTGATCGCCAGGAGCACCCCCTGCCGGCCCCCTCGTCGTGCCCGGTGAACCCGTTTCACGCCAGGCGTCGTGCCACCACGGCGGCACTCGATCCAGCGGTGCCGAAAGGCGGCAGGGTCGGATCCTGCGGTTCTGCCCTTTTTCGGCCATTCTATGGAGTAAACGGACCTTATGTATCGCTGGCTGAGTGTACTGGTGCTGACCACCATGACGGGGGTGATATTCGCGCAGGAGCCCGCAGGAAATGGCAGCGGGACGACACCGCGGCTGGTCGAGCTCGAGGAGCGGATTGCACATCTCAGCGAGCTGCGGTCGATTGCGGGCGACCTGCAGCCATGGGATCGCGACGGATTCCATTTCCGCCTGGATCAATTGATGCTGGAGGCGCTCGCGAGGGTGGAGCCGGCGTGGCTCGAAATGCCGGCGCTGGAGACGATCCCGACGGTCCGAGGGCGTCTCGGAGACGCCACAGACTGGCTGCTCGAAGCGTCCCTGTCCCGTCTGGAGGGGATCTACGCCAGAACGAGCGAGGAGCGTGAGAAACACGACGAGTTTGAAAGCGGTTTACAGGCGAGCGTGTCCCGGGCCTTCATCCAGGATCTGGAGACCCTCGGCTTGGAATACATGAGCGGACTAGGCTCCTTGCTCCGGGTGCGCGAGCGGCTGGGCCTGAGTGTCGAAAACGACTGGAGTGCGTTCGAGGAATTCGTCACGCGGAACGTCGAGCGCCTCCACGGCCAGATCCGGCTGGATGTCCAGACGCTGACGGAACTGCGGCGGTGGCTCAGCACAGATCCCTCGAATGCAGACCTCGAGTCGGCACTGCGCGCAGTCAACCAGAAGCAGACACGGAACCTGACGAACATGGCTGCCTGGCTCGATGTCCTTCAGGGCCTCGACATCGACACGGCCGGCCACCGTGCACTGCTGATCCAGCAGCAGGGTCGGATCGGAACCGAAATCCTGCAACGGGAAGTCTTCGCGAACATCTGGCGCGAACAGACCCAAAGGCTCTGGCGCAATGCGGCCCGCAACGGTCCGAATCTCCTGCTTCGAGTTTTCACGTTCCTGGCTGTCCTGCTGTTGGCCTGGTTTGTCGCACATGCGATCCGCCGCCTGCTCAAGGCGATCATGGACACCCGGTTTGTGCGACTCAGCCAGTTGATGGAGGAGAGGCTACTGACTCTGTCATTTGCATTCACGTTTCTTGCCGGGGTGATCGTGGCCCTGACGACCATAGGGTGGTCCGTGATGCCCATGCTTGCGGGGCTTGGGGTCGCCGGAATCGTGATCGGATTTGCGTTGCAGGACTCTTTGAAAAGTTTCGTCGCGGGCTGGATGATCCTTCTCTACCACGCCTACGACGTGGGCGATTACGTTCAGGTGTCGGGCGCTGAAGGCAGGGTTCGGCAGATGACACTTAACAGCACCAGGATCGCCACCCCGAACAACACGATCAAGCTGGTGCCCAACCGGAAGATCTGGGATGACACGATCGTGAACCTGACGGCGAGCAGGGCCCGCCGGGTGGAACTCGAGATCGCCTGTGATCCGGATAACGACATGGACCGGGTGGAGAGCAGCCTCGACGCGCTTCTTGCCGAGCACCCGCACGTCCTTAAGAAACCGAAGCCAGAGGTGCACCTTGCCCGTATCGGCCCCTCGGAGATGGTCTTCGCGGTGCAGCCCTGGGTGCGAACGGAAAATTACTGGACGATGCAAAGATCCCTGCTGAGGGAAATCAGGCAGCGATTCGCGCGCGACGGAATAACCTGAACCTGGGACAGGGGCCGCGCGATCCGGCCCGTCAAGGCGAGAGAGGGATCGCGCCGGAACCGAACCCTATCCCATCCGACGCGCCTGGTCGCAGAAATCGGTGCCTGGCGGGACCATCGCATGACAACAAGGGGAGGCGGAGCCGTGAAGGGTTTCCAGGATGTCTTTGCGGTAACCGTACCATCCGACTCACCCGTACGCGCAGCTCGGCCGTGAGCAGCGATGCGCAAAGGGCGGGGATCAACCGTTCGCAACCGCTCCGCACCGGGGCTCCGGCCAAGTTTAGAGAATCCACTCGATGGGCAGCCAGCTCAGGAAGCGAACCATCGCGCGCTCCAGAGCGCTGGTGTTCGGTTCCGTGGTGTGGGTCGCGGTCTCGCCGGACGACTGAGTTTCAATCCACGCGAGCAACCCGTCCCCGGTCTGCACCACCTCGTAAACCGCCTCGCGCCCATCGAGCGTGCGGGCCAGTGCCTTTGCGATACCCGGGCTGTCGATAAGGAAACCCATCTCCGTGTTGAGCGAGGCCGACCGGGGGTCGAAGTTGAACGAACCGATGAAGACCCGTTCCCCGTCGACCGTGAAGGTCTTGGCGTGGAGGCTGGAAACCGAGCCCATCAGGATGTTCGTCAACGTGTCCGAGGCCGACGGTTCGGGACGGGCACGGAGTTCGAGGACCGTGACACCGGCCGCGATCAACTCATCGCGGTAGCGCATCCATGCGCTGTGCACCGGCGGGACATCGGTGGCCTCGAGGGAATTCGTCACCACCCGGACGGCGAGTCCATCACGAGCGTAGCCCTGGAGGAGATCGGTGCCGACCCTGCCGGGGATCAGGTAGGCCGAGACGAGATCGACGCTGCGTTCGGGTGACTCCAGGAGGCCCGGCATCTGGCCGACGAGAAGGTCGGTCTTTTCAGCCTGGCCAAGACCCTTCGCGGGATCGTCGCTGACGAGCGTCACCGTCGTCCATTCGAGGGCTGCTTCGCCCGCGAGCGCGCGCCGCAACAGCGGTGATTCACCGATGGCGGCGAGGTAATCTGACCCGCGCACGCTGCCGCGGGCGCACGTGGCGGCGGCGGCCAGTTCGGCGAGCCCGGTGTGCGAGGGCGGCAGGACCACCTGCGCCGGGTAGGCCGAGGCACTGGCCCAGTAGCGGTCGAAATCGACCGACACGTCTTCGGCCGCGGTCCCCACGGCCAGCACGTCGAGATCAAAGTATGCGGTACCGTCGCCGTAGGCAAAGTAGATGTCGCCGATGTTGCGCCCACCGATCACCGTGGCAATACCGTCCACGGTCATCGACTTGTTGTGCATCCGGCGGTTGAGGCGTGGAAAGTCGAATGCGTAGGACAGAAGCTTCGGCCTGCGCATCGTGAAGGGATTGAAGATGCGGACCTCGACGGTCGCCAGCGCGTCCATTGCCGCGAGCACGCTGTCGAGGCCGGGGATGCCGTTGTCGTCTAGAAGGAGCCGCACGCGCACACCCCGCTCGGCCGCGGCCCGCAGTTCCTCCAGCAGCAGCCAGCCCGTGGTGTCGGTCTGCCAGATGTAATACTGCACGTCGATGGTCTCTTCCGCTGCGCGGGACATCAGGACGCGGGCAGCGAGCGCGTCGCGCCCGTCGGGAAGGGGGACGATGCCGCTGAGCCCCGGGTTCTCCGCCGCCCGCGGCAGGAGGGCGCGGCCAAGTGCGGTGTCGGGACTGGCCGGGATCGCGACGCTGGGCGGTTCCGTCGGCAGGGGTGGCAGGGGGTGTGCAAGCCGCAGACCCAAGATCGCGACGCTCCCCAAAACAAGAAGAGCCAGGACCACCTTGAGAAATCGCACGTCACCCCTCCTTCCCCTTCCGTCCGGAAGGGCTTCGACTGAACCCGCGGAAGTATACGGGGGACGCGCGGGAATTTCGTGCCGACGCAGTGGATCCTTGCATTGCCTGTGGCCGCACGACCCTATCGCCATCAAAAGGTAAACGCCGGAACCGCTGCGCTCCGGTACCCCTTTGCACTGATCGCGCTGGCGCCGCAACTGGCGACAGTGTGATGAAACGGTTGCAAAATGCACGTTTCCCTCACATTCTCTATCGCGCACAATGTGTGCTCGAAAGGGAAATGCGCAAATGAACTACAAGATCGAAGAAATCGAAGGCATCGGCAAGGCAAGGGCTGACAAGCTGGCGAAGGCCGGGATCAAGACGACGGGCGATCTGCTCGCCCAGGCGGCTTCGGCCAGGGGAAGAAGAGTGGTGGCCGAACAATGCGGCGTCAGCCCCGTGCGCCTGCTCAAGTGGGTGAACATGGCAGACCTTATGCGCATCTCGGGGGTCGGGGAGGAGTACTCAGAGTTGCTGGAGGCCGCCAACTGCAACACATCAAGCAGCTCCGGCGGCGCAACCCCACAAACCTGACCCAGCGCATGCTGGAAATCAACGCGGAGAAGAAGCTGGTTCGCTCGCCCCCGACGGAGGCCCAGGTCACAAAGTGGGTGCAACAGGCCGGCAAGCTCGAACCGATGCTGACCTACTGAAAACGGCGTCAGGGCGTGGCGACTTCTTCGGGACGGCCACGCGCTGACGCGAATCCATACGGCTGAGACTCACGCGAAATATCCGCTTCCGCCTGACCAGCCCTTAACCAGGGAAGCACTGAATAAAGCCATCCTGGCTTTCTCGGCGCNAGATGCACTTTTTCGACTTGTTTCCCGTTTCCANTATCGTACGCTGAGCGGATAACGTCCCTGTCGTAAGCGGGTCAATTCCTCTGGAATTCTTCCAAAGCAATGTGCGACTCAGAGCGAAACACAGCCGCTCCGAAATGATCCAACCTGATACTTCAGGAACGAAAGCAACCTCCCGACGGCCGTTATTCAAAATGCTGGGCACGGAAACCGCATCATTGCCCTTGCTGAGATTGGTGATGACCAGCGCGGACGCGGTACCGGCGACCAGGGCCTTGAATGCAGCGTTCGACGTTGCCGTCTGAGCCGGACCGGTCGTAGTCTTTCTTCGGTGAAAAAGGCTTCGTCGGGCCTGAAAACGGGCCGACGAGACCATCGCATTGCGTAAACGCAGGGGGCACCGTGAGAATCTTGCAGGACGTCTTTGCGAGCTATCGCGCCTCGCTGCAGTTTCTCGCACCGTTCACCCTGATTCATTTGTCGGTCCGCCTGCTGGCGGCGGCGGTGATCGTGCCGGTGTCGGGTGCCGTGCTGGCCGCGGTCCTCGCGGCGTCCGGCCAGAACGTGATCACCGACCAGGAGATCGCGCGGTTCCTGCTGACACCGGCCGGGTTCGCCGGAGCGCTGGCGCTGATCAGCCTGTCGATAGTGGCCAGCGTCCTCGATGTCGCCGTGATGACCGAAACCCTGCGCCGACAAGAGCACAGGGTGTCGCAGGCGTTGCTCTCGGGGTTCGCGCTCTTTCTCGGGCGGTTCGCCGGGCTCTTCGCCTTCGCCGTGCAGCTCGTGCTGCGCGTTCTGCTGATCGCTGCGCCATTCCTTCTGGTCGGCGCAGCGATCGCGTGGCTGGCGCTCGGCCGCTACGACATCAACTATTACCTCACCTACCGGCCGCCGGCCTTCCTTGCGGCCGCCGGGATCGGCGCTGCGCTGCTGGCGGGACTCGCCGTCGTCCTCGTGGCGCGCCTGTCGAGCTGGGCCATCGCCCTGCATCTGTTCCTGCTCGGAAGAGTGCCGCCGCGACGGAGTTTCGCTGAAAGCACACGCCGGCTGCAGGGACAACGGGTGCGGGTTACCGGGCGGGTAGTGGTGTGGGCTCTTCTGCGCATCCTGCTGTTCGCGCTGGTCGCCAGTATCGCCGCACTGCTCGTCAGCGGGGCACAACAGCTCTTCGGGGCGAACCTTCGC
>SL_3KL_010_SEDDRAFT_10005299_pt1 | contig 11593 bp, 11 predicted proteins | sample SodLakKL_010_SED_2_FD_10381 | JGI IMG/M metagenome (IMG submission 10381)
CAAGTCCGCGCGTCTCCATTTATAAACAGATTATGGCCGGCGATACGGAAAAGCTGCTGCTTGATGCTGGAAAGATGCACGGGCACTACTGTCCCGGACTGGCGATGGGAGTGATGGCAGCAACGTATGCCGTTCTGCAGATCGGCACCGATTCTGACGGGCTTGAAGACCTTTTGGCTATTGTGGAAACGAATAATTGCCTGGCAGATGGCGTGCAATTGGTTACAGGCTGTTCGTTCGGCAATAACAGCCTTATTTTTCACGATGTGGGAAAAACAGCGATTACGCTCACAAAACGGGATGGGAAGGGAATCCGGGTTATTTCACGCCCGGAATCACAGGCATACATCCGGGAGTCGTTTCCCGATTTTGACAAATACTATGAAAAAGTTGTGAAACAGAAAAACCGTGATCCTGAAGTTGTGGCTGCCTATCATAAAAGCGGGGTTGAGAGGGCATTTGGTACGCTGAAGCTCGATTTTAACCGTCTGTTTGATACAAAGTGGGTAAAGGTAAATATTCCCGAATATGCGCCATCATATGGTGATGAAATTTGCAGCCGCTGCGGTGAGAGCGTGATGGCCTCAAGAGTGGTAAAACCGGAGGGAAAAATTGAATGCCTGCCCTGTTCGGGTAACGGTTTTCCTGTGTTGGATGGATACGGAATTCATCTTTAGAGATAAAAAACAGGCAGTTCGTTTCGGTATTTAATGATCGATTAATTGCGCTTGCGCCGCTTTTAATTGCGTCCGCGCCGCTGTTCTCTTTGTGGCCCCCGGCGTGTATCGTGCTTTACGGAATCGGGGTGAAAACGGGTGTCCAGTTTTTCAAGCTGTTCATTGTTCAGTATCGATGAAATTTCATTCCGGAATTCCGTGTAGTGATCAATAATCAAATCGTGTTCTTTTGAGCGCTGATCTTTAATCAATTCATGAATATCACTGCGATATTCACTCATTCTTTCAAAAAAATCGTCTTTTTGGGTATCAGAGAGATCCAGATAATCGGTGAGCCAGACACGCGCACTGCGCTGACGTTCATCCCGGTCTATGTCGCCATTTCGTCCCCAGTGTTCGCTACGCTCTTCCTGCTCTTCAGTGACAGCAGTTTCGCCGACCGGATAGGCATGGTTAAAAATATATCCTGAGGCAAATCCCGCCAAAAAGATAAATATAAATGCCAGTAGTACTTTGGTTTTAGTGTTCATATAAAATTCTATTTTTATTGTTCAAACCATTCATCCAGATAGGTTGCATAATTTTCAGTTTCCAGCTCTTCATCCGGATAGTAAAATTCTTCAAATGTGAGTTCTCCGTTCAGCAGTTCCGGCTGCGTTACATAGAATAGAGAAGAAAGGGCAAGGATGAGGAGTGACGCGGCAACGGCATATTTTTTGAACCAGACCACAGTTGTATTGTAAAATGAGATTTTCTCATCTTCTTTGTCCAGTATCTGCAGAATGTTGTAAACCTGCTTCGGATTGTTGTATGATTCCGTATTGCCGTAAATTTCGTCCATTTCCGGCAGGTTCATGATGTTTTGATAATCCTGCATCAGGCCGGGATAAGCTTCCAGTGCTTTTTCAAGTTTTTTCAGCTCGGCTTTATTCAACAAACCATCAGCAGCATCATTGATGATAATTTCGAGTTCATCCGTGGTCATTGTGTTAAAATTTTTCATGGTTCATTAACTCCCATTTGTTTTAAACTTTGTGCAAGTTCTTTTCTGGCTCTGAACATTCTGTTTTTCAGTGTCTGCTCGTTTACTCCGGTTACTTCTGATATTTCAGGATAACTCATTCCGTCTATCGTTTTCATCACCACTACCGACCGCAACAGCTCAGGAAGTTCGGCAATGGCTTTGCGAAGCAATACAATTTCTTCACGGTTGTTGTCGGATGTTTCATTATCCGATGCAAGCTCAAATTCGTCAACCGGTGTTGTGCTTCGGAACTTTTCATATTTTCGTTTTCTGAACTCATCAATTGCCAAATTTCGTGCGATGGAATAAAGCCACGTGTAAAGTGATGACTGCTTCTGAAACGTGTTGATGTTTCGGTACGCTTTTAAAAATGTTTCCTGTAAAATATCGTCAGCTTCAACGGTACTGCCTGCCAGGTAGGCAGTCATGGCGCGATGGAGTCGCGGATAGAGCTCCCCGATGTTTCGCCGGAACTCCTCTTTTTTATGTTCATCCATAGATTCTCCATCGCATTACGGGCCGGGATCTATCTTCGTCGCATCATGGTACGCCCTGAGGCCCTGTTACCCCGGTTAAACGGCCGTTCATTTCTCATAACGGGCATTAAGGCTTCATATTCAGCTACAGTTAACCGGTTTCTAAGAGTATCATGAATGGTACGAATTTCATTTAAATTTTCTTGGATTGATGCAACATTTCTTTCATTGGGGTTTTCGATGCGTTTAACCTGCATCAGTTTACGCTGCTCACTGATCTCATTAAGCAGTTCAAGAGTTTCGGCTACTTTGTCGCCTTCCAATTCAGCCCGCTCAACCAACATTTGGTTTCTCAGGATGCGTAATTCATGCTGCATTTCAGCATGTTGCGTTCTGATGGACTGCAATTCAGAAATCTGTTCATCCGTTAAAATCTCGTAGATGGCTTCGGAATAACCGGCATACCTGTCACTGCGGAATTGTCTTGTGCCGCGGGTGCCTTGCATTTGCCCGGGGCTTCGGCGCTGGTTTCGAACATCACCGCGAACTCTTGCATCCCGTCTTGTTGTTCTCTGAAGGTCGCTTCTTCGCTCAAGCTGAAGTGCAATGAGCTGCTCTTTCTGTTCGGTGGTAAGATTAAGCTGATCACCATGCTGTACAATCAACTGATGTACTCCGGGAGCACCGGCAGTTCGGTTTTGAATAAATTGGGCATCAACGGATGTTGCAGATCCCCAGAAAAAAAGTATGATTAATGTGATAAATGTGATAAAAGTTTTCATCAGATTCTCCAATTTTATGTTTTTTGGTTTCTGTAATTTTAGACGTGATCCACGAAAAAGGGTTTGGTTTTTTTGCCCGGATAAAAAATTCAGACACTTGGGTTGTTAGTTTAATCACGTATTTGAAAAAAATTTCGCTTTTTATTTTGTTTAAAAGCGCTTCCGTTACAATCAATCTTATTTGAATGATGATTTTAACGCGAGATATGGCTATCTATACTTTTTTAATCTCAGAAAAGATTGTACATGACTTGGAAAGAAACCATTCAATACTTCGCAGAAAATGCTCAAATCAGTGAACCGCTGACCAAAAACCTGATTTCACTGACAGGTTTTTTGGAAGAATACCTGATCAACAGAGATGAATACGATTTGAGAAAACTGGCAGCAGACCTGCCTCAGATGACTGCAAAAACATTCAGTGATGATACCGGCAACGCCAACGAAGAACTGTTAAAACGGATACGTTCCATGAGTGTTGGTGAAATCCGGGAACTACTTCGCTTAACCACCATATTTTTTCATCTTGTAAACTCGCTGGAACAACATGAGATTATTCGAATTAACCGGGCAAGAGCGAAAAAAATTGATTTGGACAATCCCAGACCTGAAAGCATCGCGGATGCCCTGAAATATTTCAAAACTAAAAAAATCAGCTATGAAGATGCACTGGATGTTTTTGAAAAGCTTGACATCCAGCCAACCATAACAGCCCATCCGACGGAGGCGCGCCGCCGAAGCATTTTACACAAGCAGGAAAATATCACCGCGATGATCGGAGAAATTGATGAGATGGACCTTACTCCGAATGAGCGGGAGGCCAGGCTGAAACAGATCATCAACGAAATTGCTTTGCTGATTTCCACAGATGAAGTTCGTTCGGAACGCCTTACGGTCGAAGACGAAGTGGAAAACGGCCTGTTCTACTTTACAAATTCAATCTGGAGTACCATTCCGCGTTTGTACGATGAGGTGCGAACAGCGTTTGCCCAGCAATACAACAAAACTCCCGATTTGCCCATTATTATGCGCTACCGTTCGTGGATAGGCAGTGACCGGGACGGAAACCCCAACGTAACCAGAGATGTTACCTGGAACACGCTGGTTGAGCACCGGAAAGCCGCATTGAAATTATATCTTGCGGAGCTCGAAAAAATCAGAAGGTATCTCTCCATTTCACAAAACCTGGTGCCAGTTTCCGATGAGCTGCTCAAATCACTGAAAAAAGATGAGCAGGAAGTGCCTTTGAGCACACAATACAAACGCCACTATAAAAATGAACCGTTTCGCAGAAAGCTGACACACATTATGCACCGGATGCGAAACATGCTGGCAGAGCTGAAGGGTACAGAGCAGGATATACTTGAATCATCTCGAAATTATCGTGCGAAAGATTTTATTGCTGATCTTGAACTCATAAAAAAATCTCTCATCGACAGCGGATTGGATGAAGTTGCCCGGTTTGGTGAATTTAATGATCTGAATATCAGGGCACACACGTTTGGCTTCCATCTTGCTGCGCTCGATATACGTCAGCACAGCGGTGTTCATGAAAAAGCGGTAAAAGAATTGCTTGCGGTAGCAAATGTTCATGAAAATTATTCGGTTCTCAGCGAACAGGAGAAAGTGGATCTGTTGATGCAGGAACTTCGCAACCCCAGGCCGCTTGCACCGATTAAAGCGAAATTACAAAAATCGACTGTTGAGCTACTGGATGTGTTTCGGCTAATTGATACAATCCAGGAACTGGATGAGAATGCATTCGGGAGTTACATCATAAGCATGACACACGGTGTGAGTGATATGCTTGAAGTGATACTGCTTGCCAAAGAAACAGGTTTGTGGTGGCTAAAAAACGGTGGAGTTGTCAGCAAAATTGATATTGTTCCCCTGTTCGAAACCATTGAAGATCTTGATATGAGTGCCGATCAGATGAAAGATATTCTTTCAAATCCGATTTACAGCAAGCAGGTACAATCCAGAAATAATTTTCAGGAAATTATGCTGGGTTACTCCGACAGTAATAAAGACGGAGGATACTGGATGGCAAACTGGGCACTTCAGAAAGCACAGATAGAACTTGGCGAAGTATTACGCGAGAGTGATGTAGATTTCAGGCTATTCCATGGGCGCGGAGGTTCTGTAGGCCGAGGAGGAGGACGCTCGAACCGTGCGATACTTGCACTGCCATCCATCAGTAACAACGGGCGAATCCGGTTTACAGAGCAGGGTGAAATCATCTCGTTCCGCTATTCGCTGCCTGAAATTACCCGCAGGCATCTCGAACAGGTTGTGAATGCCGTGGTTCGTGTAACGGCAGGAGAGGGGCAAAAACCGATCATTGAAGGTGAGGAGACCGAGATGATTATGGATCAGATTGCGGAAGGATCCATGAAAGCTTACAGAAAATTGATAGATGATGAAGATTTCTGGAATTGGTTTAAAACCATCACACCGGTTGAACATATCGGAAATTTACCGATTGCATCGCGGCCGGTTTCCCGCGGGGGAGATCAGGGGCTGGAGTTTTCAAATCTTCGGGCGATTCCATGGGTATTCGGCTGGACTCAGGTACGTTACAATGTTCCTGGTTGGTTCGGGCTGGGTTCGGCATTTGAGCAAATAGTCAGCGATAAACCTGAAACTATCAATACTCTGAAAAAATGGTACAGAGAATGGAGTTTTTTCGGTACAATTGTGGATAATGCCCAGCGCGAAATAGCACGAACTCACCTGCTTACAACCGAAATGTACACTCAGCGTGGTTCAGACAAATTGCATCGGCAAATTCTGGATGATTTTAACAAAACAAGGGAAGTTATTTTGAAAATTACCGGCCAGGAGGAAATTCTGGATTTCCGGAAAGTGATTCAAAATTCAATAACATTCAGAAATGTATTTACCTATCCGCTGAATCTGATGCAGGTTGAACTGCTCAACAGGTGGGATAAAGCTGAAAGCGAAGAGGAGTTGCGAGAGCTAAAGCATGCTCTGTTTTTGAGTATTAACGGTGTTTCTGCTGCTATGCAGAGTACCGGATAAAAATAAAATGANAGCTAACAAAAAAAGCCGTCACCTTTAAAAAAGATGACGGCTTTATTTTTTTTAACAATGTTCAGAAAACCCGTGAGCTTTCTGAACACAAACAATTTAAATGTTTACACATCTTTGTGATCAGGGTCTACACCCATAGATGTTGCCGGTGCAGCAGCAACAGCCCCTTCTTTCGGTTTTATTTTACTGCCAATTAATGCATAGAAAAGGATATATGCATAACATACAACAGGCACAATAAAGGCAATTTCAATGTTATACATATCTGCTACTGCTCCCATAATTACCGGAACAATTGCACCGCCTACGATCAACGTGTTAATGATACCTGATGCAAGACTGACTTCACTGCGATCCAGCCCTTTAACGGCAAGAGTAAATATGTTGGGGAACATCACTGAATTGAACAATCCAATAGTTACAATTGTCCAGAGTGCAATACGACCGGTTGACAGCATCGAGGTAATTGCAAGTACCATCGCAACCACTGCAAAGATAGCAAGAATACGGTTTGCACGGCCTGTACCAAGCTGCATCAGCAAATAATTTGCAACTGCGAACCCGAGAAATATCGATGCCATTTGCAAGTTCCAGTCAAGCGTATAAATTGCAACAAAGAATGCCCACACAAGCACACCAAACACCATAAGTGTTTTCGTTTTGGTATTTTTAATATCAGACATGGCAATTGCTCCAAAGAGTCGGCCAATCATGGCTCCTGCCCAATATAATCCAACAAACTGAATAGCCAGCGAGCGGCTGATGCCTCCGCCAAGATCGGGTTGTACAATGTATGATGAAATCGAGGTTCCGATACTTACCTCGGCACCTACGTAACAGAAAATACCAAAGGCACCCAGCAAGGTGTGGCGGTATTTGAAAGTACTGGAGTAATTTCCTACACCTTCCTGGCTAAGATCCGGCAGACGGATCCAGGCGACAGCAATTGCAATAACTAAGGTTACTCCACCGATAATGAGGAAAGGCAGTAATAAGTCGCCGGGCTGTACAGCAGCAGCTTCCATCATTTCTTCCATAGCACCATCGATAACTTCGGCAGGAATGATGAGCGCTACAATAAACAGCGGTGCAAGCCATGTAGCAATTGAGTTCAGCGACTGGGTCAGGTTCAGGCGGCCGGAAGCTGTTTCTTCAGGTCCAAGCTCGGTTACATATGGATTTGCAGCAGTCTGCAGCAATACTGTACCAAGTGAAAGAATAAAAATGGCTCCTAAGAAGAAAATGTAGGATTCCAGGCCGATAGCCGGATAAAACAAAAATCCTGCAACGGCATAAATCAGCAATCCGGCAACGATTGAATTTTTATATCCGATTTTCTTAACAACTGCACCGGACGGTATTGAAAATAAAGCATACGAGATAAAAAACGCTGAATTCACCAAAAAAGCTTCGGTGTAGCTCAGGTCAAAAGCTTCCATCACAGGGTCACTAAGTGTAATAATAAACGTAGTGACAAACCCGAAGATGAAGAAAACGATGGAAATGAACACCATTCCCACCTTTAAGGTCTTGCTATCTAAGTTTGACATAATTGTGTTTTTGGTTAGTTAATCTTACATGTTGTTAACAATGGTTGAGATACAAAACTACTTTGCTTAATAAAACCACATGAAAGCAGTTTTGCAATAAAATAGTTATGGAATACGGCTGTTTGCCATCTAGTAGATGTTTAATGAGTTCATCTACTTATCCAATTCATTCCAAATGAGGGCACTTGCACCGAGAACGGCAACATTTTTACCAATCAGTTGAGATGGCAGAATCTTTACCTTGTCCTTAAACAGCCTCATTACAAAATGCTCCATCCACTTTTTGGTTGGTTTGATAATGTAATCTCCGGCTTTTGCCAGGCCGCCAAACAGAAAGATGGCTGAGGGACTAAAAAGTGCAACGGTATCGGCAAGGTGTTTGCCAAGGGTTTTGCCTGTAGCTTCGAATGCTTCCAGGGCAACAGGGTCGCCTTTTTCAGCAGCATTGAAGATGATTTCCGAATCAAGCTCATCGAACGTGTAATTTACCAGATCAGAGCCCTTTGTATCTTTAGCGAGTATTTCAAAAACGGTTCGTTTGATACCCGGCGCTGATGCATACGTCTCCAGGCAGCCAAGATTGCCACAGCCGCACTGTCTGCCGTTTTCCACAACGTTTACATGGCCTTGTTCGCCCGCAAAACCGTCGTGTCCGTAAACAAGATCGCCGTTCACTACGATACCGCTTCCAAGCCCGGTACCTAAAGTTACCATCACAAAGTCATTCATAAATTTGGCGCCGCCGTACACTTTTTCACCGAGAGCAGCTGCATTTGCATCGTTGGTGAGTTTTACTGGCAGATCATAGTATTTTTGCAGCATTTCAGCAAAGGGGATTATTCCCTGCCATTTCAGGTTGGTTGCCTGCTCAATCGTGCCTTTGTGATAATTCCCGTTTGGAGCCCCTATTCCGATTCCCAGAATTTTATAAGGTTTCTCCAGTTTATTTTCAGCCTCTTTCAGCTCCTTCACAAGGTTGGCAATGTAATCTTCAACTTTGTCAAAAGGATCGGTAGGTGAGGAATTTTCACAGTAAATGTTGCCATCTCGGTCAACAAATCCGGTTTTTGTGAAAGTACCGCCTATATCAATTCCAATTACATACTCTTTCATTATTTACTTGTCCTCCAATTTTTATTTTATTAAAAACATACTGGTTAAACATGTTTTTAATGTGTAATTCAAAGCCCGAAGAGCGGATTTTGTAATGGGTAGTTGAATATTTATCCCGATTCTTCTTTTTAATGGACTTATAACCATCAAAATGCAAGTTTTACTTGGAATAATGCAAACCCATTTTCAAATTATTTCAAAATAGTTTAAGGTTTTTTTGATTTGACTTGAATTTTCTAATAACAGCTTACTTTGCACTTTTTGATCAGCCATAAACTTGAAATTTTTCACTCATTTAATCGGAAACCATGATAAAATTGTTTAGAAAAAAAGAGCAGAAGAAAGCTGATGAGATTGAAGGCCAGTTTAAAAATCTGGTTCTGGCATATCAGGTTTCTATTTTGCCTGAAGATGACAGTCGCAACTGGTATATCGTGGATGGTACAAATATTATTGAAGACGAAACAAGTTATGAGGATTGGTTCCGCAATTTAGAGGATGAATTGAACTGGCAGCGATCTATCACCGGAGATGCTTGTTATATTGATCCAAAATCAGGGGAAATCTGCTGATTTTGACAAATCCTTAAAATTATTTTTGTTAAAAAATAGCTTTTGGTTTTTAAAACCAGTATGTTTGATACGTTAAATAGAACAATACCCCGGTAAAGCCTATCTTTGGTCTGACGCGTTAACCCAACTCACTCTCAATTTGAACCTTTCTCGGGTGATTAAAACAATACCAATACAATTAATACAATGACAAAACAAGGCAACGTAAAGTGGTTTGATACTGAAAAAGGATTTGGATTTATTAAACCAGCTGATGGCAGCAAAGATATTTTTGTGCACAGAAATAATGTAGAAAACCTGGGTCCCAACCAAGGTTTGGAAGAAAACGAAGAAGTAGAATTCAACGTTGAAGAGACACCTAAAGGCTTGAGTGCAGTTGATGTAAGAAGCCTTACTTACGAGTAAAAATATTTCCATCAAAAACAAAAGCCCGTTTCAATCGAAACGGGCTTTTTTTGTTTCCGGAACCCCAGCCGGAAATTACTCTTCTCTGTTTTACAGTTTTTCTCTCTGTTTTTATTAACCAGTGGTTACTCTCTTATCTAAACCACTGTTTTTAGCAGCAATGCTGTAACGTGTATGGGGTGCAAATTCAAGCCGTCCTTTTTCAATGGGATTACCTGTTGCCCGACATATGCCATACGTGCCATTTTTGATTCTCTCAAGTGCCCGATCCAGTTCTTTAATAAACTTGATGTTTCGCTGGATCAGCCTGTTCGTCAGGTCAACACTCTCTTCTATACTGCCCATATCGCTCATATGATGATCAATCGATGATGTGTCATCATCATCCGAAGAACGTATTTCTTCTAATGATCCTGTCAAATATTCGAGCTCTGTTTGTGCTTCCTCTTTTTTATTGATGATTAATGATTCGAAATAAGCCAACTCAGCTTCATTCCCCCCCCAGGGACCGGATTATTTTTTAATGCTTCCATTTTCTCAGGGTTCTTGTTATTAAAATGTTGTGCATAACAATAACAATTAGTTCTGCCCGCCGAAATCAGGGAAAACCTTAAAGAAGGTTGCGAATTAATCCTACCAAAAAAGTGAGAGGTAATGGAAAAGACTACGAGATACTACGCCATTTTACGTTTAAACTACGTTTTTGACATTCGTACCTGTATGGTAGAGTCTGTTTTTATATTCTTTCTGGATTGCTTTAACAATCGGCCCCGGCTTGCCCGTACCAATCGGTTTGCCGTCTACACGGTTAATTGGCTGTATGTCTGTGGTTGTGCCGGAAAAGAAAAGCTCGTCCAGATCATAGAGTTTATGTTCGCTGACAGGAATGAATTTAACTTCTATTGCCAGAGTATTTGCAATATCAATTACAGTTTTTCTGGTGATGCCGCTTAAGATGTAATTACTTTCTGGGTAAGTATATAACACACCATCTTTTACGCCAAAGATGTTGGCATTGGGGCTTTCAGTTACCATGCCGTCGCGCACCATTATGGCACTATTTACCCCGGCGTCAACAGCCTGCTGTTTTGCCAGAGTGTTGGGCAGCAGATTTACGGTTTTCAGGTTGCACCGTGTCCATCGTACATCCGGAACTTTAATGGTATCCACTCCTGTTTCGTGCAATTTTGTATGAGGTGTAAAGAGGCTGGAGGCCAGATAAATTGTTGGGGATACAGGTGGTTCCGGGAATGTATGAGTTCGCGGCCAGGCGGCACCCCTTGTTATCTGCAGATAAACAGCAGCTTCGCCTTTGTCAAGATCATTCAGTTTTAAAAGCTCACGGCTTATTTCGGGAATTTGTTTACGGATCTCCGGTTGCAACTCAATTTTTAGTTCGGCCAAACCTTCATCAAGCCTTTCCAGATGATCCTGTTCTCTGAAAAAATTACCGTTTACAACACGTGTTACTTCATACACACCGTCACCAAAAACAAACCCCCTGTCGGCAACTGAAATTTGTGCATTTGTATGATCGGTAAATGTGCCGTTTAAAAAAACTTTCATATTCTTCTGCTGTTTTGTCAAATAATTCAGATGCCATTATAGAATATTTAGGCATAAATTGGAAGGGCAGCAGAGAATAACTTTAGATTGATTCGCGGTTCTTAATTCAACTCTTTGAACTGAACCTGCCGTGTTTGTGTATTGAAAAGTGCGACCATAGCATCTCCCTCAAAACCGTTCACACTTCCAGGATTGATCGAAATTGTATCGCCAAATGTATCGAGCTTCGGTTCATGAGTGTGGCCGGAGATGACCACATCAAATTTCCCGCATGTTTCAAGGCTTTCGGTAATTTCGGGATAGGTTCCGTGGTAAACGGCAAATTTCAGTTTGTCGGCTTCAAAACTATAAAAATCTCCATGAAGTGTTGCGCT
>SL_3KL_010_SEDDRAFT_10005300_pt1 | contig 11591 bp, 11 predicted proteins | sample SodLakKL_010_SED_2_FD_10381 | JGI IMG/M metagenome (IMG submission 10381)
GCCACCATGGAACAGCTCGGCGATGGCGATTTGGAAGAGTTGCTTACGGGCGAAGAGACCTGGACTGTCAAGTAACTGCTGCTTAAGGCCATTGGCATGTCACCGCCCGGTGGCCATCCTGTCCCGCGTAAAACATCGCTGGTTGTACTACCGGGCATTGCAAACTGCTCTAACTGCGGAGCGCTTATGAAACAGATGCTGCTTGCGGGCATCAGGGCATGGTTGCTTCTTGCCCTGTTCCTGACCGGGAGTGCCGGATACGCACTTCCACTGGAAAAGGACCGCAAGCCGGAATTTGACCATGACTTTGTAATCGGCCTCACGCTCAGCGGCGGCGGCGCCGCTGGATTTGCCCACATCGGCGTGCTGAAAGTCTTTGAGGAGGCCGGCATCCCTGTTGACCTGGTAACCGGCACCAGCATGGGATCCATTGTCGGGGCACTATACGCCATGGGCTATTCCCCGGAACAGATGGAGGCAGTGGTGCGCAATGCCGACTGGCGCCAGCTCTTTGAAGAGCGCATCCAGCGGAGGCACCTGCCCATGGATGAGAAAAAATACGACGGCCTCTTCAATGTCTCTTTCCCGGTGGAAGGAAGAAGCGTCCAGCTGCCTACGGGACTCGTCTCCGGCAACTACATCTTCAACCTGCTGGCACGGCTGACCTGGCAATATCACGGGACCGATGACTTCCTGCAACTCCCGCGCCCTTTCCTTTGCATTGCCACCGACCTGGAGAGCGGCGAGCAGGTGATCCTGGACAGCGGGTTCCTGCCCGATGCCATCCGGGCCAGCATGTCCATTCCCTCCGTCTTTGATCCGGTATGGCTGGATGGCCGCTATCTTGTGGATGGGGGCGTGCTCAATAATATGCCCGTCCGCGAGGCATTCGACCTCGGAGCCGATTTTGTGATCGCCGTCAATGCAAGTTCCGACCTGATACCGGCCGATGAACTGAAGTCATTGCCGGACATCCTCACGCAGACCATTGCCATTGGCATGCGCACTTCCATGCATTTCCAGCGCGAGAAAGCCGATTTTTTCATCCAGCCCGATCTCAGCCGGTATACCATGCTCAGTTTCGGCGATGTGGACGAGATTATCCAGGCAGGGGAGGATGCGGCAAGGGCCCGAATGGACGAGATCCGCGCCCTTGCAGATTCCCTGAACCGGCTGCGCAGCCATTCGGAAATCCCGCCGATACCCGGTTTTGAACCAATGGAGTCGTTCCGCGTGCGGTCGGTATCCATTGAAGGCCTCAAAACCATACCTGAAGATCACATCCGTTCCAAACTGCAGATATTCAGCGGCTACACCGTCGATGAAGAGATGCTCAACGAAGGTTTGATGCGGCTTTACGGGATGCAGCGATTCGACCGTGTAACCTACCGCCTCGACTGGAACGACAGCTTCGATGAAGCAGAGCTTATCATCAGCCTGGATGAACAGACGGCCAACATCATTCAAATGGGCATTTTCCACAACAACATGATCGGTCCCTCCATCCTGTTCAATGCCTCCTTCCGCAATCTGCTCTTTCCGGCGTCCACCGCCCGCCTGAACGTCCGGCTGGGGTATGAGACGCTGGCAGAAGTGCAATATTTCAACTATATCGGCATCGAACCGCGTCTGGCCTTCCACGGTACGGCGGGATACCGGGAATATGAGAATGACCTCTACCGCAACGGTCGCCGTGAGGCAGGGGTCAGGTCCGATGTCCTTTTTGCCGAAGCACTTACCGGCCCCCTCTACGCTTCCGTCATCCATCTGGGTGCGGGGTACCGTTTCGAACACTTCAACCTTTCCGAGAGCATCGGCTTCCTGGATATTCCAAGCCACTGGAACAGCCTGCATCTTCTGGTCGGAAAGCTGGAATTCGACAACATGAACCGCTCCAATCTGCCAACAAGCGGATTCCATTTCCTGGCAAGGTCCGAATTCGCCCCTTCTTTCCTTCCAAATGATCTCTCTTTTGGACGAATCCTCGGATTCTGGAAGGGGTACTTCCCGGCATCCTCCAGACTCACGCTCATACACAGGCTGCAGGGAGGATACAGCTTCGGAGACGAGCAGCCGCTTCATTACCGCTATTTTGCCGGTGGCTACCAAAGTTTTGCCGGCTATCTTAAGGATGCCCTGTCGGGCAGCAACCTGCTCGTGGCGAGCACAGCGGCTCAGTACCGCTTTTATGGCAACTTTTACGTGACACCGGCTTTCAATGTGGGCAGCACCTACGACCGCATGAACCTATCGGTCTTCGATACCCTGCCAAAATGGGGCTGGGCCCTCACCGTCAGCTGGAATACGGTCCTCGGTCCCATCGAAGCGGCACTTGCAGGAAGCCGGGACAACATCCTCCTGCTTGAGTTTCAGATTGGCAGGAATTTCTGATGCAGCGATGCGATATTACTGTGATTTCTTGTCCGATATCAACGGATTAGCTACCTTGCTGATAATCCATGACCTAACCAGGAGTGCCGTATGAAACAGCCTCGGATTCTCGTACCCATCGATTTTTCCGAACTCAGTCTGCTGGCTTTTCCCAATGCCGTTGCGCTTGCCAAACTGCTGCACGGCACCGTCACACCGTTCCATGCCTACATGCAGGTCAACGAACTGGACGGTTTCTACTACATGGGTGAAACCAGTCCCGAAGCCGATCTGCGTACCCTTGAAAAATCACTCCAGAAAAAACTTGGGGAACTGGCCGAAAAATTTGTGGACAAGGAGTTTCGGGACGAACCTGTTGTAAAAATCGGCAATGCCGCCCGCACCATCGTGGAGACGGGGCGGGATTTCGACCTGATTGTCATGAGCAGTCATGGCCGCACCGGTTTTTCACGGCTTATCCTTGGTTCCATCTGTGAAAAAGTGCTCCGCACATCCCACACACCAGTCCTCATCCTCGAGGAGGAAAGCCACCTGATGCCGCTGCGCCGAATCCTGCTGACCACGGATTACTCCGACAATTCCATCTATGCCTTTGAACCGGCGGCGGAACTGGCAGAAGCTACCGGTGCCACGATCGACCTGATCCATATTGTCAGTTTCGAGCAGTTTGACACCCTGGCGCANGCACAGCACGACAGCGAAGACCGGAAAGTCCGGCTGAAGCAACTTGCCGACAAGTACCTCGGCGACCTGAAGGACCAGGTCCAGACGGAGGTGATCTTTTCGGAAAAAGCAGTGCATGAGGAAATCGCCAGGCTGACCAAGTCTCGGCCATACAACCTTGTGGTAATGTCCACCATCGGTCGCACCGGTCTGGATTTCATGATGCTCGGAAGCACCGCCTCCAGCGTCCTGCGACACGTAAAAACAGCGGTCCTGAGCGTAAATCCACTCACTGAGGACTGACCGGTATCTGCCGGAGACCGCTCTCAATACAAATACCTACGCACAACAGAATGCATTTTATTGCTGCGATAAGAACCTGAAGAATCAATGGAGCACCCATGATCCCGCCTGACAAATGGCTCGCTCGTGGACGCTTCAAATGACCTTGCAAATAAAAAATAATCAGAAACATGAAGAACGTGAATATCCTTGTTCCCCTGGATTTCTCTGAAGTGAGCCTCAAAGCCCTCGAAGCCGCCGAAGTATTCGCCGAGCTGTTTGACGGTGCCATCACCCCCTTCCATTCGTTCATTTCCCTGAGTGAGGTGGAGCTGCCGGAAATAGCCGCCAGCGATGACATCACCACGGATCATGATGAGCTTAAAATAAAGCTTTTGAAGAACCTGAACAGAGTGGCGTCGGAAAAAGTAGATGCCAGATTCCTCAATGACGGACTCGTACAGGTGGGCAACCCCTCTGATGCCATTGTGGAAGCAGCCCGGAGTTTCGACCTGGTTGTCATGACCACCCACGGCCGGACCGGTTTCTCCCGGCTGATCATGGGCTCCGTTGCCGAAAAAGTGATCCGCTTTTCACCTGTCCCGGTAGTGGTGGTCGAGGAATCTTCCAAAATCAAACCCCTGAAGAAAATCCTGCTCACGACCGATTTTTCCGATTATTCCCTGAAGGCCGTCCCGTTTGCAAGAAGCATTGCCGAAGCATCCGGGGCCCGGTTGGATATCGTGCACGTGATCAGCTTCGAGCAGTTTGGCAGCATCCCGCAGATACAGGCAGCCACCGACACCCGCAAGAAGCAGATGCGCGAACTTGTGGATGAGCGTTTTGACGACATGAGGGACCAGGTGAGCACCGATGTGGTCTCCACACGCAGGTCCATCCACGAAAAAATCACGAAAATCTCCGAGAGTGGGGAGTACAATCTGATCGTGATGGCCACCATCGGCCGGACCGGACTGGCGTACCTGCGCCTGGGCAGCACGGCATCCAACATCGTCCGGCACGTGGAAACAGCCGTCTTCACGATCAATCCGCGCCGTTTGAAGGGAGCTGGCAGACAAGAATAGTCAGACCGATCCTTGCGCACACAAAGGTGATTGCCGGCCATAAAAAAGCTTGCACAGTGGTGCTATTTGTCGTATCATACGCACATATTCCTTACATATAACGTGCATTCTGATGGATAACAACCAGTTGACGCGCAAGCAAAAGCAGTTTTTCGACTACATCGTCGCCTATAAAAAGGAACAGGGGATCTGGCCGACCTACCGGGAAATCGCTGACGAATTTCGCTTTAAATCCCCGAACAGCGTCACCCAGAATCTGCAGGCACTGCTTCGCAAAGGGTATTTGGTTAAAACGGATGAGGATGAGTACGACCTGGCACCGGAACACGATCCGGGGTACGATCTGCGTCCGACATCCATACCGGTCCGCGGACTCATAGCAGCGGGATCACTTCAGGAAGCCGTGGAAGCCAATCTCGGTGCCATTACACTGGAGTACCTGTTTCCCAACCTCGACCGCATCTATGCCCTGCGGGTTTCAGGATCCAGTATGAAGGATGCCGACATCCAGGATGGTGATTTTGTACTCCTGATGGACGATGACATCAAAAACGGGGACATCGGTGCCATCCTGTACAACGGGGAGACCTCCCTCAAGCAGATTTTCTACGGTAAAAACGGCCTTCAGCTGAAACCGGCCAACAAGGAGTACCAGGACATCATCATAGAACCGGATGTCTTCGAGGAAGTGCGCGTGCTCGGCAAATACGTGGGCCATGTAAACCGCTCTGGCATCTATAAGCACGATGGCAGGGTCCGTAACTGACACGGATCCCTATAGTTTCCTGTAGCTGTTGGTCCTTGAGATCAGCTGTCCGGCCCTGCGCTCAAGCACCTCCCGACCCGTTCCTTTGAGCCGCTCGGAAACAGGAGTCCCGCGCTCGATCCGGTAGTTCCCACCCTTGACCGCTTCATGGAGCTGGCCATCCTTGATCCACGCCCTTCCTCCATCGTGCTGCAGGCGCTTCCTGTTCTTGATCAAAAACGCCTGCTGGTGAAGATCGGGAAGTTGAACGGTTGTCGGTCGATCGGCTGATACCTTCATATATGGTACGGTTCTCTTATTACTTCTCTGTTTTTGAAATTCCTGTTGGTTCCAAAAATTACATCCCTGACGCCATTTTTCAAATCAAAGAAAAAATAAAAACGAAAAGGCCGTATCCACCCGGAATGGAAATACAGGCGCTATCAGTATCGGCGGTGTCGCTGGCGGATATTCCGTTATGATTTTTGCTTTTAATTCTCCGGATATTCCATTATATTTGTCTTCTTGAGAAAAAACAGTTTTGACCACCCTCCAAATCAAGTAACACATGTACGCGATTGTTGAAATCAGTGGGCATCAATACAAGGTAGCCGAAAATGATGTCATTTATGTCGACAAGCAGAAAGCCGATAACGATGCGAAAGTCACGTTCGACAAGGTGCTTTTGACATCCGACGGCAACGGTACGGTGCAGGTGGGTTCCCCTACCCTTGAAAATGTCAGTGTCAATGCCAAAATCGTTGACCAGGTAAAAGGCGACAAAATCATCGTCTTCAAGAAAAAGCGCCGGAAAGGCTATCAGGTGCGGCGCGGACATCGCCGTCATCTCACCAGGATTTTAATTGAAAAGATAACCGCATAAACCACGGAACCATGGCACATAAGAAAGGTGGCGGATCAACAAAAAACGGTCGTGATTCTGAATCGAAACGCCTTGGCGTGAAACGATTCGGTGGTGAAACGGTCCGTGCCGGCAATATCATCATTCGTCAGCGCGGCACCAAGTTCCATCCGGGAACCAACGTCGGAATCGGCAAGGATGACACTATTTTTGCCACTGCTGACGGGATCGTGACTTTCCGCAAAGGACGCAACGACCGCAAAACGGTTTCCGTAGAAGCCAACTGATCCGGCCGTAACCCAACTTCAGTACAGCCCTGATGCTTCTTTGTCGTCAGGGCTTTTTTTTTGCGGTGACCGGTTGTCCGGTCCCGGACCCATAAACACTGACCCCTATGGCCTTTTCATCCCACGAATTGCCTGAATTGCCCGGACTTGCCGGCCTGAAGACGCACAACATCTACTGCATCGGCAGGAACTATGCCGCTCACGCACGTGAATTGAACAACCCGGTCCCGGACCGTCCGGTCATGTTCACAAAGCCGCTGGCAAGCCTTACCTTTGACGGCGTCATTCGCATCCCGTCTTTCGTGAAGGAGCCGCACTTCGAAACGGAACTGGTCGCCGTCATCGGCAAATCCGGCCGGAACATCGAACAGGACCGGGCACTGGAGCACGTTGCCGGATACGGGATTGGAATCGATGTCACCGCACGCGACATCCAGCAGGAACTGAAGGCATCGGCGCACCCCTGGTTCCTCGCAAAGGGTCTGGACACATTTGCCCCGGTCAGCGATTTCCTTCCGGCTGGTGAGCTGCCTGATCCCGAAAAGCTCACGTTCACACTTACCGTCAACGGCGAACGTCGTCAGACAGGCGACCCCTCCCTGATGCTGTTCCCGCTGCCGGATCTCATTGCCCGTCTGTCCCGGTTCGTGACCCTCCATCCCGGCGACCTGCTCTTTACCGGCACGCCCGAGGGTGTGGGGCTGCTCAGTGATGNCGACCGGCTGCATGCAGANCTGCTTTCCGGCCGGATCGTCCTGGATGTCCGTGTGGAAATTTCCAACTGACCCGAATATGTCCCGCATTTGATTTTCGCAACCATGTCATTTCACCTTCTCATTAATCGCTTGAAGCACGCCTCTACCGGCATGGCACTCGCACTCCCCTTTCTGGTGCTGTGTTGGGTTGCCCCCGTTTCAGAGGCGCAAACGCGTCCACCATTTCTTTCAGATGAGACCACCTGGCACTGGCCAACCAATGCCAGCCGTTACATGTCCTCTTCTTTCGGGGAAACACGCGCCGCGCATTTCCATGCAGCCCTGGATATCGGGACCTGGGGACATGAGGGCTACGCCGTATTTGCCTCCCGCGACGGGATCGTGCACCGGATTGCCGTCGGCCCGTTCGGTTACGGCAACGTCATATACCTCCGCCACGATGACGGCACCATCTCCCTGTACGCCCATCTCAAGGATTTTCATCCGCGTATCCGGAGTGTGGTCGATTCCCTGCGTCTGCAGGACTACTCGTTCGATTTCAACCGGAACATGGAAGAGTTTGACATCCGTTTCAGGCGCGGACAGCAGATCGGGTGGACCGGATCCACCGGAGTGGGGCCGCCGCACCTGCACTTCGAGCTCCGCTCACCCGAAGGACGGCCGTTCAACCCCAAACTGGCCGGGGTCCACATCGATGACACCATCCCCCCGCAGTTTTCCGGTCTTGCGGTTGAACCGCTTGCATCCAACAGCACGGTCAACGGATCGGCACTGGTGCACCGAAGCCGTCCGGAACGCCGTGGCGGCAGCTATCATTTCGCAGCCGTAGAGGTCAGCGGCGAGGTGGGACTGGCCATCAATGCCTTTGACCGTGCAAACGCATCCAACAACGTCCATGCCGTCTACGATCTGAAAATGTATGTGGACGATGAACTCTATTTCCACTCCCGGGCCGACAGTTTTTCCTACAGTGAATCACGGCAGATGTTCATTGACAGGGTATTCCCCATCCTGCGCAACGAACGGCGCGGTTACCAGCGGCTCTATGTCCGTGACTCCAACACCTTGCCATTCTACCGGGAAACTGGTCATGCAGGCCGGCTCGATCTGCCGCCGGGTGAGTATGCGGTGCGTATCGTGGCCACCGATTTCTACGGCAACAGTGCCCGGGCGCATGTGAACCTGAACATAACGGAACCGGGGGAACCCGGAATTGTCCGGGCGTTGCACTTCCCGAAGGGTTATTCCGACTGGCGGATATCGGGTGGTGCCGGGACGTTTTCGAACTCAGATAAACCACCCGAAACGCTTATCTGGCACAAAAACTGGGTGCGTACCGGACCCGCGACTGCCAGTGCCGCCGGTACGCCGGAGATTGCGATCCGGCCCCTGGGATCTTTCCGGGATGAAATGCGGATGTACTCCTCATCAACCGCCGGACTCCCGCTCGATATCGCGGACCGGCTTGAGCTGCGCAAAGGGGACCGGTCCTGGATCCTGCACCGCATCAGACCGGAGCACCCCGTGACCGTCTACCATGAAGGAATGCGGATATCCATCCAATTTCCGCTGAACGCGTTCTTCGATCCGGTGAGCATCGGGATTGCCGGCACATACCCGGAATTCACCCTGTTCCCTGACATCGAGCCGTTCCGTCGGCCTGCGACCGTCCGCATCCTGCTGGATGAGGATTTGCAAGGACGTGCCGGAATCGGCCTGTACCGGGTCAATCCAAACAACGGAAGATTGTCCCATGTCTCCTCGCGCACGGACAGGTCGGGTACGGCCATCACGGGCACCATCAACTCCGCCGGCCGTTACACTATTGCATACGACACGCTGGCCCCCGAAATCACGCGACCGTTGATCGGCCGATGGGACCATGTGAACCGCTATTATGTTACCGTGGATGTGGATGACGACCTGTCGGGGGTTGATTACCGAAGCGCTGTAATTCACGTGAACGGACTGCGCGGCATCGCGGAATATGATCCGGAAAAGAAGATCCTCCGCTTCCACCACCCGGACTTCCGTCCGCAACGTGTGAACGAAATATCCGTGACGCTTTCTGACCGGGCCGGTAACACGACGGAAAAAGTATTTACCGGTGTGCGATACAACTGATCTCGATCCGGGCGTTTTTTGGCAGGGTTTTCACGGCAACGGCTTCCCTTGCCGGTGGCTCGGCAGGGAAATATCCGGCATAGATCTCGTTGACGATGCCAAAATCCTCCATATCGGCGAGATAGATGGTGCATTTGAGCACTTTTTCCCACTCCGATCCTGAAGCTTTGAGCACCTCCCCGAGATTTTTCATGACCTGGCGCATCTGATCAGACGTCTCAGGTCCGGCCATTTCCCCTGTTTTAGGGTGAAGCCCGATCTGGCCGGAACAAAAAATCAACTGGTCATAAATCACCGCCTGATTGTATGGTCCTATAGCGGCTGGTGCATGAATGGTCGATACCGTTTGTTTAAACATAAATTTTAATGGTTTTATTCGTTCAGGACTTTGTGATGACGCAGGGTGCCGGATGGCTTCAAGTGCCAGGGCATACAGCTGTTTTGACAAGAAATTTCACAAGCTACTCGCATATTGCGATAACTGTGAGCTATTCTTACTTTATATATCAGAATGCCTCAGGTAATAAAACACTTTTTTCAACATAGAGGAAATTTTCCGGGATTATTCACCGGTCCTGACCGTGCGTATCCGGGTAATGCCATTCCTCAACAATCATACAATTCAACCCGACAAACCATGAAAATCAATTATTTTCCACAAGCATTAATTGCCGTCGCAATGATGTTCCTGGTCTGGTCCTGTGCTGGTGACCCCAACATCGAGTCCGCGCGCCTGGCTCTGGTCCAGCAGGATTTCCAGGAAGTCATCAGAGCGGCAGATGCGGCTATCCAGGCCAATCCGGAGAACGGAGACGGTTACTACTACAAGGGTGTCGCCTACGCATCCATGGCAGGCGACAAACCCGCTGACCAGCGAGTAGAGGATTACGAACAGGCACGCAGGTACCTTCTTGAAGCACGTGAACGCTACCAGGCTCAGGAAGTGACCAGCACGGAAGCACAAAACCTGAACGATATCATCATTGAAACCTGGGGATATGAGCACAACATGGGTGTCCAGCCGCTCAGCGACGACATCATCAGTTCACCTGAAGACTCCCTCAGACAATCCAGGCATCATTTCACGAACGCCACGACCATCAACCCGGACAGTGTCCTGAGTTTCAACCTCCTTGCCGAAGTGAATTTTGCACTCGGCAACAACGAGGAAGCAGAAGCGATCACCCGGAGGATTATCTACGATATGGAGATGGGCGACCTCTACAACTACTACCGCCTGGCATTCTTCATGATTGAGAATCAGCGGGACGAGGAGGCCATCGAGTTGCTCCTGGAAGCACGCGATCTGTATCCCGACGAGATCGAGATCGTACAGGAAATCGCGAATGCCTACCTTAGGGGTGGCAAGACGGACGAGGCGCTTGAAGTAGTACAGGAACTCATCGAGCGTGACCCGGCTAACCCGCAGTACCGGTTGGTCTATTCCACCCAGGTTTACCAGATGGTTCAGGATCTGGATGACCAGGTACGCATTCTTCATGACGAGATTTACGACATGAGCCGGGAAATCCGTCAAAAAGCGCGTGAACCGGGTGCAAACCAGCAGGAAATCGAGGCGATGATCGAAGAAATGGAGGAAAAGCAGGCTGAAGCAAACGAGCTGATCAGCGAATCCTTCCGCTTTTCCGACATCGCAAAAGAAGAACTCCTGCTTGCGTTGGAGAGCGATCCCGACAATGCCGACATCCATTCGACCCTCGGAATCGTGTACCAGAACCGTGGAGCGCTTATGCAGGACAAGCGGAACATGACCGAGGACATGGACGAGGCTGATGAATTTGACCGCCAGGCTCGCGAATACCTGCAGAAGTCCATCCCGCATTACGAAAAAGCGGCGGAACTGGAGCCGGACAACCTGGACCACTGGCGCTCTCTGTTCCGGGTCTACACCAACCTCGGCATGACCGAGGAAGCCGAGCGGGCACAGGAAAAATCCGAACTCTGATTGGCTATGACGTGATTTTTGGCAACATTTGTTGCTGAACTCACGGAGTGTCTGGTCGCCGGATGAACGGCCATCCAATGGCACTGCATGGAAATAAAACCCGGCAGCTTATATGGTTGCCGGGTTTTTTTATGTCAGTCACCGGGTGTCATGGCTCCACGGTCCCGGAGAGTTTCCCTTTGACCTGTGGACCCATAATGAGTATCATTAAAAAAACCCGGTGCATATCTGCCCGGCACATGCTTTTTAGTCACATCCGCTGCCGAAGAACATTAATATCCCGATGAAATTCAATACCAAAACCATCCACGCCGGACAGAAACCCGAAGAGACGACGGGTGCCGTCATGCCTCCCGTCTTTTTTACATCCACATACGCCCAGGANGCGCCAAACCGGCACAAAGGACATGAGTACGCACGTGTGACCAACCCGACGCGCACGGCACTGGAACAGCTGCTTGCGGGGCTGG
>SL_3KL_010_SEDDRAFT_10005302_pt1 | contig 11590 bp, 9 predicted proteins | sample SodLakKL_010_SED_2_FD_10381 | JGI IMG/M metagenome (IMG submission 10381)
GGAGTCGTTGCAACGGCGCATGAGGGTACTTTCTCAACGGGGCGACGGAGGCTGGCAAGCCATTCCGGAAGATGCGGATGCCCGGAACGAGTCAAGAGGAGGCCGCGGAACGCGGAGCGATACAGGTTCGTCCTCTCTCAGAACACCAATCGAGTCGAGGATTGGAGAGGGTGTGTGGGCGTTGACAAAGAGATTCCGATTGGATTAGGTACTCTGCTTTATGGACAAGCCGGTTTTTAGCCTGGATTTCGAGAAACCGCTGCGGGAGCTGGAAATGCGTTTAAGCGAGCTGCTCGCATTGTCCGGTGAGCAGAAGCTCGACGTGAACGATGAGATCGCGGCAATCGAGCGGAAAATCGAGGCGACGAAGCGCGAAATCTACCTCAACCTGACGCCGTGGCAGCGCGTGCAGCTGGCGCGGCATCCCAAGCGCCCGTACGCGCTCGACTACGTGGAGCGAATCTTTCAAGACTTTCAGGAGCTCCATGGCGATCGCTGCTTTGGCGATGACCAGGCATTGATCGGGGGCACGGCATTTTTCAACGACCGGGCGGTCATGTTGATCGCGCAGCAGAAGGGCCGGGATACCCGGGAGAACCTGAAGCGGAATTTCGGGATGCCCCACCCGGAAGGCTACCGCAAGGCGTTGCGCCTGATGAAGACCGCTGAGAAATTCAAGATTCCGGTTATCAGTCTGATCGACACGAAGGCGGCGTACGCGGGAGTGGGGTCGGAGGAGCGGCATGTTTCGGAAGCGATCGGGCGGAACCTGCGTGAGATGGCGGGATTGCGCGTCCCGATCGTCGCGATCATTCTCGGCGAGGGAGGATCCGGCGGCGCGCTTGGCGTCGGCGTCGGCAATCGCCTGCTCTGTCTGGAGCACGCTTATTACTCGGTGATCCCCCCCGAGGGGTGTGCTGCGATTCTCTGGCGGGACCGTGCTTTTGCACCGGAAGCCGCGGCTGCCTTGAAGCTGGGCGCACGCGAATTGCTCGAGCAGGGGGTCGCCGACGAGGTGATCGACGAGCCTCTGGGAGGCGCCCACCTCGACCCCGACGCGACGGCGGAGAGTCTGCGGCGTTCGTTGCGCCATCACCTTAACGAACTGATGGCGCTCGATACCCACGACTTGCTGGAACAGCGGTATAAAAAGTACCGGGAAATCGGCAGCTTCGAAGAGCGCAAGGTCGCGCAGGTCGCGGAAGCGGTCGTGGAAGAGCAGCCGCAGCAAGCCGAAGCGGGGCGGTGACCGCGTCACGGCAGGGTTTGGGGACCGGATCGGAGGGCCTGGAAAAAAAGTGTCCTGGGTTGAAAATTAACTTGCCTGGCAACCCCGGGGGCGTAGGCTTGATTGTTCCGCTGGATTTTTCTGAGCCCGGCTGATGGTTCCGGAAGATTTCCCGTGAAAACCGAATAAAAACATTGACGAACGCCCCATCGCTTTCAACATTCCGCCTTTTTGCATTTACCGGAGTGCAGTCGCTCGACAGGATCCACTCTCTGCCCCTGTAGCTCAGTTGGTAGAGCGCGTCCTTGGTAAGGACGAGGTCGGCAGTTCAAATCTGCTCGGGGGCTCCATTCCTGCTTATGTAGCGATAACGCACATTCTCTCAAACCAACCTCCAACACGAAATGGCTAAAGAAACATTCGAAAGAACGAAACCGCACGTCAACGTCGGAACGATCGGTCACATTGACCACGGGAAGACGACGCTAACCGCCGCGATACTCAAGGTTCAGGCGGACAAGGGATTGGCCACCTTCAAACCGTACGGGGAAATTGCGAAGGGCGGCACGGTGCGAGACGAGACCAAGACGGTCACCATCGCGGTGGCGCACGTCGAGTATGAGACGGAGAACCGTCACTACGCTCACGTCGACTGTCCCGGTCACGCGGATTTCGTTAAGAACATGATCACCGGTGCGGCTCAGATGGACGGCGCCATTCTCGTGGTGAGCGCGGCCGACGGCCCGATGCCGCAGACCCGCGAGCACATTCTCCTGGCGCGCCAGGTCAACGTGCCGCACATTGTCGTGTTCCTCAACAAGGTTGACCTCCTCGACGACGAAGAGCTGCTCGAACTCGTTGAGATGGAGGTTCGTGACCTGCTCAACAAATACAAGTTTGACGGGGATAACATCACCGTAATCCGCGGTTCCTCGACTGCGGCGCTGGAAGGGAAACCCGAGGGCGTCGAAGCCATCGGCAAGCTGTTGGAGGGTCTGGACAACGATATCCCGACTCCGGAACGCGATGTCGACAAGCCGTTCCTGATGGAGGTGGAGGACGTGTTCTCGATTACCGGCCGCGGGACCGTGGCGACCGGCCGGATCACCCGGGGCAAGGTGAAGGTCGGCGATACGGTCGAGATCGTCGGCTTGACCGACACCCGCAGCACCGTGGTCACCGGCGTCGAGATGTTCCGGAAAATCCTGAACTCGGGCGAGGCGGGCGACAACGTCGGTCTGCTCCTGCGCGGGGTCGCGAAGGATGAAATTGAGCGCGGCCAGGTCATCGCGGCGCCGAAGAGCATCACACCCCATACCCAGGGGCAGGCCGAGGTCTATGTTCTGGCGAAGGAGGAAGGCGGACGCCACACGCCGTTCTTCAACGGCTATCGTCCGCAGTTCTACTTCGGGACGACGGATGTAACCGGTGTGGTAAACCTGCCCGACGGCGTGGAGATGGTGATGCCCGGCGACAACCTGACCGTCTCCGTCGATCTGCAGAAGTCCATCGCAATGGAGGCGGGCCAGCGGTTTGCGATCCGCGAGGGCGGCCGTACGATCGGCGCCGGGCGGATCACGGAGATCATAAAATAAACGATATTTCCTTAACCCTCAGTCGTTGCCAAGCACATGATCGCTTCGCAGCGACTGCGTGCTTTCCGACACACAGGGCAGTAGTTCAATTGGTAGAGCGTCGGTCTCCAAAACCGAAAGTTGGGGGTTCGAGTCCCTCCTGCCCTGCCAGAATCCAGAAATCATAACCATGGCGAATCCATTCCGTAAGATACGAATCTTCTTCGGTGAGACCGTCGGCGAGTTGCAGAAGTCGGTATGGCCGACGCGCAAAGAGCTGAAGGACTCGACGATTGTGGTCATGATCGCCCTCGCCCTGATGGGCGCCTATATTGCCGTTGCAGATTTCAGCATCTACAACTGGATTACCTTTCTGACCGGGCTGGTGCGCGGGTAAATGAAAAGTGGAAACGTCATCGAATCGGACATGAGCGAGACAAGCTCCAAAAACAGCGGTGCGTGGTACGTCGTGCAGACCCTTTCCAACAAGGAAGGCGGGGTCAAACGCTACCTGGATCGCTATATCGCGAGCGAGGAGATGGAGGACTACATCTTCGAGGTGCTGATGCCGACCGAGACGGTGACGGAGGTCAAATCGGGGAAGAAGAAGCAAATCGTACGCAAGCTCTATCCAGGCTATGTTTTCGTGCACATGCGCCTGTACGACGACGAGGGAAACCTGCTGCAGCAGCCGTGGCATTACGTCAACGGCGCGGACGGGGTGATCGGGTTTGTCGGCGGGCAGCGTCCTCACGCTCTTAAAGAGGCGGAGATCGCGCGTATCCTGAACCAGATCACGGAGTCGGAGGGCAAGGAGGTGCCGAAGGTTCAGTACGAGGTCGGCGAGGAAGTGAAGATCACGGACGGCCCCTTCCTGAATCTGACGGGGCGGATCGACGAAATCGACCCCGAGCGGGGCAAACTCAAGGTCTCCGTCTCGATTTTTGGCCGTTTTACTCCGGTTGAACTGGAATATTGGCAGGTCGAACGCGTTACCGAATAACTGTATTGAGATATCTGAGAGATCATGGCGAAGAAAGTAACAGGAACGATCAAACTGCAGCTACCCGCAGGTGCGGCCAATCCGGCTCCGCCGGTCGGGCCGGCGCTCGGTGCCGCCGGCGTGAACATCATGGCGTTCTGCAAGGAGTATAACGCCCGGACGAAGGACCAGGCGGGGACGATCCTGCCCTGCGTGATCACGGTGTACGCGGACCGCAGCTTTTCATTTATTCTCAAGTCGCCGCCCGCCGCCATTCTGTTGAAGAAGGCCGCCGGCATCGCCAAGGGGTCGGGGGTTCCGAACCGCGACCGGGTGGGAAAGGTTACCCGGAAGCAGCTGGCTGAGATCGCCGTGACGAAGCGGGAGGATCTCACCGCCGGCTCGGATGAAGCGGCGTTGCGGATCATCGCAGGAACGGCGCGGAGCATGGGCATCGAAGTCGTCGACTGAAGCGGGTCGTCGATGCGCGTATTCACTTGAAACCAAGCACTATCATTATTCACCGACAACGAAAGAAAGGGGAAGGGAGTTTGCCATGATTGCAGCAAGCAAACGTTATCGTACCGCCCATGATGTCGCCGATCTGCAGCGGACGTATCCGCTCGAAGAGGCCATCGACATTTTACAGCGGATGCCCAAGGCCCGGTTCGACGAGACCGTCGAGCTGTCGGCTAAACTCAATGTGGATCCGCGTCAGAGCACGCAGATGGTCCGCGGGGTCGTGAACCTGCCGAAAGGGAGCGGCAAGCAGGTCCGCGCGATCGTTTTCACGGACGATCCGGAGGCCGCGAAAGCGGCGGGCGCGGATGAAGCGGGCCTGGAGGATCTCATCGAGAAAATTCAGGGGGGGTGGACGGATTTCGACGTGGCGATCGCGACGCCGGCAGCGATGAAGGAGGTGCGCAAGGTCGCGCGCGTTCTCGGGCCACGCGGGTTGATGCCGAATCCGAAGAGCGGAACCGTGACCGACGATGTCGCATCGGCTGTCAAGGAGATCAAGCTCGGCGGCCGCGTTGAGTTCAAGATGGACAAGACCGCGAATATCGGGGTTGTGGTGGGCAAGCGGTCCCACTCCAAGGAGGACCTGGTCGAGAATATTCAGTCGGTCATCGCCGCGATCGGCAAGGCGCGACCGGAGTCGTTCAAGGGGAAATACATTAAAAGCATGACCCTGACCGCCACCATGACGCCGGGCGTCAAGCTCGATCCCAACCTTTACAACCAATATTGAGTCGGAGGCATCACGTGTCATGAGACCCGAAAAGAAATATCTCGTCGAGGAAGTCGCATCCCATCTTGGGAAATCCGACTATGTTTTCATTGCCGATTACACGCGCATCACCGTGGCGGAGACGGCGGAACTGCGAAAGGCGCTCGCGGAACACGATGCCGAGTTTCATGTCGTAAAGAACTCGGTGCTCCAATTGGCGGCAAAGGAGAAGGGGCTGCCGTCGCTCGATTCCTGGATGGAGGGCCCCAACGCGATCATTGTGGGGGGGCGGGAAGCCGCACCAGTCGCCAAGGCGCTTGAGAAGTTCTTTAAGAGCAAGCAGAAGATCGAAGTCAAAGGGGGGCTGCTGGAGGAGAGGACGCTCTCGGCCGACGATGTCAAGGCTCTGGCCCAGCTCCCGCCCGCCGAAGTCCTGAAGGCGCAGTTGCTCGCATTGTTCAATACACCGGCCACGCAGATGGCGCGGATCATCCAGGCGGTCCCGCAGGGGCTGTTGAATGTCCTCCAGGCAAAGGCCGATCAGGGCGACGAGGCGTGAGCAATCGTATTCCGCATCGTCCGGCTCATCATCACGCAGGCAGCAGAAGCATTTCAGAAATACAATCCGAAGGAAGGTGTTAGGGGAAACGATTCCCTTAAACGTCGAAAGCGGCAGATGCGCGAGTAGCGCTAACCCTTCAAGGAAGGCAACCATGGCAGAAATAACAAAAGAACAAGTCGTCGAATGGCTCAGCAGCCAGTCCGTGCTCGAGATCTCGGGTCTGGTTAAGGAACTGGAGGAGAAGTGGGGCGTCAGCGCCGCCGCTCCCGTTGCGGTCGCAGCTGGCGGTCCCGCAGGCGGAGGCGAAGCGGAGCCAGTGGAGGAGAAAACTGAGTTCGACGTCATTCTCAATGCGGCGGGCGGAAACAAGATCGCCGTCATCAAGGAGGTGCGCGCCATCACCGGCCTGGGCCTGAAAGAGGCCAAGGAGCTGGTTGAGAGCGCGCCGAAGCCCGTAAAGGAAGGCGCTTCCAAGGAGGAGGCGGAGGAGTTGAGGAAAAAACTCGCCGACGCCGGAGCCGAAGTGGAAGTCAAATAACCCTGACCGCAATCACGCAATCGTCGACCATTCTGCGCCGGGCAGGTTCCGCTTGTGAATCTGTCCGGCTTCCCTGTGTCCGCATACAATAGTCCGGAACCATCATTCAATTCTCACCACCTGCTATCCATGTCTGAACGCATTAATTTCGGCAAATTGACAGAGGTCATCGATCCACCCAACCTGATCGAGATTCAGACGAACTCGTTTACGGAGTTTTTGCAACAAGAGGCGAGCCCGAGCCAGCGGAAGCCGCTTGGTTTGGAAGCCGTCTTCCGGGAGGTGTTCCCGATCGAGAGCTACGACGCCCGCTGTCAACTCGAGTACGTGTCTTACAGCTTGAACGGACCGAAGATCACCGAAATGGACTGCATCCGCGAGGGGGTAAGCTATTCGATCTCGCTCTATGTGAAGCTCCGCCTGAAGGAGGAGGACTCGATCAAAGACGAGGAGATCTACATGGGCGAGCTGCCGATGATGACGCAGCGTGGATCCTTTGTCATCAACGGTGCGGAACGAGTGGTGGTGTCGCAGCTGCACCGTTCTCCGGGAATCTGTTTTGAAGCGACTCCCCACACGAGCGGTAAGACCTTGTACAGTTTCCGGATCATCCCGGACCGCGGGACCTGGTTGGAGACGCAATTCGATCAGAACGACCTGCTGTACGTCTACCTCGACCGCCGCCGTCGTCGCCGCAAGTTCCTGCTGACGACGTTGTTGCGTGCGATGGGGTACGGCTCGGATTTCGAGATCCTCAATTTCTTCTACGACATCCAGGACCTCGATGTCGCGAAGGCGCTGGAGATGGACACGGTGAGTCGTTTGGTTCTCGTGGAGGACTTGGTGGATGCCGAGCACGGGGTGGTTCTGGCCCGTAGTTTTGAGCCGTTGACGAAAAGCATCGTGCGGGGGATCGAGAAGGCCGGCATCGCGACCGTCCGGGTCATCGACACGACGGAGGATGAAGGCGCGATTATCCGGTGCCTGAAAAAGGATCCGACCCGGAACGAAGAAGAGGCGCTGAAGGACATCTACAAGCGTTTGCGACCGGGCGAGCCGCCGACCACGGCGAACGCGAAGGCCCTGCTCAAGCGCCTGTTTCAGGATCCCAAGCGCTACGATCTCGGCCGGGTCGGCCGCTATAAGCTGAATCAGAAGCTCGGGCTGAAAACGGAGCTGGAGACCCGGACGATCGGAGTCGAAGACATTGTGGAGGCTACGAGGTACCTGGTTAAGCTGAAGCGGGGCGAGGGTTATGTGGACGACATCGACCACCTCGGCAGTCGCCGGGTTCGGACGGTGGGCGAGCTTCTGATGAACCAGTGCCGGATCGGGCTGGCGCGCACGGAGCGCCTGGTGAAGGAGCGGATGACGATGTACGACCAGAGCGTCGACTCGATTACCCCGCAGAAGCTGATCAATCCGAAGGCACTGAGCACGGTGATCCGCGACTTTTTCGCGCGCAGCCAGCTGAGCCAGTTCATGGACCAGATCAACCCGCTGGCGGAGTTGAAGCACAAGCGCGCGCTTTCCGCCTTGGGGCCCGGCGGGTTGAACCGCGAACGCGCCGGTTTCGAAGTGCGCGATGTGCATCCGTCGCATTACGGCCGAATCTGCCCGGTGGAAACCCCGGAAGGACCGAACATCGGGTTGATCAACTCGCTGACGGTCTACAGCCGGGTGAACGAGTTTGGCTTCATCGAGACCCCCTATCGGACGGTGAAAAAGGGGAACGTGAGCGAGGAAGTGGTGTTCCTGACGGCCGACCAGGAGGAGGGACACGTCATCGCGCAGGCGAATTCCGAAATCGACGAGAAGGGGATGCTCCACGGGCGGGTCACGGCCCGTCAGGGGGACGACTTTATCGAAGTGGAACCGACGCAGGTCGAGTACATGGACGTCTCGCCAAAGCAGCTGGTTTCCGTTTCCGCGGGCCTTATCCCATTCCTTGAGCACGACGATGCCAATCGGGCGTTGATGGGCTCGAACATGCAGCGCCAGGGGGTGCCGCTTCTGCAGACGGAGGCGCCTATGGTCGGCACGGGGATCGAAGAACGGGTGGCGCGGGACTCGCATACGCTGGTCGTCGCCGAGGCTCCGGGCATCGTGGCGACGGTCGATGCGCGGCGCATCATCGTCACCTCCGACGGCACGGTCTCCCCGCGGGTCGAGAAAACGTTGAAGAGCGACCCCAAAAACGGGGTTTACGTGTACCGGTTGCGCAAGTTTCTCCGCTCGAATGCCGGGACTTGTTTCAACCAGAAGCCGCTGGTGCGGCGCGGACAGAAGGTGAAGGCGGGTGAGGTGCTCGCAGATGGTGCGTCAACCGACAAGGGGGAGCTTGCGGTCGGACGCAATGTGCTCGTGGCCTACATGCCGTGGAACGGATACAACTTTGAGGACGCGATTCTGATTTCGGAGAAGCTGATCACGAACGACACCTACACCTCCATCCATATCGAGGAGTTTGAGGTGACGGCCCGCGACACGAAGCTTGGACCCGAGGAGATCACCCGTGACATTCCCAACGTCGGAGAGGAAGCGTTGAAGAACCTGAATCACGATGGCGTGGTCCGGGTCGGGGCGGAGGTGAAGCCCGGCGACATCCTTGTCGGCAAGATCACGCCAAAGTCGGAAACCGAACTGGCTCCGGAGGAAAAACTACTGCGCGCGATCTTCGGCGAGAAGGCAGCCGATGTGAAAGACACATCGTTGCTGGTTCCCTCCGGCTGCTACGGGATCATAATGGACGTCAAGGCCTCGAGCCGGGTCGACGGAGAGCAGGAGAAGCTCTCTCCGAGCGACCGCCGCAGGCAGATCAAAAAGATCAACGAAGAGTATCGAACGCAGGCGGACAAACTGCGCGAGTCGTTGACCGAAGCGCTCTCGAATATTCTCCTGGGAGAGAAGATACCATTGGACGTGGTCAACTCTGAAACCGGCGAGGTGATCATACCCGCCAACCGAAAGATCACCAAGACGCTGTTGCGGCGGCTGGCCTCCGTGTACAAGACGATCGACATCGATCCGTCACCCGTCCGGATCAAGATCATGGAGATCATCGGTTCGTTCAAAAGCAAGTTTGAGGAGCTGGAACAGGAACAGGAGCGCAAGATTGAGACTGTTGAGGCGGGCGAGGATGTGGAACAGGGCGTTGTCAAGAACGTCAAGGTCTACATCGCCACCAAGCGCAAGGTCCAGGTCGGCGACAAGATGGCGGGGCGCCACGGCAACAAGGGCGTGGTGGCACGTATCGTTCCCGAAGAGGACATGCCGTACCTGCCGGACGGTACGTCCGTCGAGATCTGCCTCAACCCGCTCGGGGTTCCGAGCCGGATGAATGTCGGGCAGGTGCTCGAATGTCACCTGGGATGGGCCTGCAAGAAGCTGGGCCTGAAGATTGCAACCCCGGTTTTCGACGGAATTCAGGAGAATCAGATAAAGGAGTACTTGAAGCAGGCGGACTTGCCCGTTGAAGGGAAGAGTGTTCTGTTTGACGGCAGGACCGGGGAACCGCTGGATCAGACGGTAGTTGTGGGATATACGTATATGCTCAAGCTGAACCATCTGGTTGCGGACAAGATCCACGCCCGGGCGGTTGGACCGTACAGCCTGATCACACAGCAGCCCCTCGGAGGCAAGGCCCAGTACGGCGGGCAGCGCTTTGGGGAGATGGAGGTATGGGCTCTCGAGGCGTACGGTGCCGCGTACACGCTCCAGGAGCTGCTTACCGTCAAGTCCGACGACGTCGGCGGCCGGACGAAGATCTACGAATCGCTCGTCAAGGGAGACAATTCGCTCGTCGCGGGCACTCCTCAGTCGTTCAACGTATTGATGAAGGAAATGCAGAGTCTCTGCCTCGATGTTCGTCTTGGAGATGAATCCTCACAGCCGACGTTTGGATAGAGTGACCGCGGTTTTGCGGAGTTCCCCTGACCGAATCAGCGACAATCAACAGCAGCAAATTTTAAGCCATGAGTGAACAGGAAACCAAAGAAGTGCGGGACTTTCTCGGATTTGAAAAGGACCAATCATTTGATACGGTATCGATCACCATCGCGGCGCCCGACACGATTCGTTCGTGGTCCCGCGGGGAGGTCAAGAATCCGGAGACGATCAATTACAGGACCTTCAAACCGGAGCCGGGCGGGCTTTTCTGCCAGCGGATCTTCGGTCCGGTACGCGATTACGAGTGCGCCTGCGGCAAGTATAAGCGAATCAAGTACAAGGGAGTGATCTGTGACCGATGCGGCGTCGAGGTCACGGTGGCCCGGGTTCGCCGCGAGCGAATGGGACATATCGAGCTGGCGGTGCCGGCGACTCACATCTGGTTCCTGAAGTCGATGCCGAGTCGGGTCGGGCTGTTGCTGGATATGACCGCCCGCAACCTTGAGCGTGTCATCTATTACGAGAACTACATGGTGACGGATCCGGGCAAAACCCCGCTTGAGGAAAGGCAGCTCCTGACCGAGCAGGAGTATCAGCAGGCCGTCGACGAGTATGGGGACGACGCCTTCACGGCGCGCATGGGCGCCGTCGCCCTGCGGGAGGTACTTGAGAAAATGGATCTCGAATCCGTTGTGGCGGAGTTGCAGGAGCAGATGCACGCCACCCGTTCGAAGCAGATCAAGAAGAAGGTGGCGAAACGCCTGAAGGTCTGCCAGGGGTTCATCAGTTCCGGAGCGCGACCGGAGTGGATGGTTCTCGAAACCGTACCAGTGATTCCGCCCGACCTGCGGCCGCTGGTTCCCTTGGAAGGCGGGCGGTTTGCGACCTCCGACCTGAACGATCTCTACCGGCGCGTTATCAACCGAAACAACCGGTTGAAGAATCTGATGCAGCTGAAGACTCCGGATGTGATCATTCACAATGAGAAGCGGATGTTGCAGGAGGCGGTGGACGCCCTGTTCGACAACGGTCGCCACGGCCGTGCGGTAACGGGTGCGGGAAACCGTCCCCTCAAATCGCTCAGCGACATGCTGAAGGGGAAGCAGGGACGCTTTCGCCAGAACCTTCTCGGCAAGCGAGTCGATTACTCGGGCCGTTCGGTGATCGTCATCGGGCCGGACCTCAAGCTGCACCAGTGCGGATTGCCGAAGAAGATGGCGCTGATCCTCTTCGAACCGTTCATCATTCGACGGTTGAAGGAGCTCGGATTTGTACACACCGTGCGCGGCGCGCGCAAGATGATCGAGAAGAAATCGCCCGAGGTTTGGGACATCCTCGAAGAGGTGACGAAGGGGCACCCGGTGCTGTTGAATCGGGCGCCGACGTTGCACCGGCTCTCGATCCAGGCGTTTGAACCGGTTCTGATCGAAGGGGACGCGATCCGGCTGCATCCGCTGGTATGCGCGGCGTACAACGCCGACTTCGACGGCGACCAGATGGCCGTCCACGTTCCGTTGTCGCTGGAGGCGATCCTTGAGGCGAAGTTGTTGATGATGTCGACGCACAACGTCTTCTCGCCCTCGAGCG
>SL_3KL_010_SEDDRAFT_10005303_pt1 | contig 11588 bp, 11 predicted proteins | sample SodLakKL_010_SED_2_FD_10381 | JGI IMG/M metagenome (IMG submission 10381)
AAAAACATATACCGCAAAGTTAATACCGGCGGCACCACCAATATTGTACAGGCATCGCTAATGCACAGGGTTAAAAAAGTGATACTGGTGAGCACCGCCAACGTGTTCGGCCACGGGACCAGGGAGCGGCCCGGCAACGAGGAAAAACCGATGAAACCTCCCTTCACAGATTCTCCATACGCCCTGAGCAAGGCAGATGCCCAGGATATCGCAATTGAAAGACTGAAAGGGACAGATGTCTCCGTCACTGTGGTCTGCCCCACATTCATGATCGGCCCCAACGACAAAAAAATCAGCTCCAACCGGATAATCCTCAGAGCGTTCGGCAGGAAGATTCTGATAATTCCTCCCGGAGGGAAAAATTTTATTCATGTGAAGGATGCGGCAACCGGTATCTGTAATGCCATAAGCCAGGGGAAAAATGGTGAGAGCTATATTCTGGCAAATGAGAACATGACCTACAGGGAGTTCTACAAGACCATGGAGGAAGTTTCAAAGAAACGTCAGGTGCTTGTTACCATACCAAGGCCTCTCCTTTACCTTGCAGGCCTTGCAGGCAGCTTGGCGCGGCTCGCCGGCATAAATACGGAGCTCAGCCTGACAAACATGCAGATACTCTGCACCTGCAATTTCTATTCAGGGTTAAAAGCGATCAATGAGCTGGGGCTGCCTCAAACCCCGGTAAAGACAGCCATCAGGGAAGCCATCAATTGGTTTGACCAGGTTCCAACCTTTGTTGAATAATTTACGTTATTAAAACAGTAACATTGTATTTCAATTTATAATAAACAAAAAATGCAAAGGAGCATAACTTTACTTCCGGTTATCCTGTTACTGCTGTTACAGTCCTGTACCAAGGATGAACTCACCTTGCCTGCACCCGTGCAGTTCACTTTTGAGATGGTTCCGCACGAAGAGGGCAATAACCTGAAAAGCGGTCCGCCCCCCGGTATACCACCTGCAGGCAGAATAAGAATTGACAAGGGGTCTCTTGTTATCTCATCAATCGAATTTGAAGGACGCAGAGATGAAGGAAAAGATGTCTTTTTCGGGACCAATTTCCCTGAACCGGTCACGATAAACCTTGATACCGGCGAAACCAGCCATGAATTGACATTCGATATCCCCCAGGGAGTATACAACCGGATTGAAATAATCCTTGAAATAGGCGGAGATAACCACACTCCGATGGCTCTGGAAGGGAAGGTCAGAAAAGGTCAGTCCGATCAAACACCACTCAGATTCGAATATAATCTCAGGGATCGCATAAGGATCAGGGCAGAGCCGGGAGAGCAGCAGAACAGGATTGTACTGCGAAAAGACAAAGTCACCACTGCCAGGATAATGGTGGATGCAGGAGAAGTTTTCCAGTTCATCAACCTCCATTCACTTCCCGGCGGTATTGACTCACTTCAGCTTACAGAAGGTACGGTGCTGATATCATCACAGGTGAACACCGGTCTTTTCAACAGTATGGCCAGCAGGCTTGAAAGATCTTTCAGGGTGATATTTGAGTAATCTGATGACAGGAACGTCATTCATAGAAGAAGAGGTAATAGCATCCTGCCGGAAGAACGACAGGCGTGCTCAGGAATTACTGTACAGGCATTTTGCAAAAAAAATGTACGGTATCTGCCTTGGTTACGCCGGAGAAAGACCCATGGCCCAGGACATACTTCAGGAATCTTTCATCAAAGTGTTCAAAAACATCGGCAAGTACAAACAAGACGGTTCATTTGAGGGCTGGATCAGAAGAATTGTTGTAAACACTGCAATCGATCATATCAGAAGAAGAAACAGGTCCAATGAATTTATCGATTCAGAGCCGGAAGACAGCAGTCTCCACGTACAGAATCAAGCCATGAAAATGATGGGATACAAAGAGATAATGCAACAGGTACAACGTCTGCCAGAGGGAGCAAGGCTCATATTCAGCCTTTATGCAGTTGACGGATATACCCACAAAGAGATAGCAGAAAAGCTTGAAATAACCGAAGGCACTTCCAAGTCGCAGTTTAACAGGGCAAGGAAACTGCTTATGGGATTTTTAGGGAACATGAACTTATAGTAACCATGGACTTCCTTAACTGGTATAAAAATATATTTGAATCTGCCGATGAGGAGCCACCCGGGGAGGTATGGGAGGCAATTCAGGACGAGCTTGATATTGACACGGTGTGGACATCAGTAGAAAATGAACTCCCCGTCCGTGGCAGGACCAGGTATATTTTTGCAATGGCCGCTGCTGCATCGCTGGTTGCCATTATTGGAACAGGTACGCTCCTGTGGTTTCTCTCAAACGATCCGTCTCCTGTCCGCGGCCGGCTGCATACCTGGCAGACCGCACCCGCATATTCAACAGAAGACCCTGAAATCAGGACCCCCATCAGGGCACCCCTTCCTTTTCCTGCAACGAGGCAAGTTATTCATCCTGAAACAATGGTTGTGACTGCAACACAATATTCCCGGCCTGTTCAGGAAGAAGGCACACTATCTCCGGCAGGGCTTTTACCAGGTTATTTAACCACATATGAACCATATCTTCTGCTTGCTGAAATTAATATTTTCCCTTCCGGGGAAAGGCAAGCTACCACAGAACCAGGCAGGGAGGACATTCGTTTTTGGGGTGGCTTCTCCGGGCACATAGCCAATACCTGGCTGCTCAACAACAAGACACTTATGGGCCTGAGACCGGATGAGTTTACAGCCTCACTGCCTTCGTTCGGATACAATCTGGGTATTGTAACCGGCGCGGAGATAACCGGCAGGTTTGCCCTGCAGGCAGAATTCAGCTTCATCTCCCTTACCAGGCAGGATTATAATGAATACCTGTACGGAAAATATATAACGAACAGTATGCAGTTCGATTACCGCAGGCTCTCCCTTTCGGGAAAATGGAACTTTGCCGGAAATGTCACCAATGGAAGGCATTGGCTCATACTCGGAGGTTATAGTGGATTGCTGCGTGATGCAAGGCAGAATCTTGACGGTGAGCTCCTTTCACTAAAAGAGGATTACAATTATATTGATTACGGAATTTTAACAGGCTATGAATTTGAATACCCTGTGAGCAGGAGACTGTCCGCCGCCCTGGGAATACAGTCAAAAATCGGCATCAGAAACATATTCGCCGGAAATGAAATAATACCATATTACCTTAACAGTACCCGCAATATGTCAGTAAATCTGACCATGTCAATACGATATAACTCCAGATAGTTTTTTTCGCCGTTTCCAACCTTTTGCTTCCCGGCCCCGTCTTACACACAGAAATACATTTATTAACATAAACCAATATACCATGAAAAGACTGGCATTATTTATGACCGCAGCGATATTACCGCTGTTTATTTTCACTGCATGTGAAAAAGAGGGAGGAACAAAGGGAACTATTAACCTTTCAATCACCGATGCACCTATAGATACTGACGGTATCTCGGGAGTTTTCATTACTGTATCCGAGGTGCATTATCACACATCAGAAAACAACTGGCAGGTATTTGAAGGCTATGAAGGACCGATGACCTTCAACCTGCTTGATCTGCAAAGAGGAGATTCTGAACTGCTGGGGAGTTTTGAGCTTGAAGCAGGAACCTATACACAATTAAGGTTTATGCTGGATGCCCCTGTATTTGGAATGGGACCACAATCCACCCCGGGTTGCTACCTGGAGTTTGAAGACGGTTCAACAGAAGATCTTTTCGTGCCCAGTGGTTCGCAGACAGGTTACAAGGCTGTGGGGCAATTCACTGTACCTACAAACGGAGAAGTGGATGTTACGGCTGATTTTGATGTCAGAAAGTCTGTTGTGAAGGCGGGTGCCAGCGGGAAATACCTGCTGAAACCGACAATCAGGCTTGTTGTTGATAATCAGGCAGGACAGATCGCCGGCGGGGTTTCGCATATACCCGATGAAAAAGGAATAGTGATCTACGCATACAAGGAAGGCACATATGAAGCCTCAGAAGCTGACGAACCCGGCATGGAGGAGACCAGGTTCCCCAATGCTGTTACAAGCGATATGGTTGACAGCGAAGGAGCATATCACCTGGCATTTCTTGCACCGGGCACCTATGACCTGGTGGTCGTTGCAACAACAGGGGGAGAGTTTGATGAGGTACTGGGTATTGTTGAGGATATTCTGGTTGAAAGCAGAAAAACAACCAGTGTCCAGATCAATATTGAAGAGCTCTAAGGAGCAGTTAAACTGTATGTTTAAAAAAAGCGGGCCATCCGGCCCGCTTTTTTTTTATCAACAATCTCGTTAAAAATATCTTCCAAAACCATCGTAGTTGAAATGAACTTGCTATATTGCATGTTCTATAACATACCAGAAACAAAACCATAAGCATATGGAAACCAACTACCTGACAGATATTATGCTACCTCTATCCCTGGCAATCATTATGCTGGGAATGGGGCTTTCCCTGGTGCCTTATGACTTCAAAAGGGTTGCTCTGTATCCTAAGGCAGCGACAATCGGCTTAATAAACCAGCTTGTTGTTCTGCCGGTTGTGGGATTCCTGCTGCTGCTTCTTTTCGGTCTGAAGAGCCCTGAACTTGCAGTCGGTATAATGATCCTCGCCGCCTGTCCGGGAGGTCCCACCTCTAACCTCATAAGCCACATTTCCAGGGGAGATACTGCCCTCTCAATAACATTGACGGCTATATCAAGCCTCGTGGCCGTCGTTACTATTCCGCTTATTGTAAACCTGGCACTGGCATACTTCATGCAACAGGGTGAGTATATTCCATTGCCCGTATTCCGGACCATTATCAGTCTCACCCTGATAACCCTGGTTCCGGTAAGCATTGGTATGATCATCAGATCCAAAGCTGTCAGGTTTGCCGAAATGATGAACAAACCTGTCAAGATCATTTCAGGTTTGCTCTTATTTATTATAATTTTTGGAGTTATACTGGAAAACAGGGCTATCATAATCAGTTCATTCAGGGAGCTTGGACCGGTCGCTCTTTCACTGAACGTAGTTATGCTGCTGATAGGCTTTATGTCTGCCAGGATACTGAGGCTTAACACTTCCCAGAGCATAACCATATCGGTCGAGTCAGGAATACAGAACGGCACACTCGGTATTACCATTGCCAGCATACTTATCGGCAATGATGTAATGGCCATCTCCCCCGCCCTGTACAGCCTTATCATGTTCATGACAGCCGGAATAATAATTGCATGGGCAAACCTTGGATTAAAAAAAGTGGAGGCGCCAGGCTGAGGCGGGACCGGCAGCACCATAACTAACGTTTGACACTATCCGGGCTTATATCTGTGCTGCGGGCATAAAATATCAGACAACCGGGAGACTGTTGCATTATGTACAGCATTATTGATATTGAGACAACAGGTGGAAGCTACTTAAGGGATAAAATAACCGAGATCGCCGTTATAAACCATGATGGTACAGAGGTAACCGGACAGTTTTCAACCCTGATCAATCCCGAACGGGAGATACCGTCATACATAACCCGTATGACAGGCATCAGCAACGGGATGGTTGCAGATGCCCCCGTGTTCTTTGAGGTGGCCCGCAAAATTGTTGAGCTCACTGAAAACAGGATATTTGTCGCGCATAATGTATCGTTCGACTTTGGCTTTGTAAGGGAGGAATTCCGGCAACTGGGCTACAGTTACCAGCGTGAAAAGCTTTGTACCGTGAAGCTTAGCCGCAGGATAATACCCGGACACAGATCCTACAGTCTCGGGAAGCTTTGCCGGGCACTTGATATCAGTATAGAAAACCGGCACAGGGCAATGGGTGACGCCCTGGCAACAGCCAGACTTTTTGAAAAGCTGCTTAATAACGGCTACACAGGTATACCATAGCACAGTCCTGGAAAGGTAAGTTCCCGAACTCCGGTACGGGACATGCCTCTGCACCGTTACCCGGGCAGAAAGATCTTAACGGAGGTCATCCCGGTCAGTTTTTTCTGAACAGCTTCTCTGCCTCAATTATCCCTTCTGCACGTGCAAGGTCCATCCAGATTGAATCATTGTCGACATACCCTATTACAGGGTACCTGGGTGCAAGATGCAGATAAATATCGACCAGGGAGAAGACATCTTCACGGGGCATCAGGTTGAATATTGCCGGACTTAATACCTGTATCCTGCTGAATGCATACTTTATCAGGTCTCCTCTGTGGTCAGCGAATATTACCTCTTCCCCCGTTTCTGTGTTCTGCCACCCGCAGAGCCTCATATTATTATCAAACAGCATGTACCTGGAGCTTTCACGATCCCTTACCAGCAGGGTCGCAAGAGCTCCTGACCGCAGATGATTTTCATACATCAGGGCCGGGTCGGTTTCGCTTAGTACCTCAAGGTAATATACCAGAAAAGGCCGGGCATCATCAAAGAACCACGCCACCTTTTTAAGTCCGCCTCCCGAATCGAGCACCAGATCGGTTTCATCAAACAATTCTATCCGGATATCCCCGAAATCCTTCTGGCTGATAAATTCATATATCCTTCCGGCAAAATGATGTACGTTAACAATGATCTCGGTGAATCCCCTCTCTGCCAGCCTCCTGATAAGCATGCCAAGGAGTGGTTCACCGTTTATCCCGGTGAGCGCCCTGGGTCTGCCGGAGGAGTGCGGCTTCATACTGCTTTCAAGCCCGCCCGTATAGATCATCGCCTTCATAAAGCAAATATACAAAACCCCGCCCCTGATTTTATCACAAACTAAGGATTTGAACCAGGTGTAAAAGCAGCGTTGGATACAGGCAGGTAAATGCAGCAGATACTTCTACTTCAGTTTTGATGGTTTGCAGAGATGTTTTTTCCTGGCAGCCATCAGCCCGCATTTTGAGCACACGAGTTTCACAGGAGACTTTTGATTCTCCTTTTGATTATCATCTTTCCTCCTGCCTTTCTTCTTGTCACATGCTTTCCAGGCCATATCCGGAAATTATCCCTCATCCGTTTTACGATCGCTGCTTACATTTCCGCGCCAGGAGTGATTACTGGCTATTCAGGGGTCTTTTCACCCGGGTGTTCCTCCTTGAAGGTTACCCAGTACTCTTTTATAGTGGCTTTTATCTCTTTGTGCAACAACAGCAACCCAATCAGGTTGGGAATGGTCATAAATGCAATGGTGATATAAGAGAGCGTCCAGATAATAGTTGTATCGGTAAAAGCGGCAATAAAGAAGAGCAGTACGTATACAATTCTGTAATATACAACATATTTTGACCCTGCCAGAAAGGTAACCGCCCTGTCGCCGTAATATGACCATGATATGGCAGTGCTGAATGCAAACAACAGCAGCCCGATCGAAACAATATACTGCCCGAATCCTCCGAAAAAACTCCTGTTATATGCCTCAGCAGTAAGCGGGGCACTGTGTATCAGCGACCGTCCGCTAAGTCTTACTGTGGGACCGATCTCCTGGATATTTCCATTGATGACAGGCAGGCTTCCTGTGTAGGGAACTCCTTCTACGGTTACTGTAACATCCTCAGCTACAGAGCGTGAATGCACTAAAGTAATTTCCCTCTCCTGCTTCTGCACAATCCTGCCGTCAACTACATCAAGGCTGCCGGAAAAGGCCTGCACAGGCTGACGGCCATCCAGGAACCTGAACAGACGCTCCACGTCAGCCTGATCAGATTCATCAAAGTATTCCGCCACAATATGCATGTCGGCACGCTGGAAATCATTATGTACCTTATCGTGCCATACACCCGACGACAACAGCACAAGTCCCGTCAGCGTACAGATACAGATCGTGTCAATAAAAGGTTCAAGCAGAGCCACTATCCCTTCTGAAACAGGTTCGTGTGCACGTGCGGCTGAATGGGCAATAGGGGCCGATCCCTGGCCTGCCTCATTTGAGAAGAGTCCCCTGTTCACCCCCCTGTTGAAGGCGTACGCTATTGATGCCCCCAAAAATCCGCCGGTTGCAGCGGTGCCGGTAAACACACCGGAGAATATTGAAACTACCGATGGTATAATATTGTCGTAGTTGTAAAGAAGTACTGCAAGGGCTCCAAGTATATATATAAAAGCCATTGCGGGCACAAGCCTCGAAGTAACCTGGGCTATCCGCTTTATCCCTCCAAGTATCACAAATGCAAGCAAAACTGCAAGCACACCCCCAACTACTATATGAGGAATGCCAAAAGTAGCATATATGGCATTGGAAATGCTGTTTATCTGGGGCATATTGCCTGTCCCGATCGAAGAAAGAATTGTGGCGCCGGCAAAAAAGACTCCCATCCAGGCACCTACATTCAAAACTTTTTTATTTGGCAGGGTAATATTGAGCCTCTTTTTCATGTAGTACATCGGGCCGCCCGCAATACGTCCCTCACTGTCAATTTCCCGGTATTTGTGGGAAATGGTAACCTCAACCAGCTTAAGTGTCATCCCGAACATACCCGTAATCAACATCCAGAAAAGTGCGGCAGGACCTCCAAGATGGATAGCCAGCGCAACACCGGCAATATTCCCGGTCCCCACAGTCCCCGAAAGGGCTGTCGTCAATGCCTGGAAATGGGAAGTATCGCCTACGTCGGTCGACCTGTCATATCTTCCGGTAACCACCCTTATCGAGTGCCTGAAATACCTGATCTGGGGGAACCACAGGTAAAGCGTAAAAAACATGCCTGTGAACAGGAGAAGATAAACAAACCACGGACCGCCGCCTATATAACTGTCGATAACCAGAAGAAAGTCATTAATCTTTTGCATGTCGGGAATATTTTGCCGCTAAAATAATATTTTTTTATTTCTCCCCTCAAGGAATCCCACTTTTATGCAAATCGGCATAATCTGCAGATCAGCAGCCCTGATCCAATGCCTTAGAGACATTCCATAAAGAAGCTCAGGATAAAACCCTGTTCTGAATTTTTTGCCGGCATGCTGATCAAAATAATTTTCCCTTCACCTGCCGGCTCAGTCATAATGGAAAGTTGACAAGCCCTCCGTCAACTGCAATGCTTTGCCCTGTGATATAGCCGTTTCTGTCGGACAAAAGGAAAGCTGCAAGTGAAGCAATATTAACAGGGTCGCCAAAGTTCCCTGCAGGTATGGTGGCCTTCCGTGCAGCTATCACCTCATCAATGCTTTTTCCTGAGTTCTCTGCAATCCTGCTGTGCAGCGAAGCAAGCCGCTCTGTTTCGGTAGCCCCGGGGAGGAGCGTATTAATAAAGACATTATCGGCCGCCACTTCAGCAGAGAGTGTCTTAAGATAGGCACCTGCCGCCTGGCGTATGGAATTGCTCAGCACAAGCCCCTGTATGGGCTGCTTGACACCAGTGGAAGATATATTTATGACCCGTCCGAACCTTCGCTCCCTCATCATTGGAACAAATACCCTGGTTAGCCTGACAACTGAAATAAGAAGTGTATTTACAGCCTCCATCCAGGTTTCATCGCTGTGCCCCAGGGCTGAACCAAGAGGAGGACCGCCGGTATTGATCAACAGTCCGTCAACATGCCCAAACTTATCCTTTGTAAAACCGGCAATAGCATCAATATCCTCCATGCATGATACATCAGCAGCAAAGGTCAGTAATTCTCCCCCGTTTTTAACAATGCTGCCGGCGGCTGAAAACAGATTGTCCTCCGAGCGGGATGAAATTATCAGGTCAGCCCCCTCTGCAGCAAGCACCGAAGCACATGCAAGGCCTATTCCCTTGCTGGCTCCGGTGACCAGTATCTTTTTTTTGCTCAACCCCAGATCCATATCTATTTTTTTCTATTATTAACAACATAGTTTTTCAAAGTACTGAACCCGTCTATCTTGGCCTCCACCGCATCGCCATCATTTATAACAGCGGCACCTGGTGTTCCCGTGGAGATAATATCACCCGGCATTAATGTAAACACCGAGGAATAAACAGAGACAAGCTGATCAGGGGGAAAAACCATATTTGAAACTATGTTTTCCGCTACCACATTTCCATTTAAAACAGTTGATATGCGCTGACTACCCAAAGGAAGAACCTCATCGGGCGTAACCAGAAAGGGGCCGAAGCTGAAAAAACTGTCGAAGCCTTTGGCAAGTGTGAGGAACCTTGGATTCAACACCAGGATATCTTCTGCAGTCACATCAATGATACATGTAAAACCGGCAACCACATCAGTCCAGTTTTCCCTGGGAACATTTTTGGCCTTCCTGCCAATAATTATCCCAAGTTCAGCTTCTGCAGTTGTCCGGTCCGACAAACCCGGGATACTGATAGTATCTCCGTATCCTATTACTGCAGTATCCGGCTTCATAAAGGTGCCCGGATAATGCTCCGGCTGCTTCTCTGAAAGGTTAACAATATGGTCAGGGTAATTCAGTCCAACTCCTATGATCTTTGATGGTTTCCTGTATAATGGAAGGTACCTGATATCTGCAAAAGGGATGATCTTATCGTGCAGTCTGACAGCCGTTTTACCCTTATCCTGTATAAACCAGCTAACAATATCATCCAGCTGGCTACTTTTAATAATCTGCAAAAGATTAGTTTTCCAGTTTGAACCGGTATGGGCTGTTATTGCCGATACAGCCAATGCGCCTTCGGGATAAATAATTGCGGCCTGTCCCTTACCGCCTGTATGCACTGAGGCTATCTTCATACAAGACCAAATATTGTCATCCATGCATATTACTGCCTGCACATCCATTTATTATTCAAGGAGATCCTCGTCTCTTATCAGCATGAGGATGCCAGAATGAGGTACTATAACATACTTTTCCTTGTTGAACTCAATAAGATATGAACTCTCCTGCAAAAAAACTGCAAGATCACCAGGTTTCACCTGGAGTGGAAAATAGTTCTGCTTTTCCTCATTTTTCTTCCAGGGCTCCTGTATCTCCGGTAAAGATGGGATAGGGTAACCCGGGCCTGACTTGATCACATAACCGCATCCGACCTTCTGCTTATCTTCAAACCCCGGGGGAAGAAAAAGCCCTGACCTGGTTTTCTGCTGAGGGCTCTTTGGTTTAAGCAGCACCCGGTCACCAATCACAATAAACTTATCGACATCCTGGTTATCTAGAAAATAAGACATTACCCTGTTCGATTATTTGTTCATAAAATCCTATAAACAGGTCAAAGGTAAAAAAACTTTGTTATTTACACTGCAGTGTCCGGTTAGACTTGCTCTCCGAGTAATCAATCGTGCTTATCAGATTAAAAAGGAGGTTGCCCTTCACAGGCAACCTCCTTTAAAGTTAACATTTACCAGTTATTTAATTAACAACCTGTAGCCTCAGTACCACACTCTCTGTATCAGCCCTGAGCCTTACAATATAAGACCCGGTACGGAAATCTGAAACTGATTTGCTTATGTTATTGTCACCGGCAGGCAACATACCCAGGTTTTTATCGGAAACCTTTTCTCCGGTTATTGAGTAAATTTCCATTGTAACATTCTGCATCTGATTCAACTGGAAACGAATATTTACATATTCTCTGGCAGGATTCGGATAGATTGTTGCATCCATTTGCCTGAACTCAATAATACGTTCAGCGCTGGTTACTTCCGGAACAAGTACCGCATCAATAACATGCACAACACCGTTCTGAGCCTCAAGGTCAGCTACAATTACCTGTGCATCGTTGATAAAGAC
>SL_3KL_010_SEDDRAFT_10005304_pt1 | contig 11586 bp, 13 predicted proteins | sample SodLakKL_010_SED_2_FD_10381 | JGI IMG/M metagenome (IMG submission 10381)
CTGGACGCGGGACAAGGGTTCCTGATCGGATTCATCATCTTGAGCGGTCTGCTCAATGCGCTTTATTATCTCCCGATTTTGATCGCGGCGTTTTTGAAATCGAGTCGACCCGGTGATACGATGTTGCAAATCGAAGCGATTCCGCGAACCATGCTCTACCCGATTCTGGCTTTGGGGACACTGATCGTGTTTATCGGTCTTTTCCCCAACCGACTGCTTTACTGGTTTGAAATCATCGCAAGGATGTTGGTATAATGCGAAAAACCAAAGTAAAAAAACCGAAGACCTGTGACGTGCCCTGGATGAACAAGGGCGGTTTCTGGTCTAACTTCACGGTCAGATCGACGTTGCTGGTCGTGTTTTCGATGTTGACTGTCGGCTTGTTCATCGCTGGGGTACAGGGTGCTTTTCCCTTTATTGAAGGCGTAGAGAACATCCGATGGCTTTATGAACCCTATGCGTTTTTACGCGATTGGGATTTTCTGCCTTTGATCATCGTCGCCCTGCCGCTTTTCGGTGTGGTTTTGATGCTCATGGTGGAGAAATATTCCTGTAACCGTCGTGACATGTTGATCATCCTGATGACCTCGTTGACGATTCTTTTGTCGTTACTGCTTTATCCTCGTGCCCTTGAAGACGGCATAACATTACGTTTACCCGGACTTTTGGGATTGGGCTTGTCCTTTCATGTGGATATGCTCGGTTTCACCATGCTGATGATCACATCGATCCTGTGGTTCCTTGTCATGGTCTATGCGCATGAGTACATGTTGAAAGAAAGACATTCCAACCGCTTTTTCATCTTCATGGGGATCACGTACAGCGCTGTTTTAGGAACCATCATGGCCGGCGATCTGTTAACGGTATTCCTGTTTTTCGAAATCATGACGTTCGCTTCCTACATGCTGGTTATCCATGGACAGAAGGAAGATTCCTACAACGCCGGGTACAACTACATCTTCATGGGTCTCATCGGCGGATTCGCCATTTTGATCGCGATGCTATTGCTATATTTCACAGTGGGTGATTTACGCTTTGTCAGCGCTTTAGCGGAACTAAATAATCATGAGGGTGTCCGGTACTGGATCATCGGCCTTCTGATTTTCGGATTCGGCATCAAAGCCGGCATGGCGCCTGTACATGTCTGGCTGCCACGGGCACATCCGGTCGCACCGACACCGGCAAGCGCCCTGCTTTCGGGCATCATGATCAAACTCGGTGCCTATGGGATTTTAAGAGTATCGACCAGTTATTACTTTCCCGAAGAAAGCGTGCCACGCACAGACCCCCTATGGTTGAGTTCACAGACCATCGGGGCATCGGTGATCTGGCTTGGCATCATCACGATGGCGATCGGTGTCTTTTTCGCGCTCCAGCAGTCCAACATCAAGCGTATGCTGGCTTATCACTCGATTTCACAGATGGGCTATATCGTCATGGGCATCGGTGTGGGACTGTATCTTGGTTCCTACGGTGCAATGGGTTATGTCGGCGCGCTTTACCACATCATCAACCACGCCTTGTTCAAGTCATTGCTGTTCATGGTTGCGGGCGTTGTCATCTATCATACGGGGGAGGCGAACATGTACAAGCTTGGCGGCTTGTGGCGCAAGCTTCCTTTGAGCGCAACCGTCTGTCTCATCGCCGCCCTCGGTATCAGCGGTATTCCTTTGTTCAACGGTTTTATATCAAAAACGATCTTGCACCACGGCATCGTCGAGGCATATGAATACGGCCATGCCTCATTCATGTACGCCGAATGGATTTTCATGATCATCAGCGGGGGGACGGTCGCTTCTTTCATCAAACTTTTCTACTTTGTCTTCCTGCGTAAACCGGACACCCCACATGTATTGACACCGGAATACAACAACCTTGATACAGCCATGGCCATGGTGGCGCTATTGATCATCTTCATCGGCCTAAATCCCGATTTCATCCTCAACAGCTTCATTCTCCCGCAAATAAACAGCATGCCTTATAGCACCTCGTTCATCGATACCTATATTATCGACATGGCGTTTTTCACCCAAGCGGACCTGATGGTAATGGTATGGGTTGTTCTGATGGGTGCGCTCATCTTCTATTTCGGCAACAAGTTCCATCTGTTCCACCTGAAAATACCCTCCTGGTTAAATCTCGAGTATCTCCTGTTTTACCCCGTGAACCTCATCATCCGAAAAAGCTGTTATCTCATGTATGGTGACCAGTGCAAATACAATGCCGATACTTTGGCACGGCTGGCACTCAAAAATAACAAGGACATCGGTTTTCTCGACCGGTTCGTCCTCATGGCGAACATCTTCAATACCCGTTATGAACAACGCATCATCAAAAGCGATGCCCTGATCTATACCGTATTCATCACCGTCATTCTCCTGTTTATGCTCGTGATGCGGATGGTGTGAAGACACTAAATAAAAAAGGTGACGCTCACGTCTTCTTAAGTCGAAGACCCGCGTCACCTTTTTTAAATAGAATACCAAACGCCAACAAGACCGTTACAAGGATGAAACTGTAAAGCGAGGAGAAATCACCCGTTGTATCGATAAGGACACCGCTAATATAAACCCCGGCAAGTGCGCCTAGACCGTAGGCTGTAAACAGTGTGCCGTACATGCGAGCGAAGTGCTCGGCGCCCACTTTTTCCTTGACGGCGCTGGGCGCGATCGCGAGCCAGGCACCGAGATTGAGCCATAGGATCGCGAAGGATACGGCGAAGATGAACAAGCTGACCCCATGATTGAAATAAGAAAGCAAGGCAGCCGCGGCAATGAGACCCAAGGAGGTATATGCGGCAAAACCGAACCCTTTCTTATCGACCAGTAGACCGAAAAACGGTCTGGCGATGCCGTTCATGATAGCAAACAATGCCATGAAAGCGGTCATCGTGGTTGTCGAATAGCCATAAGCATCTACGCCGATGCCATAGGTGATGCCGATCACGGTTAGACCGATGGTCGTAGCGAGGAAAAACAGGAGATACAGTTGAACGAACCACAGACTGTTATACTTCGCCGTGGCGATGTGCGGCATTGTAGCAGTTGCGCGTCTAAGTCTAAGAAACGGCGCAACAAGCAGTAATATCACCAGAAAACTTATCCCGATGATGCGAAAACTAACCATCAGGCCCCTGGTGTTGATGAGCCAGGAGAACAGTGGTGCCGTGAACAAGGCCGACATCCCGAAACCCATCAGCACAAGACCACTCATCAAGCCGCTTTTTTCAGGGTAAGTCTTTTGCATGACCAACAGTGGAATGCCGTATAAGACGCCCACACCACTGCCCATGAGAACGCCGTAAGTGAATGTGAGTTCGAGTAAAGAACTGGCGTAGCCGGAAAAAATCCATCCCGATCCCACCAGGAGGATGCCGAATATGTGAATTTTCAGAAGGTTGTTGCTGTTCAGTTTTCTTCCGGTAACCATCATGGCAAGCGCATAAAAAAAGAGCGATGTCATGTAGGGTAGACCACTTGTGGTCGTCTGTACCGAGAACGTGTTTTCAATGTGTAGTCTAAAGACGCTCCACGTGTAGACCGAACCGAGCATGGTCATGGTTATTATGCTTGCGAATAGTTTCATAGTATCACCTTGTTTGAACTTCAAAGTACTTGCACCATTCTATCATATATATGTGATTTTGCAACTATATTTGTCAAGAGAATATTAAAAATGACTACCAGGTGATAAAATAGAGACAAGAAGAAGGGGTGATGTCATGCTGTTTTTTGATTTCATGAATCCCTATCGGATCTATATGATTTACAACGCATTGTTTTTCATTGCGGTGTTTGTGGTTTTCAAGTATAGAAAGTCACTGTCGCGATTTGAAGAAATATTGCGGTTTGTTGTTTTGGCGCTTTTGCTTTATACGCATGCCATCCGCTATGTCCATCCGTTTTTGACCGGAACCTTTTCTTATCAAGAACATTTACCGTTCCATATCTGTCGCATCTCCGGTTTCATACTGATCTATGCACTGATCACCAAAGATCCACGGATGAAACCGTTGCTTTTCTATATGGTTGGCACCGGAATTTATGGCATATTCGTTCCGAACGGCGGCATTAGAAACATCGCCGCATTGACCGAATATTTCTTTATCGATCATCTGGTCTTCGCAATGGTTCCTTTTTACCTTGTGGCGGTTAAAGGGTATAGACCAAGCTACAAAGAAACCTGGCGCATCCCTTTGTTCACGCTTATGGTCATGCTGATGTTCATACCTGTCAACGCCGCTTTGAACAGCGAATATTTCCATGCACGTGACATCGTGATTGCGCAAACGCTCATTCCGGATATCACCATGCCGATGTTCATTGTTCTATTCAATCTGGCCATGACGCTCAACTTCAACCTGTATTTTATCGGAGCCAGACGGTTAAACGAAAAAANNGTGACTGAAAAGCGGGNAATNATCGCTTAAACCGATTCATGAAGTAAATCACACTGTNAATAATCTTGTTCATGGTAGTATGAAAATATCATAGAGCTTTCGTTAGAAGGTGTCTTCTTGAAAAAAACCTGGTTCCAAGCGCTGTTACTAATCAGTAATTTTAATAAACGGTTGTGGATTACTGCGTTTATCGTGCTGTTGCTGATCTTGAACACAGCCCTGGTCCTGGTCACAGGCGGCATTCCGAGTGCGTTTGCCCACACCATGTATATCCCTGTGTTCCTGGCCGCAATGTTCCTTGGTTTAAAAGGGGTCGTCATAACCGCTGTTCTAGCAGGTTTTTTTGTAGGACCTTTTGTTTCGCTTGAAATCTGGCAAGTCTCCAGCGAACCCTTGATCAATTCAAGCTATCGGACGCTATATTTTCTTCTCGTGGGTGTCATCACCTATGTGTTGCTCACTTACTTGAAAGCACAAATCATCTACATCGAGAAATCTCAAGGCATCGATGCCGATACGGGCATTCCCAATTTCCACCATTATCTGTCGTTGCATAAATTTGATGTTCTGCCCGCAGAGAATGTCGCCATAACCTTGCAAATCAACAACTACGAAATGCTCGTGTTGTTGCTCGGGCATGAACATTTCCGCAAGGTTCTTAAAGGTATTTATGACAAACTCGTGCATCTGTTCCCCGAATCCGCACTAATTTGTCTGGTCGACCGCCGGCGATTCTGGATCGATATTCCGGCCAAGACAAACTTCAAACTGGATGATTCACTGCTTGACGCCTTGGAAGAGACCACCATCTATGAGGCCAAAGTGCCGTTATATCTCGATTACTCGCTTGGTGTCCATCACACTGCGGATGGACAAACGGCACTGGTACGCATGAAAAAAAGCGATATCGCCAGTGTTTATGCGAGCACGCATAAGTTGCGCTATGTCGAATACCACGAAAAACACGAGGATATGCAACACACATTCAAACGTCTCGGAGAAATCCCCGAAGCGATCGAAAAGGATGAACTGTTCTTAATCTATCAACCGATCATCGATCTCGAAACCGAAAAAATCACCGGACTTGAAGCCTTGATTCGTTGGCGATACGGTGATCAGATTTTAGAACCGGTGGATTTCATACCTTTTGCGGAAAAAACCCGAATCATCGATCGCATCACTTCCTGGGTACTTGATCGTGTCATCAGCGATCACGCCAAGTTCAAAAAAGCAGGGTTCAACCCTAAACTGACGATGAACATCTCCCAACGGAATCTTTATGAACAGCCGTTGATCGATGCGATGATCAATAAGATCAAAGCATCAAACATGCCCCCGGATTCTCTCGAAGTGGAAATCACTGAATCAACACTCATGCTGAATCGTTCTGTCGCCCAGTCTTTTCTGCGTCGTTTCAAACAAATCGGCATCGGTTCGATTCTTGATGATTTCGGTACTGAGTATTCCTCACTGATGTATTTGAAGGCCCTTCCCATCAACAAAGTGAAAATTGACCGACTGTTCACCATGAACATCATAAAAGACAATGAAGTGAGGATGATGGTCGATTTGATTGTGAAAATATCACATCAGATGAACTTCAAGGTCATTGCCGAAGGGATTGAAACCGAAGCAGTCGCCACGGCCATCAAAGACCTCGGCTGTGATTACGGCCAAGGCTACTATTACGCCCGTCCCATGACGGTGCCAGATACCATCTCTTGGTTGAAAAAACATAACACATGAAAACTCTAAAATAGAAGTATACCCCATGGATAGACACGCGAAAACATTCAAATGGAACACCGCCTTGTATTCAATATGCAAGGTGGTGCTTTTCACGTCAAGGTTTCATTTTCCAAAATCAAGGATTTCCGTGCATGAATTGAGATACTCCAACAATCTGTTGTATAATGAAACCATCGTTGATACCGAGGAAGGTGCGCATGTATAAAACACAAATTGAAAGATACCACCCCGTAAACGAACAAGAAAAGAAGGACAAGCAGTTGATACTCGCCTTCATCGAAAAACATGATGATGTGCTTCTACGTGATAATCTGGCCGCACACCTTACAAGTTCGGCCATCGTTGTCAATGAATCACTTGATAAAGTCTTATTCGCCCATCACAACATCTATGACGCCTGGGGCTGGGTCGGCGGCCATAACGACGGCAATCCCGACCTTTTGGCCGTAGCCTTGAAAGAAGCGAAAGAGGAAACCGGTGTTACGCGGATTGAGCCTTACACCGATGCCATACTGGGACTTGATGTCATTCAGGTTCAAAACCACAGGAAAAACGGTGCCTATATCCCCGATCACCTCCATTTGAATGTCACGTTTCTTCTCGTGGCCGACGAACAGGAAAAACCCGTGCACAAACCCGATGAAAATGCCGCAGTAAGATGGTTTGACATCGATACCGTCTTGAACCATGTTTCTGAAAAACGCATGCATGCGATATACAAGAAACTGTTTTCAAAAGTGAAAGGATTAAAAGAAAACCAGACCGGTTCTTAAGCTTATTCATTCAAGAAAACATAAACACCCAGTAACCACACACAAAAAATTGAACAATGGGAGGTGTATCCGAGATGAAATGGGAAGATATCCGCATCGTATACCTGATCGCCGCAACTTTTTTCTTCTTCGCGCTTTTTTCAGATGCACGGATGCTACGGTATATCTATCCCAATTACGTCGGACTGCTGACACTTTTTTCGCTCATATACATCTTGATAAGGCGAAAAAAGGAAAACATCGTACTTCTGATTGCTGGGACTGTGGCTTTCGGTATGGTCATCTATCAGTACAACACCTTGGAGAATCCCGAACTTTCCTCGATCATCCATGTACCCCTAAACCTTGTTATTGGTACGTTTCTACTGCTTTATGCCGGATACGAAACCATCAGGAACCTTAAATACGTGATTCATGATCCCCAGAAAATGAAAAAGTCGCGACCGGAAAATCTGGATGTATACAAAGATGAAACCACCAAACCCAAGCGAAAGCATTTCTGAGACATACCAGCTATCCATGAATAGGCGCACAAAGCCGTTAAATATCATAAAAAGGGTTTCTTTTCTTGACTTTCATCAAAGAGCAGTGATATAATCAAAATCGGCCATTTGGAGAATTAGCTCAGCGGGAGAGCACTTCCTTGACGTGGAAGGGGTCGGCGGTTCGAGTCCGTCATTCTCCACCATTTGCGAGTGTGGCGGAACTGGTAGACGCGCATGGTTGAGGGCCATGTGGCCGTAAGGCTGTGGGGGTTCAACTCCCCCCATTCGCACCATCATAATCATACCGAGTTTATTTATCACGCCAGAAGCCTTCTTTGTGCTTCTAACAAGCGGTATATTGATAGATAGACTTTTTTTATTAGATATAAATGCTTATTTTGAAGAGACTTTAAAGATGTGTATCTCCATTATTGAAAGGTCACTCAAAATGTTTATGATAGTCACTCTATAATTTTTTAATGTATGGGACACATGGAGCAATGATTCCATCGTTGATTGTTCTGCCGTTTTATACGCATATATTAGTCTTTTAACTGTGTTCGTGAACAACAAACCAAAACATCGATGCTTATCATATAGCCATTAGCTTGCAGATCATGTGTATTTAAATACAAGCCTTTCTTAGAAAGTATTTGTCGAAATAACAAGGAAATGCGAGTGTGACATGGTATGATGAACCTAGATGTATGAAGGAGGTTCACCATGGAAAGAATAATTTTAGCCATCTTAAGTTTACTCGTTTGGCCAGTTGGTATTGTGTTGTTTTTTGTGGTAAAAAATAAAAAAGATGCCAAATTGTATCTGATCCTAGGCATCATCGGACTCATCGTTTTCGGTGGCATTTATTTTAGATAACCACATGTGATTCACTCTTAGCTAATGACGCTAGAATATCTAGTGTCTTTTTTTTTGGTTTTTCAGGATAGGAACTCTAGAAATTGGTGATCTATACGAAAAAAAAAGCAAATTTTTCTATAAACGATGCCTGTTTATTGCTTGACGTATGGCGATTTGCTCTATATAATATATAAAAAAACAGCGTTAACGGTAAGTAGGAGCCATTTTCCTGCTTTTTTCTTCCCCGAATACAAATGGTGTGATATCACATTAAAAGAGATAGAAATGCTCTTTATAAAAGGGCTTAATGGGGTTTGACATGCATGATGTTTTTAACCCCAGGGGCCTGCTCCCAATATATTAATTTAACTGAAAGCAGAAGGTGGTCATCATGAAATTCGATAAGTTTATTGTCGCTTTATCCCTCAGTGTCTTTATCATCGCCGGTATTTTTAGTTTCGGTTATGAATTTTACACCGGTCTTAACCTTGATTTTAATTTACTTGGTCTTGTTCCGGCAGCATTTCTTGGCTGGGCGACATATGATGCTTTGGGTGGTGGTTCCAAAGGTGTGATCAATGGCATTCTTTCAAACATGAGCGGTGTGGTGTGGTCGATTGTGATCATCATCATATGGGATTATGGTTTTGACTATAGTTTAACAGGCGCCTTTATCTCTGTTGCTGTAGGCGCCGGTGCGATGTGCTTCCAAGCACATTTTAAACCACTTAGTTTTATTCCAGGAACCTTCATCGGTGCCTCGGCGTTTTTTGCTTTAGGCGCCAACGTCAACGGAACCACGCTATGGCCCACTGTGTTAGGTCTGCTTCTCGGCGTGTTTTTAGGGTATCTTTCTGAAGCGTTTGCGACATACCTTAACGCTAAAATGACGGCTTGATGATCAATATTTTCTTTAAAATATGCCAACAAGCAAATTGAAAGGCATGCATTCATCTTTTCATAGGTTCAGTAGCGTCTTGTCAAATGGGCGTTTCCGTATAGACGGTCATATCTAAATAATCAACGGCCGATAAAACAACATTTATGCTGATTTACAAGGCATGAATCAGGTGGAAGAACATTGCTATTGTCATGAGATTCAAACTCTTTATACTATTGCTTGTGTAGATGGAAACGAATATGATATCATAGATGCATGCGAGTGTGGCGGAACTGGTAGACGCGCATGGTTCAGGGTCATGTGGGCATAGCCCGTGGGGGTTCGACTCCCCCCATTCGCACCACGAAAAAATGTTTTCTGTTCAATCTTCCGGATTGAACAGTTTTTTTATTTTCATTCGTACGTGCTATTGCTGGTGTATAATGAAAGCAAACAACATGTTGAAAAAATCGTTAAGAGGAGTGAACCGATGTGATTGATTTTAGAAGTGATACCGTCACAAAACCGACCGAAGCCATGCGAAAAGCGATGGCAGAAGCGATTGTGGGCGATGATGTCTACGGTGATGATCCGACGGTGAATCGGTTAGAAGAAACTGCCGCAGCCATACTGGGAAAAGAAGCGGCGCTTTTCGTGCCAAGCGGTACGATGGGCAATCAAATCGCCATCATGTCGCATACGAAGCGGGGCGATGAAGTCATTCTCGGAAGAAACTGCCATATCAAGACCTATGAAGTCGGCGCTGCCGCGGTGTTGGCCGGGGTGAATTTCCATACGGTTGATGATTCCTCAGGCATGCTTGATTTTGACGAAACCACGAATGCCATCCGTGGTGAGAATATCCATTTTCCAGATACAGGTCTCATCTGTACGGAGATGGCGCATGGTTCGGGAAAAGTCGCAGATCTTGAAAAGTTGCAGGCGATCCATACCCTCGCCGGCGCACACGGCATCCCCCACCATCTGGACGGTGCTCGCGTTTTCAACGCCGCGGTCCGCCTGCAAATCGACGTCAAAACGATCGCAAACATGACCGATTCGGTGATGTTCTGTCTATCAAAAGGGCTGGGTGCACCCGTCGGCAGTATCCTCACGGGCGATAGGCCTTTTATCGAAAAAGCACGCAAATACCGCAAAATGCTCGGTGGCGGCATGCGCCAGGCCGGTATCTTGGCCGCTGCCGGTCTCATCGCGCTTGAATCCATGCGCAAACGCTTGGATGTGGATCACGCCCTTGCGCTACATCTAGCGCAAGAACTGAAAAAGCTATCCCATTTCACCGTTGATGAGACGGCTCTGGATATCAATATGGTCTTTTTGAAAACGACCCATGACAAACCGGCACTGATTCGGTTCTTGGCGGATGAAGGCATTCTCATCGGTCAGCCGAAAGGGGATACCCTGCGGCTTGTCATCCATAACGATATCAAGGAAGCGGATGTTACATATTTGCTGGAAAAACTGAACAGTTTATGATTTAAGGATTGCCGCCTTGCTTGAAAAGCTTTATACTTAAGATAATATTAGCAAAGTGCAGTAGCATATCGTGTCTGGAGGGATTGCATGAATGAAGTCTACACCGTCGAGGCAACCAAAGTCTACGACGAACAGGTATTAAGAGAAGTCATCAAGTTGGACAAGATGGTTTACCCCGAAAATCTCCAAGGCGTATTTGACGCTGAAAAAGAACGGTTCATGAAAGTACCGGAATCTTTTCTATTACTAAAACAAGGGGATACGATTGTCGGATACTTCTGTTTCTTCCCGATCACCCGGACCATACGGCGCCGGATGATGAATGAAGATCGCCTATTTGACAACGATATCACCGCTGCCGACATGAAACCATTCAAAAAATGGGATTCCCATACCTTGTTCATCATATCGATCGTCGTCCATACCGAACACCGTGGCCGACCGGCACGCATGCTTCTGGACGCCTTTTACGACCATGTCGTCAATTTGAACGACCGCGGCTATAACATCGATGAACTTTTGGCTTACGCGGTTTCCGGCAAGGGCGAATCCACCTTGCTCAAATACGGTTTCAAAGAGAAAAAACAAGTAGAACTGGGCTATAAACTGTTCTATGCGACATATGACACCTTTGAAAAGAGTCGTGCCCATGCCTAAAAGCGATGTGTTCATGCTCGTTCCCGCCCACTACGAGACGCTTGTCAATCTGCCTGAAAATAACAGCATAACCGCAAACGCTTTTCAAAAAACCATGACCGATGTCACCGCCTACGAACTCGTNGGCCGTTTTTGCAAGGATATCGTCCGCTATCAATTGGAAGATTTGACACTCCCGATCCACGATGATGCCCTTTCTGATTCGAAGTTCATAGGGGAAGTCAAAGCACAATGTCTCATCTCAGTCATAAAAACCATCAACCTCGTTTCCGTATGTCTTTATATCAA
>SL_3KL_010_SEDDRAFT_10005305_pt1 | contig 11585 bp, 14 predicted proteins | sample SodLakKL_010_SED_2_FD_10381 | JGI IMG/M metagenome (IMG submission 10381)
ACGAGGAAGACTGATATGATAAGAATCAGTGCATAGGTGAGGGTATCGACCAGGGTATATGCCTCTCCGTACCGGATGGGATCAATGTAATATTTGTATATGAAGTCACTAATCATGAAACGATCCTGATGGGCCCAGAATACTTCAAGATACTCAAGAATAAAGTTTTTGATAAGTCCAAATGGATGCAGCTTCCCCGTGACGTCGTCATAGGCCATGATGCCCTTGATCAGATACCACGAGTACTCGACGATCTCAAACTCGGTAGAAATGTTCTCCTCCTTAGTGGACCGGAGACGATGAAGAAGGTTGGATCCAGAGTTGCTGCACTCCTTGAAGGCTCGTTTCAGATAACGACGAAGACTGCTGATACCATCAGTCCGGATTCAATCGCATCAATTGAAGCCGCGGGAGCCAAATCTGATGTCATCATTGCAGTCGGTGGCGGGCGGGTCATCGACACTGCGAAAATCGCTTCATTTAATCTTGACATCCAGTTCATGAGTGTTCCAACGGCGGCATCCCATGATGGGATTGCCTCTTCCCGCGCCTCGGTCTCGACAGAGGAGGGAAGCTCCTCCCTTGATGCCCATCCACCTGTTGCCGTCGTTGCTGATACCGGTATCATTGCTGGAGCACCACACCGGCTCCTCGCATCGGGGTGTGCGGATATCATCTCAAACTATACCGCAATCCTTGACTGGGAACTTGCTCATCGCCTCAGGGGAGAACCGATCTCAGAATATGCTGTAGCCCTCTCCCGGATGACGGCTGAGATTCTTGTCAAGGATGCCCATCTGATTCGGCCGCAGAGTGAGGAGAGTGCATGGATCGTTACAAAAGCCCTTGTTTCCTCGGGCGTTGCGATGAGCATCGCCGGATCATCACGGCCGGCGAGTGGCGGTGAGCATAAATTCGGCCATGCACTTGAACGGCTTGCACCTGGAAAGATTCTTCATGGAGAAGCCTGCGGGATCGGATCCATCATCTCGATGTATCTCCATGGCGGCGACTGGAAGGGGATCCGCGACTCGCTCAAGACGATCGGTGCTCCCGTCAACCCAAGGGAGGCAGGTCTCTCCGATCAGATCGTGGCCGAGGCGCTGGTCAGGGCAAAAGAGATACGTCCTGAACGCTTTACCATCTTTGATATGGGTATCACGGACGAATCTGCAGCAACGCTCGTTCGGATGCTATACCAGGAGTGAGAATGATGACTGAGGCGAAGAACCGGGTGACACTTATCGGAATTAAACTGGCTAAGCCAGGTGAAGAATTCATATATGTTGGGGCAGTCCAGGCATGTGAGGGGTGTAAAGTCAGGAAGGCCTGTCATAATCTCATCGAAGGGAGAAAGTACCGGGTCGAGATCGTCAGGCCGACGACCCATACATGCTCCGTCTTCGAAGAGGGTGCACGGGTTGTTGAGGTGACTGAGGCGCCGGTGGTGGCACTCATCGCCGGGGAGATGGCAATCATGAACTCCCGGATACTCTTTGAATATCCCTGCAATCGTGAAGACTGCCGGAGTTTTGATCTCTGCCATCCGGATGGTGTCAATGAAAAAGAGCGCTATATTATCACTCAGATCCTTGGGAACGCGCCGGATGAATGTCTCCGGGGTAGGAAGTATATGAAACTCGTTGAGCTCCTTCCAATATAATCTGAAGATTACTTCTCTCCGGTCCGCCAGACCGCATCTTCCAGGGCAAGGAGCCCTCCAACGTTCTCAATATTGGAAATCCAGTCTTCTGGTATACCAGAAACACCAAGGAGTGCGCCACCAAGTGACCCGGATATCGCAGCGATGGTATCGGTGTCCCCACCATACCCGACCGCACGGCGGATCATCCCCCTGAAGGTCTCTTCCTCCATGAAACAAGTAATCGCTGCATGTGTGGTATCGAGCGCATCAACCGATGGGATGATTTGAGCTATGGAGAGAGCGGCGATTCTGCTTCGGACTTCTCTATTTTCACATGATCCAAGTGCTGAAAAGAAGGCGTCCTCTTTTGATCCCCCGCGGCAGAGGATTGAGATCATCTGATTAACGAGACCTGAGCAGGCTATGGCAATGGGGTGGCTATGTGTTATGGCTGCGGCTACCCGGCTCACCGCAAGGGCATCAACTGGCCGATAGAAGATTCCGATCGGTGCACCACGCATTACTGCGCCGTTCGTCCTGCCCCCCTTTGTTCCTACACCTGCTGCCAGAATTGCGGCCTTCTCCGGTGGAACTCCAGATCTGATCCCCTCAAGCACTATGCGGCTCGTCGGACCGAAGTACTCGGGATGTGTATCATAGATACCGAGCAGTCTTGTGACAAAGTCGATCGCATCAAAACCCCGACAGGTGACAAGGGTCTCTGCAAGCGCGATCATCTGGAGGGTGTCATCTGTGTACTCTCCCCTACGTGTTCGAAAAGGGCCCCCTCCCGTCATACGTTCTGGGATTAAGGCGATATTTTTGCTCCCTTCAAAGGGCGCACCGAAAGAGTCGCCAATTGCAAGCCCAATAAGGGTTCCGGGTATGCGCGTGAATTGGAATATAAAGATCACCAATTAATTATATCATGATACTCACTTGAGTGTTTACTATACAGGTGATTGGGTGCAAAAAGAAGAATTATTACATCTCCACATGCTGATGGTCACAGTAAAGAAGTATTACGAGACCGTCACAGGCGACGCGATTACGACGAACAAATATGACTCTCTCCTTATTTCCCCCGTTCATATACATAAAAATAAAAACTCACATAAAGAGGCTCTTCTCACACTGGCAGGAGAGCTGGTTGAGCGGATTCAGGATAATAATGGATTGATCCTTTCGGAATACCAGAACAAATCCTCTTCTATTATTGCAATTAAACCCTGATTTTTTCATGGACGAGCATACTGCTTATCGGGAAATTATCTCCCTATTATCTTCTTCAGATACCCCTGATGATATCCAGAGGATCAAACTCTCTGTCTGTCGCAAGTATCGCCTTGCGGTGATGCCTAAGAACTCGGCGATCCTCGCTATAGCAGAGCCGGATGAACGTGAGCACCTTCGGAGGATTCTGATGGTCAAGCCGACACGAACTCTCTCGGGTGTTGCTCCCATTGCAGCGATGACCTCTCCCCACCCATGCCCACATGGAATCTGTCTTCCCTGCCCTGGTGGGCCTGAGCATCTCTTCGGCTCACCCCAGAGCTATACGGGTGAGGAACCTGCGGCCCTCCGTGGGCGGGAGCATGCCTATGATCCCTATGAGCAGGTGCATTCCCGCCTCTCCCAGTTCCGCCTTCTAGGACACCATGTCGATAAAGCTGAGCTGATCGTGATGGGTGGTACTATCACAGCAAGGGACCCTGGATATCAGGAGTGGTTTGTCACTTCCTGCCTTCGTGCGATGAATGACTTTCCCCTGAGGTCCACGGTTGAATGCACTCATACGGAGGCGGCATTAGCAAATGAGAGTGCAGCAGTCCGGTGTGTTGCTATAACTTTTGAGACCCGTCCGGACTGGTGCAGGCGGGAACATATAGAGCATATGCTGGCACTCGGTGTGACCAAGGTGGAGATCGGCGTTCAGCATCTCCGTGATCCGATCCTTGAATATAACCGGCGGGGTCATACCGTCGCAGAGACGATCGAGGCAAACCGGCTCCTGCGGGATGCCGGTCTGAAGGTCGGTTTCCATGTGATGCCCAATCTTCCCGCAAGTGATATCGATACAGATCAGTGGATGTTTCGTGAACTCTTTGACAACCAGGACTTCCGTCCTGACTTTTTGAAGATCTATCCGACACTCGTCACACCGGGATCTGAGATAGAGGGGCTCTACCAGCGTGGCGAGTACCGCCCTTATGATGAAGATGAACTCATCGCCCTCGTCGCTTATGCAAAGGAGCGGCTCCCTGAGTATACCCGACTCCAGCGGATACAGCGTGATATTCCGGCGAAACTGATTGTGGCAGGTTCCCGGCATGGAAACTTCCGGCAGCTCGCACAACATTACCTCACGTCAGAAGGTAAACGGTGCCGGTGTATTCGGTGCCGTGAGATAGGGCGGAGTCCTAATCCTCATGAAGGGGAGATCCGATCCATTTCGTATGACTGCTGCGGTGGTAGGGAGTTCTTCATCCAGATAGTGGCAGGAGACTCGCTGATAGGATTTGTGAGGCTCCGCCTACCCGGGGCATCCTTCTTCCCGGAACTGGAGGATACCGCCCTTATACGGGAACTGCATGTCTATGGAAGCATTGTCCCTCTTGCAACAGATCCAGCAGGAGATGAACGGCAGCACCGATCCTATGGGAAGCTTCTCCTTGAATCCGCAGAGGAGACTGCACGAGCTGGCGGGTATCATCGCCTGGCTGTTATGAGTGGTGTTGGGGTCCGCCCTTATTACCGTAAACAGGGATATCAGCGGCAAGGACCATATATGGTGAAACGAATTTCATGAAACCTGCGACCGTCGAGTTTCTCAGAAACCGATTTTCTGACTATTATGCAGGGCGGATACCAAAGACCGCCCCACTCCGGGTACCGGAGGCGTTATCACAGCGGGAATGGGGTTTCATGTTCTTTGGAACCAGAAGTACTCCCGGTATGCGGCGACATCTCTCATTTACAACACAAGACGAGCTCTTCTCATATCTCAGATCGATGACACCGGCTCACGTCTACTACTCGACTGCATATTATGAACATCCCGCTGCTCCGGTGATGGATGAAAAAGAGTGGGGAGGTGCGGATCTCATCTTTGATCTTGATGCCGATCATATCATGCGCGGTCCCTATGATCAGATGCTCAGTCGTGTCAAGGAGGAACTTCTTAAACTGATCGGGATGCTCTCAGATGACTGCGGGATCGATCCTGAACGGGAACTCTCCGTCGTCTTCTCAGGGGGGAGGGGGTATCATATCCACCTCAGCTCAATTGCGATGAGGTCCTGGAAGAGTGCAGAGCGGCGTGAGCTCGTTGATTATGTCTGCGGGACAGGGATATCTCCGCCTCTTCTCCTTGATGGGCTGGATCGTCCGGATCGTGGATGGAGGCTCAGGCTGAAGAAGGCTATTTCAGAGACACTGCGTGTAATAGGAGCATCACTTCCTGATGAGCAGGTCAGGCTGCTATCAACGGTCAGGGGTGTCTCTCCACAGAGTGCAGGCAGTTTCCATAAACGACTTGCAAGTCTTATTCGTTCAATTGATAAGAATGATTTTTCCTTCTGTCTCCACGATCGGGTGATGCAGGCGATGTTTGCAGATCCAGAGAGTCTCCTCTCTCACAAGATAAAAGAACAGGCCGCTCTTGCAGATGAACCGGTGACGACTGATATCAGAAGGCTGATCCGCCACCCCTCATCTCTTCATGGAGGAAGCGGGTTTCGGGTTACTCCTCTTGATGTGCGGGAAATTTGTGACTTCGATCCGCTCATCGACGCAGTTGTCTTCTCAGAGCGGCCGGTGAAGGTAGAGTCTTCTTTTGCCGTTGAGATGCCGATCCTTGGGAAGAACTATGAGATTCAAAAGGGGATGAATACTGTACCGGAGGCGCTTGCTATCTTCCTCTGTTCCCGTGGTATTGCAGAGTATGGAGGGGGGATCTCATGAGCATCTCGTTTGATCGGCTCAGATCGATCCTCTTTGATGAACGGGCGAGCGGCACCCTGACCGACATTCCACCTGAACTGTATCAGAAGGTACATGAAGAGATTGAACGGATGTACCGCGCTCTCTATGACTCCGGCGATCCCCTCTCGGAAGAGACGCAGGATATGATCCGCCAGATTGAGAGCATTAAATCCTTTCTCCAGGAGATCTTTTCCATCCGGACGAACCGCATCATAGAGCTTGCCACTGCAAAGGCGAACGGGGATGTGATCGATCGTGAGATAATGAGGCTGATGACTTCCGAGGAAAAAATTCTCTTCGATACGGTCTCAAAGGCGGTGTCACATGCACGGGGCACCCTGGTCGATCTTCATATACGCAAGAAGACCCCAGTAATTGAGGAGAAGGTAGAGGAAGAGGCTGATGAGGAGATCACTTCGGAGGGGGTGACAGCTGTTCGAATCATTACCCCGGTTGAGCCATTCATGGGGTATGATGGAAGAACCTACTCGCTACTCCCTGGTGATATTGTCGTTCTTCCGCAACCGAATGCCGATGTCCTCTGTAGCCGCAACATAGCCTTAAATACAAGGATTCGCAAATAAATATGGTATTCGGGTTCCTGAAATAGAGGTATTTTTCATGAAAAGACCAGCAAAATTCAACACATATTGTCCGTTCTGCCGGACACACACCGTGCATGAGATCGAGAAGGTTAAGAAGGGCAAGACCACTGGTCTTCACTGGATTGACCGTGAGAAGGCTCGCAGATCCCGTGTCGGAAACATGGGTAAATTCAGCAAGGTGCCCGGTGGCGACAAGCCAACGAAGAAGATTAATGTCAGGTACCGCTGCAAAACATGTTCAAAAGCCCATCTGAGAAAAGGATATCGTATTGCAAAATTTGAACTGACGGAGTGAGTTTATCAATGGTAGAATTAAATCGTGAGAACCGGAGCAGGTTCATGAAAGTGAAGTGTCCGGACTGTGAGAATGAGCAGGTCGTCTTTGAGAAGGCGACCACGGCTGTTGACTGCATCGTCTGTGGCCACCTCCTCACCGAACCGACCGGCGGCAAAGCAATGATAAAGGCTGAGATCGTATCAACGTTTGAGTGAGTGTCTGATGAGCGAGAGGTTATGGCCTGAAGATGGAGATCTGGTCGTCTGCACCGTCGTTGACGTCAAGGACTTTGCAGCATTCGTTACCCTGGATGAATATGAAGGCCGCCAGGGTCTCATACCAATCTCTGAGATCGCGCGTGGGTGGATCAAATATATTCGTGATTTTATCCGTGAGGGGCAGAAAGTCGTCTGTAAAGTTCTTCATGTGGACACCTCGCGCGGGCATATCGACCTCTCATTAAAGGATGTCAATGATCACCAGCGGCGTGAGAAGATCCAGGAATGGAAGAACGAACAGAAGGCACACAAATGGATAGGTTTTGCTGCAGAGGCGACCGGTATCAATCCTGCTGAGATAATCGATCCACTCCGTGCTGAATACTCGCTCTTCTATCCATTATTTGAAGAGCTCGTCATTCAGGGTGACGATGTACTCCACCGCTATAAACTGCCAGATGCGGTGATTAAGGCACTCATGAATGTCGCAACCGAGAACGTCAAGGTACAGAAGGTGACGATCTCTGGGATCATCGACATGATGTCGGATAAACCGGATGGTGTCAACATCATCAGGCGCGCGCTCCGGAGTGCTGAGACGAAGATCCCTGGTGTGGATGTTGATATCACCTATCTTGGAGCTCCACGATACCAGGTCAAGGTCACCGCTACGGATTACAAGGTAGCGGAGAAGGCGATCGAGAAGGTTGCTACAAACGCCATCGGTGTAGTAGAGAGAGCTGGCGGAACCGGAAAGCTGATTCGCAAACCGAAATAAGATACCGGTACTATGTTTGGCCGGATGAGACGGTGCCCTGTAGATGGCACCTATACTTTTTCTCAGACATGCACCGGGTGTGCTGCCCGTACACGACCGGTGCATCCACCACGATTCTCTCCACAGGATCGGTATGGCAGATACAGGAGGCAGATGCGTACATGGATCCAGTAACAATCACCTATCTGGTTGATAATCCGGCTGAGTATGCCGCAACAATTATGATCGAAGGGCTTCCTGGCGTTGGACATGTCGGCAAACTCGTTGCCGATCATATCGTCGATGAACTTGATGGCGTTTTGGTTGCAGAGATCATCTCCCACCACTTTCCCCCGCAGGTAATGATCGACCGGGAAGGGATAGTACATCTCCCTAAGAATCAACTCTATTATGTCCCAGGTGATCAGCCCCTCCTCATTTTGACCGGAGACTGCCAGAGCGTCTCCCCTGAAGGCCACTATATCATGACCGGCCATTATCTCGATCTTGCAGTCGAGTTTGGCGTAACCCGGATCTATACTCTTGGCGGGTATGGTATCGGCCATCTCGTCGAGGCTCCACGGGTTCTCTGTGCAGCAGATCAGACCGATCTCATCACTCTGGCTGTTGAAGCCGGCTGTGTCTTTTCACCGGACGAACCCCCCGGAGGGATCATCGGAGCCGCCGGTCTCCTCATAGCTCTTGGGTCATTACGTGGTATCGGGGGTATTGCACTCCTCGGTGAGACGTCAGGGTACCTCGTTGATCCCATCAGTGCCCGCGGTGTCATCACCATCCTCTCAAAACTCATCGGCCGGGACTTCGATCCCGCACGTCTTCAGGAGACGGCTGAGGAGCTTGAGGGGGCTCTTCAGAAGCTGAAGGAGTCTGAAGAGGATAAGGAGCGGGATGATCTCTCCTATATCGGGTAAATATGTCCCGTGTTGCGGCAGATCTCCATATACACTCCTGTTTTTCGATGGCAACATCGAAGGATATGGTACCTGATCAGATCCTCTCCGGGTGCAGGACAAAGGGTCTCAACGCTATCGGAAGCGGGGATGCTCTTCAGCCTGAATGGAGAAGGATGTGGGAGGATACCGATAATCAGGACGGTATCATCATCCTCCCTACCGCGGAGGTTGAAGATCAGAACCGGGTGCATCACCTGATCTTCTCAGAAGAGTTCGAGACATTTGCAACACTTGAGGAGACCTTCTCCTCATTCTGTTCCCATATCAGGACTTCGGGAAGGCCGCACATTCGTCTTGCCGGTTCTGAGATTGCCCGGTATGTCAATGAGGCTGGCGGGGTGATCGGCCCTGCCCATGCATTCACCCCATGGCGGTCGATCTATGCCGCTTTCTCTTCGCTTGCTGCCTGTTACGGGGATGAAGAGGTTGGGTTTCTGGAACTTGGATTGTCGGCTGATAGCCGGTATGGTGCCGGGATCAGTGAACTCGCGCAGATTCCATTTCTTACAAATTCTGATGCACACAGCCCACAACCGGCAAAGCTTGGACGGGAATGTACGATATTCTCTCTCGGATCAATGACTCCTTCCGGTCTCCTACGGGCGATCCGATCCAGGGCCATTGAGATGAATATCGGATTCTTCCCTGAAGAAGGCAAGTATAACAGAACGGCCTGCACCCGGTGCTACCACCAGTACTCGCTGGCGGAGGCAGAGGGATATGGGTGGCGGTGCCCGGTTGATAAAGGGAGGATCAAGAAAGGGGTCAGGGATCGGGCTCTTGAATTATCCAATGGTACGCCGGTGGATCGCCCTCCATACCTCCATATCATCCCGCTACCGGAGATCATCAGAACAGTACTTGGAACCTGCTCGCCAGGGACGAAGAAGTGTCGCCTCCTCTACAATGAACTTATCGAGGTATTTGATAATGAGCTTGCTATTCTGGTTTCGGTGCCTCCTGATGAGATCAGGTCGGTTCACCAGCATGTGGGTGATGCCGTAGCCGCTTTCAGGGATGGAAGGGTGACCCTCCATCCAGGTGGCGGGGGGCAGTATGGCTCCTTCTCACTCTGACCTATACTTCTCAGCCATTGTAACAAGTTCCTTTGCAAACCGGTCAGAGAAGTAGACATGGCTGTATCCTGCGATGGTCTCTCCCGTAATAATCCCGTCCTGCTGATCCAAAATCCCTTTTCCTCTCTTCAGGGTGAAGGCGTAGCGGATATCTGCATCCGGGTAAACGGTTGAGTAATGAAATTCATGACCCCTGAAAGAGAGGCCTTTTGAGAATGGTGAGGAGCTATGGTTTACCTTCCCATCAATATATCCGAGTGCCACAAACCGGCTCATCATCTCTGCATCTGCCGGTACCACACCTGCGAAGCTGTATCTTCTGTCATCTGTTTCAAGTGAACGGGAGAGGTAGATGAGACCTCCGCACTCACCATAGATTGGAAGTCCTTCATCAGCAGCCTTTTTGATCTCCTTTCGACAGGGGCTCTCCTCAAGTGCCTCTGCATACAGTTCGGGATACCCGCCACCGAGGTACAGGCCATCGACTGACGGGAGGTGATCAGTCATCGGAGAGAAGAAGACGAGTTCTGCACCCTCTCTCCGGAGGCGCGTCAGGTTCTCTGCGTAATAAAAGCAGAATGCCTGGTCCATCGCAACACCGATCCGGACTCTCTCCGGTTCATTGCTCCCTTCCTCTTTCTTCATCGGGAGCGGGGGAGCAGTGGCAGCCGCCTCGATGATCCCCTCAATATCACAGCATTTCTCTATGACTGCACTGCTCTTCGCCATTCCCTCTCCCTCGCCTGCCATTGCCAGGCCGAGATGGCGGCTTCCGACGGTGAGGGTATCATTCCGGGGGATCCAGCCAAATGATGGGATCGTCTCTTCGAGGCCTATCATACTCCGGTGGCGTTCTGATCCACCGCGATTGTAGATGACGCCGGAGCAGGTTACAGCCGGGTCAAAGCCTGTATATCCCATGATTAATGCATGGACGCTCCTGCTCATCCCCTTGACATCACAGACGAGGATGATCGGGCATGAGAGGATCTTTGCACAATCAGCGGTACTTGATATGCCTGTGCCGTCGATACCGTCATGGAGGCCCATAACCCCTTCAATGACGGCGATATCCGCTCCTTCCGAGGCAGAGACGAATGTTCTCATCACCTCATCCTTCCCCATCATGAAGGGATCGAGGTTTCGTGAACTCCTTTTGCAGATCGCCGTATGATGGGTGGGATCGATGAAGTCGGGACCGACCTTGAACGGCTGGACCTTCAGGCCTCGTGCGGTAAGCGCCCCCATCAGTCCGGTTGCAACGGTGGTCTTTCCGCAGCCGCTATGGGTGCCAGCGATGATTATTCTTGGGATATGTATTTTTTTATCTGACAATGAGCAGCTCCCCTCCTCTCTCAGAACCTGCGTTCTCAGATCAGAAAAATGTGGGGTTTTGTCAGAGGGGTATAGGTAGATTCATATGTCAAAATTATCTTACATATAGTAAATTAAATTGGTGTATGTATGCATATCATGGAAGGTTTTTTACCAAGTCCCTGGTGGCAGATATGGCTCGTTCTCTCTGCCCCCTTTGTTCTCATGGGCTTCTATTCCCTCAGGAAGCTTCTTCGTGAAAACCGGGAGGCATTGCCGCTCCTTGCTGTTGCCGGGGCATTCGTCTTCGTCCTCTCATCACTGAAGCTCCCCTCGGTTACCGGCAGCTGTTCGCATCCTACTGGAACAGGACTGGGTTCTGTGCTCTTCGGCCCGTTCATCACGTCAGTGCTCGCGTTGATCGTCCTTGTGTATCAGGCACTCTTCCTTGCGCATGGTGGTATCTCAACACTCGGTGCCAACCTCTTCTCGATGGGAATTGCAGGGCCGGTTGTGGCCTATGCGATCTTTATTACCGGAAGGAAAATTGGGATAAACGAAATCATAACGATCTTCTGTGCAGCAGCCTTTGCAAATATTGTCACGTATCTTGTCACCTCACTTCAGCTTGCCCTGGCGTTCCCGGCAGAGGTTGGTGGTGTGATAACGTCTTTTATGGCATTCGGAGCAATCTTTGCTGTGACACAGATACCGCTTGCAATCATTGAGGGTGTC
>SL_3KL_010_SEDDRAFT_10005306_pt1 | contig 11584 bp, 11 predicted proteins | sample SodLakKL_010_SED_2_FD_10381 | JGI IMG/M metagenome (IMG submission 10381)
CCCCGCCGCTGAGGTGCACATTTTTCCCTATCTGCGCACACGACCCTACCGTTGCCCAGGTATCAATCATGGAATTTTCTCCCACCCAGGCGCCTATATTGACATATGAGGGCATCATCACAACCCCTCTCGCCACAAATGCCCCATAACGGGCAACAGCATGAGGAACGACTCGCACACCCATCTTGTCATAGCCGCTCTTGAGCTTCATCTTGTCATGGAATTCGAGAGGACCGGCTTCGGAAATTTCCATTTTCCTTACGGGGAAGTAAAGGATAACGGCCTTCTTTACCCAGTTGTTTACCTTCCAGCCGTCACCATCGGGTTCGGCTACACGAAGTGCACCCTTATCAAGCTTTTCAATTATCTCCTCTATCTTTTCGACAACCTCCTGGTTTTGCAACATTTCCCGGTTTTCCCAGGCCTGTTCAATAATCTCTTTGACGGAACGTGACATCTGTAAAAGTTTAAATTCTAAAATTCCGGCACTATCTGACATATTGCCTGCCAGCTGTTGCAAAGTTACAACGATTAGCCCACTTTTTTAAGATTTTTTATCTCTACTTCCGGATAATCCTTAAGAACCATGCATTCCTTTACTTGCAGGAAAAACCGGCGGCCTCTCACTCCCGATGCCATTTTACTGCTAAAAACCGATTTGTTTTGATCCGGTAAAAAGAGTAATTTAACGGTTCGTTTTAGATGATTCCACAATTGTCCGGTTAAATAATTTTTAACCCGAATAATCAGATATAATAAGTCAGTTATATTCTTGTTAAAGTTAACCGGAAACTAATGATTTGATTCATACAATAATATTAAAAACTATAATTCAGAAAAATGAGAATTAGCAGGATTGTTTTGACTGGTCTGGCGATAAGCCTGATAACATTTAGTAATCTTCAATCGCAGGAGGGTACTCCGTATATGCTTCCTCCTGATGATATCTTGTCTATTGTAGATGCTCCGGCAACACCTTCTCTGAGTATCCAGCCACAGGGCGATGTTATGCTGCTGCTTGATAATCCGAGTATGTCCGGTATAGATGAGCTGGCTGCGGCGGAGCTTCGCCTGGCCGGGATAAGATTTGATCCTTCAACAAGCGGACCGAGCAGGACAAGATACAATACCGGTATAAGTATCGTCAATATTGACGGCACTAATGAGCGCAGGATCGGTGGACTGCCTGATGTGGCAAAGATCAACAATATCAGGTGGTCGCCTGACGGACAAAGCATAGCATTTCTCAATACCGTTAGCGACGGGATTGAACTATGGGTGGCCGATATTCAGAGTGGTACGGCAACAAGGCTTACAGGAGGTATTGTTAATGATGTTCTCGGTAATCCGTTTACCTGGCTGTATGACAGTGAGACAATAATATTTTCGGCAATTCCGGAAAGCAGGGGCGAACCACCTGTAAGGCCCGCCTTTCCGCACGGACCGGTGATACAGGAAAATATCGGCAGGCAGGCGCCTGCAAGAACATTCCAGGACCTGCTGGGCGACAGCCATGACGAAAATCTGTTTGAGTATTATGCCACAGCACAGCTGATCAAAATAAACCTTAACGGTTCGCAGACTGCAATTGGCGATCCCGGTATATTCAGGAGCATCAGCTCATCTCCCGACGGAAATTTTCTTATGGTTCAGCGTATTTTGAGGCCCTTTTCATACCTTGTCCCGCAATACCGTTTTCCTTACAATGCAGAGGTGTGGGATACAGACGGAAAACTTATACAGGTGGTTGCGGAGATTCCACTGATGGAGGAGATGCCAAGAGGGTTTGGAGCAACATATCCGGGTCCCCGCAGCTTCACATGGCGTAACGATGCCCCGGCAACACTTTATTGGGTTGAGGCGCTTGACGGCGGTGATCCTTCGGTAAAGGTGCCCCACCGCGACCAGCTGATCCGGCTGGCTGCTCCTTTTGAAGGTGAGCCGGAGCGGGGACTAAAACTGGAGTTACGGTATGCGGGAATTACCTGGGGCAATGATGATATGGCCGTGGTGAATGAGTACTGGAGGGATGAACGGCGGATGATAACCAGCTTTTTTAATCCCCTTACCCATGACGAGAAGAGTGTTATATGGGACAGATCTGTAGAGGACAGGTACGGTGATCCCGGCAGCTTCCACACCGCTGCGAATGAGTATGGTTTTTCGGTCCTGCATTTCGACCGGCGGGGAAGGTCGCTTTACCTGACTGGAACCGGTGCCTCACCCGAGGGCAACAGGCCTTTTGTTGATGAGTTCGATATCAGAAGCCGGTCCACCAAAAGACTGTGGCGTTCGGAGTCTCCCTATTATGAGATTCCCGTCAGGTTGCTTGACGACAGGGGACGTTCAGTGCTTACCCGGCGTGAATCGGTCAATGAGCAGCCGAACTACTTTATCAGAAACCTGTCTTCGGGCAGACTCTCGCAAGTTACCTTTTTTCCTGATCCGCAACCGCAGTTAAGGGAGGTATCAAAGCAGATGATTCATTACGAGAGAGAGGACGGGGTGTCCCTCTCAGGCGAACTATACCTGCCTGCCGGCTACGATCCCGGCACCGACGGACCTCTTCCTGCTATACTGTGGGCTTATCCGCGTGAATTCAGGAGTGCCGATGCTGCGGGCCAGGTTTCTGGCTCTCCGTATTCTTTTACCAGGGTAGGCAGCACTTCGATAGTGCTTTTTGTAACCCAGGGATATGCAGTATTGAATAATGCCAGCTTTCCCATCATTGGCGAAGGTGATGATGAGCCAAATGATACTTTTGTCGAACAGCTTGTAGCCAACGCAGAGGCAGCCATCGACAAGATAGTTGATATGGGGGTCGCCGACAGGGACAGGATAGGCGTATCCGGCCACTCCTACGGAGCATTCATGACTGCAAATCTGCTTTCACACTCCAATATCTTTGCTGCAGGAATAGCACGCAGCGGCGCATATAACAGGACAATGACTCCTTTCGGATTCCAGGCAGAAGAGAGAACATACTGGGAGGCTCCCGAAATATATTTCAGAATGTCGCCATTTTCTTATGCGCACCAGGTCGAGACACCCATGTTGCTTATTCATGGTGCGGCCGACAATAACTCGGGAACCTTCCCGATGCAGAGCGAGAGATATTACAATGCCCTGAAGGGCCATGGCGTAACAACAAGACTTGTAATGCTTCCCTATGAATCTCACGGTTACGTGGCCAGGGAGTCTGTGCTGCATGTGCTNTGGGAATACACCGAGTGGCTGGACAAATATGTGAAGAACCGGTAATCCCGATTTTATGAAAATTCCGCAATGGGCTGATGTTCTGGAGGCGCACAGCAGGATAAGCGGTTTGGTGCACCGGACTCCCGTGTTCTCTTGCCGTTCTGTTAACAAGATTGCCGGTTGTGAGATTTATTTTAAGTGCGAGAACTTCCAGATGGTGGGTGCCTTCAAGTTCAGGGGCGCCACCAACGCAGTTCTCTCCCTTGATTCCGCTTTCGCGGAAAAAGGGGTGGCCACGCACTCTTCAGGAAATCATGCAGCGGCACTTGCTCTTGCAGCACGTAACAGAGGGATAAAAGCTTATATAGTGATGCCGGAGACGGCGCCACATATCAAACAGGCAGCTGTTGAGGGATACGGGGCCCAGATTACTTTTTGCGCCCCTACCCTCGAGGCAAGGGAGACAACCCTCGAAAGGGTGGTGTCCGAAACGGGTGCGACATTTATCCATCCCTATAACAATTTTGATGTTGTTTGCGGACAGGCGACGGCTGCCCGAGAATTGATTGAAGAAAGCGGACCGTTTGATGTAGTTATGGCGCCGGTGGGTGGCGGGGGACTGCTAAGCGGGACCGCCATATCGGTTAAGAGCATGCAGCCCCAGACGATGGTTATTGCCGCCGAGCCTGTAAATGCCGACGATGCCTGCCGCTCCTTCAAAACCGGGGTGCTGCAGCCTCCGCTAAAACCCAACACGGTGGCCGACGGACTGCTTACAGCTCTGGGTCCGCTGACTTTTGCAATTATCAGAAAATATGTGGATGATATACTCTGCGCCGAAGAAGAGACTATCATCAGGGCCATGCGGATCATTTGGGAAAGGATGAAGCTGATTGCCGAACCCTCTGCTGCGGTTCCGCTGGCGGTAATTCTTGAGAACAGGGAAATATTTGAGGGAAAAAAGGTGGGAATGATCCTTACGGGGGGGAACGTTGATCTTGAACGGCTGCCTTTCTGAACGAAAACTCGCATTTAAGCGGATAGTGGTCGGACATCTCTATCCTGGGAGTTTCAAAATAGAATGACTCAAGCTCCCTGCTGTGGAGAATATAATCTATCCTGAAAAGGGGCAGCCTGGCAACATAGGTGTTGCCAATTCCGCTCCCTGAACGTACAAAAGCATCTTCCAGCTTCTGACTGCGGAGCCTCCTATAGGTGAAGGAGACCGGCGTATCGTTAAAATCGCCTGTAATAATTACAGGGTAAGGCGACTCCTGAATATGGCCAACAATGATCTCCACCTGACGGGACCTTCTTTCAAAGGCCAGCCTTAGCCTTGATCCTATATCCCTTAACGCCGCTATGTTTCTCCGGTTATCATACTTGCCCAGGCTGTCGAGAAAGTTAATGTTATCCTGGGTGAACTGCACTGACTGGAGATGGCTGTTGAAAACCCTTACCGTATCGTTGTTAATGGCTATGTCAGTATATATGCTGATGTTGCTGCTGTTGACAAATTCTATTTTGCCCCTGCCGACAATGGGATACCTGCTGAATGTTGCAATGCCGAAATTGAAATTCCTGTTATTTGAGCTTGAATATTCAATATGGCTGTAGCGGTCATGCAGTCTTCTGAAGTTCCTGGTCTCGTTNTACGGATCTTCAAGGTTGAAAAAGTACTCCTGTATACAAAGCACATCCGGATCCTCGCTGAGCAGAAATTCGTAAATATTGTCTTTTACCCCGGGATCGTCGATCCAGTTGTAGAGATTGAAAAGTCTGACGTTGTATGACAGAAAGGTAAAGGTATTATCCAGTACAGATGGTTGCTTCTGGTAGAACCTGATCTGGAAGGTGTTGCTTACATGGTTGTAGCCCAGTAGTATGGTCAGCAGCGATAATAAGAAGAGCCATTTTCTTTTCAGCGCCCAGTAGATCAGAAAACCTGTGTTTATTAAAAGCAGAACCGGATACCCGAGCCCGAAGAATGAGAGGATCCAGAGGTCCTGGGGACTGGTACGGGCGGAGAGGTAGGAGAGAAGGAGGAGGATTACAAAAATGATGTTGATAAGCAAAATGGTATTATGTAAAAGTACATTCAGCTTACTCTTAAGGAGAGTAAAAAAGTTCTTCTTTCTCCCTGCCGGCCTCCCTTTCCTGTTATCCCTCCCCATCTGAAATTTTCAACTTGTTTCGTTATATTCCGCGATAAGCGAAATAATCATTTTCTTTATGCTTACCAGGGCTAAAGATACAAAACTTTTTTCCTGATTGTCTATTAACCTTTTGTTGAAGGCACGTGAGGCCGTAGATACATGTTGCATATGGATCATTTCCCAACATGTTATTGCAGTCTGCATGCGAGAGTCTGCTAATGGTCAGATGAGGGAGGCGCTCAGGGCTTTTTGCTTACTCTGAAAAGCAGCTCTTTCTCTTCTTTGGTCAGGCTGTCGTATCCTGATTTGGATATCTTGTCGAGAATATCATCAATACGTTGCTGCCTTTCTGCCTGTTGCCTGTTATATTCATAGTCGGTTCGTGTTTTGCGGTATTCAACCTTCAGCTTTCTGCCTGGTTTCATAAGGTTTGCAAGCTTCTCAACAAGTGTGTTTATACCCCTTGTTATGTCTCTTCCCTGCCTGTATTGTCTTATGAAAAACCACCCGAAAAGAGCCCCGCCAAGGTGAGCTATATGGCCTCCTGCATTGCTCCCGGAAATACTAATCAAATCGAGAATGATCATTACCAGTGCAATGTATTTTAGTCGCACAGGTCCGATAAATACCAGGTTCAGTGTGTAGTTGGGTACATATACCGAAATGGAGATAACCACTGCAAGTACTGCCGCCGACGCCCCCAGCGCCCGTGACACAGGAAGAACCTGTGCAAAAGCCGGAAAAAAGTTGAAAGCGAAAATATACAGCAACGCACCCGCAAGTCCCCCCAGCAGGTAAACCCCCAGCAGCTTCTTCCCATCCAGGTATTCGAGAAATATCCTTCCGAACCAGTAAAGCCAGAGGATATTGAAAAGTATATGAAGCAAACCCTCATGCAGGAACATATAAGTAAAGATGGTCCAGGGACGCGACAGAAGGTCTGTGACACTCGCCGGCACGGCAAGCCAGTCGATAATAAAAAAGGTGCCGGGCTGTCCGGTGCTGAACAGGAAAAATACCACCTGTATCAGCTTGACTGCTACAAAAACAGCAAGGTTTATGTAAATTAGCCTTGTCAGGACACTTCCTTTTTTAAATGACTCTTTTAGCTCATCTAATATCATAATATTATTTAGTCTCTATAAGTTTTGTTACTCTTCAGGTATTGCTGCTGTTCAGGTATTGTGAATATTCAGGTACCTTCATCAAATTTTCACCGGAACTTATTTTCTCGTTCCTGCTGCACCGGGAAGGATCAAAAGAAATTCCTGGTATTCTTCTGCCAGTATTTAATCAGTAAGAAACCGAACAGCATTCCCCCCAGGTGAGCAAAATGTGCAATATTGCTTCCCGGCCTTGTCAGACCCAGGTATAACTCTATACAGCCGTATGCTATAACAAAATATTTGGCCTTTATGGGTATTGGCGGGAAGAGCAGCATAAGCTTTGTGTTGGGAAACAGCATTCCGAAAGCCAGCAGAACCCCGAAAACAGCTCCGGAGGCTCCGACGGTGGGGATATTCATCTTGAATCGGAGACTGTTTTCAACCATCGTTACGGCTTGTGTTATATAGGCCTGGTTGTTGGGGTCGTCACCCCAGCTTATTATAAAATCGTATACCTGCCTGTTGGGACTTGAAATATGATTATTTATAAATGCAGAGAATAGTTCAGGTGAAGGTGTATTGATAAATGCGTTGGCGGCATTGACCATAGAAGAAATTTCGATCCAGTTTACAAAGGTGTGCAGCACCGCTGCCCCAAGTCCGGTCACGAAATAGTATATCAGGAACCTCTGGCTGCCCCACACCGACTCCAGAACCCTGCCGAACATCCAGAGCGCAAACATATTGAAAAACAAGTGTGCCAGTCCCCCGTGCATAAACATATGCGTGATAAACTGGTATGGCCTGAAGAATTCAGATTCAAAATAGTAGAGACCCAGTATCCTTGTGAGCTGTATGTTAAAACTGCTGCTCAGCACAAAATCGGCAAAAAGCATCAGTATATTTATAATAAGCAGGTTTTTAACTACCAGCGGAATGCCTCCGAATCGTCCTAACATCATGGCTATTTAAATTTAATTGTGTCTATATTAAAACAAGGCCGGGCCCTGTATGTTTAACCGGGTGTTCGTTATATCAGCCTGTAAATGTAGTAAATGGTTGATAAATATTTTAATTATGGCACTAAAGCAGCTCATTTTTGTAATGGGGCGGGACTTATGCCTGCCTGAACCTTTTTTCAATTTCATCACTGTTGATGATCACAATAACCGGTTTACCGTCGGGAGAATAGTTGGGAAGCTCACATGCAAACAGTTTGTCGATGATCTCCTGCATCTCCTCCCTGTTCAGCGACTTGCCATAATTAATGGCCGCCGATCTGGCAAGGTTGAGGGCTATCTGCTCACGGGGAGTCTCTTTGAATGCCGATCCGGATGATTTGTACTCTGATAAAAGGTTTTCGATCATCATTGCCGGGTCGGCACTCCCCGCGTCGACGGGGCAACCGGAAACAATTATGCTTTGCGGCCCGAATTCCCTTATATCAAATCCAAAAGCAGCCAGTTCGGCGGCCAGCTCTTTTACCAGCATGTAATCATGTGTGTTGAGTTCGATATTTACAGGGTAAAGCTGTTGCTGAGCTATAAATGATCCGGAACGTACAGTTTTCAGGAATTTCTCATATAGTATTCTTTCATGTGCCCTTCGCTGGTCGATTATCATTACACCTGATTTTACAGGCGACAGTATATAACGGTTTTTTACCTGGAGCAGTGCAGGAGCACCAACAGTGATATCGTTATCACTACTGTCTGTGCCTGATGTCAAGTCTGTTCTGTCATCTTTTCTGTCTTCCATTCCGGAAATGGTACCTTCCTGCTTTCCTTCCGGCCCGTCCGGCTGATCAGTGTCACGATAAACGATTCTTCTGTCCGATTCAAAACCCTTGTAAAGCTCTTCCCAATTGTCGAGTCCGCTATCCCTGTTTCCCGGCCTGTTTTCCCGTCTTTCTCTGAAAGGCTGTCGGCCCTGCTCCTTCTCAAAAGGGTTATAGCCGGTATCGACCTCTATTTCAGGAGGAATAATATCCCTGGTCTTGCTCGGGTAGGGCATATCTATCTTTCCTTCCGTGTTGAAATCGATAGATGGCACCAGGTTGAATTTTCCGAGTGCTTCTCTTACCGATGCAAGAAGGATCTGCCAGATGGCCTTTTCATTCTCAAATTTTATTTCGGTCTTTGTAGGATGGATATTTACATCGACTGATTGCGGGTCGGTGTCGAAATAAATGAAATAGGAGGGTATGGCATCCGGAGGAAGTAGCTTTTCAAACGCCAGGGTGACAGCTTTGTGAAGATACGGGTGCCGCATGTATCGCTTGTTCACAAAGAAGAACTGCTCTCCCGGCGATTTCCTGGCATGGCCGGGTTTAGCTATAAATCCGGAAATTCTGGTAATGCTTGTTTCGGTACTGATCTCAACGAGCTGCTGATTTATCTTTTTGCCGAAGATATGCATTATCCGCTGCCGGTAATTGACCGGCGGCAGATGGAGAATTTCGGATCCGTCGTTCTGCAGTGAAAATTCAATTTCAGGATGGGCAAGCGCAATACGATGGAATTCGGTGATAATATGTTTAAGCTCTGTGGAGTTGGCCTTCAGAAATTTCCTGCGTGCGGGAACATTGAAAAAGAGGTTCTTGATACTTATATTACAACCGGCCCGGCATGCAACAGGCTCCTGCCTGATGAAGGCTGCACCCTTGACCTCCAGCAGGGTACCCGCTTCGTCTTCCCTTCGCCTTGTCTGCATTTCCAGTTCAGCTATTGCAGTTACCGATGCCAGTGCTTCGCCCCTGAATCCCATGGTTTTTATAGCAAACAGGTCGCCGGCACTCTTTATCTTTGAAGTGGCATGCCGTTCGAGAGAGAGCCTTGCATCTGTTTCGCTCATTCCCATGCCGTTATCAATAACCTGTACCATGTTTTTTCCTGCATCGCGCACTATCACTTTGATCACCTTGCTCCCGGCATCAACCGAGTTTTCAACAAGCTCCTTGACTACCGAAGCAGGCCTTTGTATGACTTCTCCTGCTGCAATCTGGTTTGCAACTGTATCCGGAAGCAATTGGATTATATCTGCCATCCCTGAAAATAATGATAAGCGTACTTAATAATAGATGATGTACCAGGCAAGGGCCAGCAGCACAAGCAATATAAGCAGGAGCCTTATATTGGAGGTCCTTTTCTCACGGCGGGCATGCTTGAAATAACCTCTCATCTGTCCCTTGATATGGGATTTGTAATCGCCCCTGAAATACTTGTTGCCTTCGGGCTGATCGCTGTCAATTCCCATTTCGGCTTTTATCTGGGCAATGCGCTTATCCAGGGCCTCCTTCCTTTCATCATAATATCTTGGCTGGTATTGATATTGCCGTATTTTGGGCAACCTGAAAAATCTTCCTACCATTTTTTTAAGTTTTTACAAATGTACAGGAATTTTGTATCTTAATAAAATTACACACAGACGGATGCAAAATCAACTTCGTTGATTACATATGCTGAGTTTAGTTCTTTTTATGATATTTGTCAGATATGTAATTGACCTCGTCGATTATGGATTATATAAGTTAAAGCACAACGGTTCCTTCTGTAAAGCAATTTTACCGTTTTCAAAAAAGGGTTTCCCGTTGGAAAAATATTACTTTTAACAATAATAATAAAGTTATTGATAACATCACCGTACCACATGGAGCAAATAAGGCAGAATTTTGAGCAGGCACGGCAATTACTTGACAGGTATTTGTCAGACAATGAAAATCTTGAGCGTATTGCCGGTGCAGGCAGCCTGATGGTCAGCTCCCTGTCTGCCGGAGGAAAGATAATTTCCTGTGGTAACGGAGGGTCAATGTGCGATGCAATGCATTTTGCAGAGGAGCTTACCGGCCGCTACAGGGATGACCGTCCGTCAATTGCAGCCATTGCCGTCAGTGATCCCTCTTATATAACTTGTACCGCAAATGATTATGGATTTGAGCATATCTTTTCAAGATTTGTTGAGGGTGCCGGCAATAAGGGAGATGTTTTGCTTGCAATAAGTACCAGCGGAAACTCGGCGAATATTCTCCTGGCCGCTGATGCCGCACAAAAGAAAGGCATGAAGGTTGTTGCACTCACCGGAGGTGAAGGCGGAAAGCTGTCTGCCCTTTGCGATATTGAGCTCCGTGTTCCCCATAATGGTTATTCTGACCGGGTGCAGGAGATTCATATTAAAATTATTCATGCCCTGATATTGTATATAGAAAATAATTTGGTAACTTGAATATGATAGATGTTGCACAAATATACAGGCTTGTAAAGGGAGTTTTCCTGGTAACTCTTGCTATGCAGGTTTTATCATGCAGCGAAGAGCCTGAGAAGGATGATGAACCCGGTTTATACGGCACCTTTACAGATACGCTGGACGGGACTGTTTACCGGACCCTGAGACTGGGCGACCAGATCTGGCTTGCCGGTAATATTGACAGGGGAGAGATGGTTGACGGAAGTACCGGTCAGCAGGATAACGGCATAATAGAGAAATACTGCTATAACAATGAACCTGTTTTGTGTGAGAAGTACGGAGGACTTTATCAGTGGGGAGAGGCAATGCAGTACAGTACCGTGGAGAGTTCACAGGGTATTTGTCCCACAGGCTGGCATATTCCGTCCGACAGTGAATGGATGATTCTTGAGGCCTTCCTGGGGATGCCGGGAGAGGATACTGTGAAGGAGCTCTGGAGGGGTAAAGAGCAGGGTGTCGCTTTGCAGCCTGAGGGTGAGACCGGGTTTGAGGCTTTGAGGGGAGGAAACAGGTTCGTTACCGGTACATTTAATCAGATAGGCAGCACAGGGTATTTCTGGACTTCAACAAGTGCTGGAGATGATCACGCATGGAGGAGGGGGGTTGGTGCCGCCCAAAATGGTATATACCGGTCTAAGAATGATAAATCATTTGGTTTCTCCGTTCGTTGCGTAAGGTATTGAAGGTTGTATTCACAATAAATCCGGTATTTCAGGATGCTTGTAAAAACCTATGGTTCGGCTCTGCTTGGCATTGATGCCATAATAATTACCGTAGAGGTGAGTATTACCAAAGGTGTGAACTTTTTTATGGTTGGACTGCCTGACAATGCAGTGAAGGAGAGCCAGCAAAGGATAGCAACCGCCCTCGAGAGCATCGGAT
>SL_3KL_010_SEDDRAFT_10005307_pt1 | contig 11581 bp, 8 predicted proteins | sample SodLakKL_010_SED_2_FD_10381 | JGI IMG/M metagenome (IMG submission 10381)
ATGCCCGGATGGTGGAATTGGTAGACACCCAGGACTTAAAATCCTGTGGCCATTGCGGCCGTGCCGGTTCGAGCCCGGCTCCGGGTACCGAGAGCAAAATAGCCCTGTTGGTGTAAAACCTTCAGGGCTATTTTGTTGCGACCAAATATAGATCTACACAAGCTCATTCTATTTCTTCACCTTTCTGATTAAGTATAAAAGACTCAGGTTTATAGCTAATTACCAAGGTTCCCAGCCTCTTGTCGTAGCCCATTACAGGGGCCACAACCATAAGGGAATTATCATCGTGCAATATACGGGTATTGTCTGCCAATGTAAGCCCCCTGTCAATTACTGCACCCACAGGTTCCCCTTCCCGCTTCTTGTCCGTTGATACGATGATTTGACCCTCATCATCAATAACATGTATGTACTCAAAATTTCTTTCCCGCACCAGGTCGGCAGTAAAAATACTGATCTGGTCAAGGTTCCCGCGCATAATTTCAGAACGAATGCTCCAAACCATAGGGCGGGTAATCAGGCGAAGCATCTCTTCGTTTTTTTCTGCCACCTTGCTTTCTACTTGTCCGATAATTGCATTCCGGTCTTTTTTGTTTTGGTAGTCCATCCATAAATAAAGCCCACCCAATAAAATCAGTGCAATTACAGCAACCACTGCAGTTGGATGTTTTTTTAAAAATGAAAAAAACGGAGAACCATTTTTGATTTCACCATTTGTGTCCTTTGCTTGGGTGCCCCCCAACTTAGGTGTGTTTTTTGAATGTTTTGACTGGGTCATAATAATAGATGTTGGTTTATAGAGGCTTTGTCTGTTTTGCGTATTTTTATCCTTAAAAGGATAACACGTAGCATATAAGATTGGTTTGCCCCCTGCAATAAAATTTCAGGGTGAGCCACTGACTAATTTGGGTTGTGAGGTGATTTGTTGTGACTTACCATTGGCTAAAATAAAAAAAGAAAAAACACGAAATGTGATTTTCGCATTTTTTCTTTTTCTTAAGGGGTAAGGCTATAGAGCCTTACTCAAAATTTCAATTGCAAAAAGCTTGCAATACTTGATGCGCTGCTTATTCCATATCTTCCATTATGGCGTCTACCCTGGTTTTTATTTCCGGGTTTTGTTCGTAAGCTTGCATAATGTTCTGATAAGTATCTACTTCCAGACCGGTATCTGCGATGGCTTCCATCATATCTTCCTGCATTTCCATCTGCATATTTTGAACATCGGTCATGGATTGATTGAATGCAGCAAGTTCTTCTTCGCTGGCATCAATGTTTTCGGGTCCTTGTTGCTGACTTTCCATGAGCATCTCGTTAAAGCGATCAACACTGATATTGTTTTGCTCAATTACATTAACCATTTGCATCTGGCTTTCTTCCTGAATAACCATTACCTGCATCACTGCATTGGCAAACTGCTGCAACTCTTCATCGGAATAATCTGCGGGAGCTGGAGCTGCTGGTTGCTGTCCTGGAATCTGGGCGAAGAGTCCGACGCTGAACATGGTTACCAGGAGGAAAGTGAAAGCTTTTTGCAAAACTGACTTTTTTGAATACATAATAAATAATTTTGGTTTAAAATTGTAATGCTCAACAAAAGTAAACAAATTGATTTGCCAGACAATGGTATTTTTAACGTTTATCTTTCTTTTGCCTGATTTTAATCTTTTTTTTGCGTGGTATGGAGGGATTAACAGTGTAAAAAAGTTAAGAATAGAATGCAGAGTTGGTGTCTGTAAGCATGACTATAAAAGAGACGGGGTGGCATCATTAAATGTAAATATGATAGCTGTTTTCATCCATCTGAAAAACCGAAGGAGTGTTGGTTGTTAAGATAGTTTAAAAAAAATGAAAATGATAGCAGATTGTCAGTGTTTTATGGCATTACAGACGATCAGAATCCATCTTATACTATTGCATAAACCTAAAGAAAAACAAAGGCTTTATGTCAGCTTTATTTTTTAGTCACCTGGGTGAGAAAATTTTTAGAAACACTCACCTTTTGCTGATCCTCTCTTATAGCCAAAACAGATGTAAAACCAGTTCGTCAGAAAGAAAAAAATGTGTAGGTTTGCGTTGAAAATAAAAACCCTAAAACTTGGCAAAAACACCCCAGAAACCTGTTGAGACACCTTTGATGAAGCAATATTATGCCATCAAGGGGAAGTATCCTGAAGCATTATTGTTGTTCAGGGTAGGAGACTTTTATGAGACATTCGGTGAGGATGCTGTAAAAACCTCAGAAATACTGGGTATCATTTTAACCCGGCGTGCTAATGGTGCAGCATCTTATGTTGAGCTTGCAGGATTTCCACATCACGCCCTGGATACCTATTTGCCCAAACTTGTGAGGGCCGGACAGAAGGTAGCTATCTGCGATCAGCTTGAAGACCCCAAACAAGCCAAAAAGCTCGTAAAACGTGGTGTTACTGAATTAATAACCCCTGGGGTGGCTTTTAGTGATAAAGTCCTTGAGCACAAAGAGAACAACTTTCTTGCGGGTATCCATCTGCAGGGAAATGAATGCGGCATTGCATTTCTGGATGTTTCTACCGGCGAATTCTATGTGGACCAGGGCAGCAAAGAGTATGTGGATAAACTGGTCCAAAGTTTCAGGCCCAGCGAAGTAGTGGTACAGAAAAACCGCCTGCGTGAATTGCACGAGACTTTCCCTGGTAAATATTACACATCGGGCCTGGATGATTGGGTTTTTACCCGTGAATTTGCCGATGATTTGCTGTTAAAACATTTCGGAACGGTTTCTTACAAAGGGTTTGGTATTGAGGAAATTGAGAATGGTATCATTGCTGCCGGTGCAGCTATGCATTATCTTTCGGAAACCCGGCACGATCAGCTTGAGCATATCGCACGCATATCAAGGATTGATGAAAGCCGATATGTGTGGCTCGATAAATTTACCATTCGTAATCTTGAGCTGTTGCACACCATGAATGAGAATGCCACTACTCTGATAGATGTGATAGATCATACCTTATCTCCTATGGGAAGTCGCATGCTCAAAAGATGGATGGTTTTACCTTTAAAAGAAAAGTCTCTCATCCAGGAGCGACATGAGGTAGTTGACTATTTGTTTAACAACCATGAATTGGCAGAGCAACTGGAAAAGTATATCCGGCAAATTGGAGACCTGGAGCGTTTGATTTCGAAGGTTGCCGTCAATAAAATAAACCCCAGGGAGGTGCTGCAAGTGCAAAAGGCTCTGGATGCCATCGAACCCATCAGGGATTTGTGCCTGGCCAGCCAGGGTTGCGAACCCTTTAAGAACGTAGGGGATCAGTTGAATCCCTGTTTCCAGATCAGGGAAAGGATTAAAAAGGAGGTGATGCCCGAACCCTCTTCTTTGATATCCAAAGGGAATGTCATCAACAGCGGGGTGAGTGAAACCCTCGACGAGCTGCGTAATATTTCTACAAGTGGTAAAGATTATCTGGCGCAAATGCGCGAAAATGAAATCAAACGCACTGGAATCCCTAATATAAAAATATCTTTCAATAATGTGTTTGGATATTACCTGGAAGTTACCAATACGCATAAAAACAAAGTGCCTCCCGAATGGGAAAGAAAACAAACCCTGGTCAACTCCGAACGCTATATAACCCCTGAACTCAAAGAGTATGAGGAAAAGATCCTGGGTGCCGAGGAGAAAATTCTTCAGGAAGAGGAGCGCATATTTAATGAGTTGGTTGCAGCCATGTCCGAGTATATTGAACCCATCCAGTTAAACGGTTCTGTGGTTGGACGATTGGATTGCCTGCTGTGCTTTAGCAATGTGGCGCGAAGATTTAATTATACCAAACCCGAAATCAATGATTCATTTACCATAGATATAGGGCAGGGGCGACACCCTGTGATTGAGCAACAGCTGCCGGTAGAAGAGGAGTATGTTGCCAATGATATTTTGCTGGACAACGAAAAACAGCAGCTTATGATGATTACCGGCCCCAATATGTCGGGTAAATCAGCATTGTTGCGGCAAACAGCATTGATTGTTTTACTGGCTCAAATGGGTAGTTTCGTTCCTGCCGAATATGCCAAAATCGGATGGGTCGATAAAATTTTTACCCGGGTGGGTGCATCCGATAATATTTCCCAGGGTGAGTCAACATTTATGGTGGAAATGAATGAGACAGCCAGTATTCTCAACAATATCTCCAATCGGAGTTTGATTTTGCTGGATGAGATCGGCCGGGGTACCAGCACCTATGATGGAATAGGCATTGCCTGGGCCATTGCCGAATTTTTGCATGAGCATCCCTTGTTTAGGGCCAAAACCTTATTTGCTACCCACTACCACGAGCTCAATGAAATGGCTGCTTCCTTTAACCGTATTAAAAACTATAATGTGTCGGTAAAAGAGATGCACAATACCGTGATATTCCTACGCAAATTGGTGGAGGGAGGAAGTGAACATAGTTTTGGTATTCATGTGGCTAAAATGGCCGGGATGCCACGACCAGTAATTGACCGTGCTAATGCGATATTGCAACAACTGGAGAAAAGCCACAGCCATGATGAAATGACCGGCAAGGATACCAGCAAAACGGGTAAACCTCAAAGGGTTGTAGATGTGGATAACGATGATCAGTACCAACTGAGCTTTATTCAGCTTGAAGATCCATTGCTTCTGCAGATCAAAGAAGATATACTGAACACCGACATCAATACGCTTACCCCTGTTGAGGCCCTCATGAAACTTAATGAAATAAAACGACTACTGGGGAAATAACGGAATTGCCATAAGCTCTCCTGTTGACAGGCAGCAGGAGAGAATTACACACTGCTTGTCTTATTGATGGACCTTATTGATTTATTGATGGATGTTATTGCCTGTACCCCATATTTTGGAGCACATCATCGCTAAGATCGTATCTTACATCAGAATAAATCATATTGCCACCTCCGGCTTTATCAAAAATAACGGCGTAGTTTCCCCTTGTGGCAATTTCTTCCACAGCATCATATATCTGATCCTGTAATGGTTTTACAAGCTCCTGGCGTTTTTGAAATAAATCACCTTCTCTGCCAAATCGCTGCATTTGCAACTCTTTGGCTTCCCGTTCCTTTTCAATGATTTCCTCTTCGCGTTGCATACGCATATCTTCGGGTAGCAGCATTGATTCAGCCTGGTATTCGCGATACAACTCGTCAATTTCTGCAAACTTGGCTTCTATTTCATTTTGCCATTCCACAGAAATCTGCTCAATTTCCATTTGTGCTGCCTGGTATTCGGGAATGTTTTCCAGAATGTATTCTGAGTCGATATATGCAAACCGCTGACTAAATACGGTTAATGAGCTGAAAAGAGCAATTGTAAGAATGAAAACTGTTTTTTTCATGAAAAGTCCTCCGGTTATTTTAATGTTTGAGGGATAATTTGAGTTACCGCTCAATTACTATTTTTTATTGTATGTGTAAGCCCCTAATCAATGGACTGGCCAATGCTGAAGTGAAATCTTCCACCATTGTCGCCGGGTCTTCCGGGTATGTCATCAAACCCATAGCCCCAATCAAGTCCAAGCAAACCAAACATGGGCAGGAATATTCGTGCACCGAAGCCTGCTGATCTTTTCAGCTGGAAAGGGTTGAAGTCACGAAAATTACCCCACGCATTCCCTGCTTCCACAAACCCAAGCACATAAATGGTGGCCATGGGGTTTAGGGAAACCGGATATCTTAGCTCGGCTGTAAATTTGTTGTATACATTGGCCCCGGTAAATTGTCTGTTGGCGTCCATGGGTGTTAATGAGTAGTTGGCATAACCTCTCATGGCAATCACTTCACGTCCGTCAATTTCCCAGCCTGATAATCCGTCACCCCCCAGGTAAAACCTTTCAAAGGGTGAAACTCCGATATCTTCGTTGAAGTAACCAAGGAATCCCATGCGTGTACGCATACTCAATACCAGGTCACCTGCCAGGCTGGTAAACCAGCTGGTATTGAACTTCCATTTATGATATTCAAGCCACTTATACTTCTCTTTTTCTTCCATTTCAGTGTAATCTTTGTCATTGAAAAGTGAAAAAGGAGGTGTGATTTGCAAGCCCAGGGTTACTTCAGAACCCCCTCTGGGGTATAGAGGAGCATCCACTGAGTTTCGGCCAAACTCGATACCGTAGTTAAAGTTGTTGGCATTCCCTTCGTCAATGATAAACCGGATGGGACTGTTAAGTATCTCGTACCTTTGGTAACTAAGTGTTTGGCGCAGGTAGAAATAGTCATCGGGGACACGTAGTCGCCTGGAAAGACCTACAGAGGTACCGATAATGCTGTAGTACCCATATTCAGGGCTGCTTCTGGGATACTGGTTGCGGTGTGTGGTTTGGAACAGGGAAACACTCAGTGCGTTAGGTTTCTTTCCGCCCAGCCATGGCTCCATAAATGACATGCTATAACTTACATAACCCCTGCCGTAGGTTTGTCCCCTGAGGGTGAGCTTTTGACCATCGCCCGAGGGGAGTGGTCTCCAGGCATCTTTGTTCAGGATGTTTCGCGTAGAAAAGTTGTTGAATGAAAGCCCCAATGTCCCGATGATACGTCCGGCACCCCAGCCTCCTGACAGCTCTATCTGGTCAGAAGAGGTTTCTTCAACAATGTAATCCAGGTCAACTGTTCCGTCAACGGGGTTGGGAGTGGGGATTACATCAATGGACTCCTGGTCAAAATATCCAAGCTGGATAATGTCGCGCTGGCTACGGATAATATCGCTTCTGCTGAAAAGCATCCCCGGGCGGGTTCTGATTTCACGTAAAACAACATGGTCATTGGTTTTGGTGTTTCCTGATATAGAAACACGGTTGATTTCTGCCTGTTCGCCCTCATAAATACGTAGCTCCAGATCGATGGAGTCGTTGCTTACATTGACCTCGGTAGGTGTAATATTAAAAAACAGGTAGCCATCATCCAGGTAAAGTGAGCTGACATCCAGCCCATCCATGTTCATAAACAGGTTTTTATCAAGTAATTGCTGGTTATAAACATCTCCTTTTTCGATGGCCAGTACATTGCTTAACACCTCATCAGGGTAAACGGTGTTGCCTACCCAGTTTATATCTCTAAAGTAATATGTGGGGCCTTCTTCAATCCAAAGTTCCAACTTGATCCGGTTTTCTTCCACAAAATAAAAAGTATCTCTTTTTATCACAGCATCTCTCTTGCCTATTTCGTTATACCGGTCAATAATGGCTTGCTTGTCTTCCTCATACTCTTCCTGTACCAGCTTTGAAGAATTAAAAATAAACCAGAGGCTTCTTTCCCGTGTATTTTTCATGATCCTTTTCAGGTTCCAGTCAGACAGTTCTTCATTGCCATGAAAGATCACTTCCCTGATCCGGGTTCTTTCGCCACGGTCTATATCAAAAAGCAGTTGAATGCTATTAGTTCTTGTTGTATCGACTTGCTGGGTAATATTGATTTCCGGTTTGAGGTATCCTTTTTCAATATAATAATCTTCGATAATGGATTTGGCCCGGAAAAGCATACTTTCGGTTACCACATCTCCTCTCACAAGGTTGAGTTTATCGGTTATATTGTTTTCATCCGATCTCCTGGCCCCTTCAAATTCAAAGCTTGACAGGCGTGGCCTTTCCTTAAGTTCAATGTCAAGGAAAATTATGTTGTCCTGAATGGAGGTAACCCCGATGGAAACATCTGTAAAAAGTCCTTGTTTCCAGATGTTTTCAATGGCCATGGCAATATCTTCTCCCGGAACAGTGATTTTTTCTCCTTCCTGGAGTTGACTAACCATAATTACCACATTGTGATCCATATAATTAACCCCTGAAACAGTAATGCCACCGATGGTGTATTCACGGGGGCTGTCATAGTTGATGTTAATATCATCCCCTGTAAGCACGGTTTGGCCTTGTACTGCAGGTATGGTGATCCATACAAATAGTAAAAGCGATAGACTAAGAAAAATTTTTGTCATTATGAAGCTTGTTTTTTTTATAACAACGAACAATGTTGTTTTAAGTTGTAGAGTATAAGATCAAAAGAATTGTTTGTTTTTTTAAGTTTTTCCAAACCTTCTTTCCCTTCGTTGGTAGTCAAGAATAGCCTGGTAAAAATGTTTTTTCCTGAAATCGGGCCACAATACAGGTGTAAAATATAACTCGCTGTAAGCAATTTGCCATAGAAGGAAGTTGCTGAGTCTGAGTTCTCCGCTGGTTCTGATAAGCAAATCAGGATCGGGTGTTCCGTTGGTTTGCAGAAACTTCTGAAAAACAGATTTGTCAATTTCTTCCGGATCCAATTCGTTGTGTTTTACCTGTTGTGCAATATTTTTTACTGCATTCACTATCTCCCACTGCGAGCTATAGCTTAGAGCCACGTATACATTTAAACGGGTATTGTTGCGGGTAATATGGATAGCCTCGTTGAGCTCCTTGATGCATTCTTTGGGTAGTGATTCTATATCGCCAATGGCATTCAACCTGACACCTTTTTCAAGCAATTCAGGGGTTTCATTTTTGATGGCTTTCACCAGCAAGCTCATCAGGGTGTCCACTTCTGATTTGGGGCGGCACCAATTTTCTGTGGAGAAGGCATAAAAGGTAAGATTTTTGACGCCCAACTCACCAGCTGCTTCAACGGTTTCTCTTACTGCCTGCACTCCGTTTTCATGACCGAAAATTCTTTGCTGACCCCTTTGCTTTGCCCAACGGCCATTTCCATCCATGATTACTGCTATATGCCGGGGTATTTTGTCTTGGTTGATATTATCTTTGAAATCCATTATAGGTTGGTCAATTGCTCTTTCGAAAAATAGGCACAAATTTCATAAAATGTATTAATATAAAAAAGGAAACAGGGTAAGTTTATGAAAAATTAATTGTAAGCCGGACATTTTTCCCAGCTAAAATCTTTGATCCTGAAGGTCAGTATAAAACCAACGAAAGAATACCAGTCGTTATTGTTGGGGTTTCCCCTTTGGAAACCGGTATTTTCTCCCCTGTTTTCCAGGCTGCGGTCGTAAAGCTCAAGGGCCAGTTGGTTTTGTCCAAAAACGGCTGGATCGGGGTAGGTTGTACTTACATCGTCAAGGTAGTCTGTACCGGTTCGTCTCATCCCCCATTCCAGAGCACCCGTAAACTGGCGGGTGATATTAAACTTATACCCAATTCCAAAAAGGAAGTTGTGGCTAATCAGGTTATAGGGTTTTCGCTCAGGGTACATCTCAGAACCCTGTCCTTCGGTATTTAAGGGTTTTAGGTTGTACCACTGGCCGTCGATTTCGGCCTGTGGATTAAATGTAAATATCCCTCCACCGGCAAAAATATACGGTGAAAAAGGGGTTTCAAGATCTCCCGGCTGGAAATGTAAAAAGTTTACTTCAGCCTGTCCTGATATTTCAAATACCGAAGAACGAAAATGCAGGTTTCGGGTTTCATTATATCCTATCACTGCATCATCACCAGCTACAGAACCCCAGAAGACATTGCCACGAAATGCCAGGTGGTCATTTACATTGTAACGGTAAAGCACTCCTGCTCCGGGCCGGGTCATGGCAAACTGCCTGGAGGGGTTCAGATCCCCAATATAGTAGGAGCCACCGAAAAACAGACCCACCTCATTTTTCTGGCCATAACCTGAAATTGAAGTAAAAAAAATCAATGCCAAATAAAGAATACTTTTTGTTGAGAAATGAGGGCTTAGGAGGCCGTTTTTTGGGTTGTCGGTTTCAAACATGTTGCTAGGTCTTGCTAAGTTTTTTTACATCTTTGGTGATTCTGTAATTGATAATTTTAAAGTCTTCAGCAAATACACAAACGCTTGAAAGACCAACATTATTTTATTTTGTAATAATCGGATTTTTAATTTCTGCATGTTAAAACCGGCGGGTGCCAAAAGGAGGCCTTGAGGTTTGTGGAATACTGTAATAAAGTGTAATAACTCCAAACATATAGGCATCCGAGTTAAAGGGGTTTCCCCGTTGTTGGCCAGGTGCTGTTACGGTTTCGGGGAGACTATTATTGGTTGGGTTTGCAAAATACTCCGCAAGTGCAACCTTTCCTGGATCATCGAACATCTCACTGAAAACTGCAGGGTCGACATAAGTAGTACTTACATCGTCCATGTAGTCTGTAAAAGTTTTCCTGAAGCCGTACTCGATGCCAATGGAGAAATCGGGGTTGTCAAGATAAAAAAGGGCCCCAATGCCAAAGGGGATAGATAAAGAAAACCGGGAATATTTTTCACGCGTAGGGAAATATCCCTGTCCTTCGGTTCTCAGGGGTCTGAGATTGTACCATCCGTTTGGGGGCAAGTCATCTACATTTTTTATGGTTCCCTGGTAATTTTCTGACTCAAAGTAGCCCTGGGGGTTAAAGTAAAAGCCTGCAAGCCCTGCGTGCACATATAATGAAAATCCAAAGCCTAACTGCCCTCTTAATCTGGTTATTCTCCGGTAACGTGCTCCCGCCCTGTCGTAACTGAAAAAATAGTACTGCAGGGTGCTGGATAGCTCCCAAATGGGTGAGCGAAAATGAATATTGCGATTGTTGCGAAAGGGTTCGGAGGTGTTTTTGTCGTCACCAGCTATATACCCAAAAGTAAGATTTCCGGTAAGGCCCAGGCTTTCAAAAAGCATATACCGGTATCCTGCAGTAATAGCAGGTCGTATTGCCGAAAAATCAAAATCCTTAATGCCTTGTATTCCATGTGAGCCTATGTCGTCTGCCCCGCCAAGTTCTCCCATAAAGCCGGTAGCACCTAACCCGAAAATTAAATGATGCCTGTCACGTTCCCAGCTTTGAGAATACCCTTGCAGGACTGTACTTAGTAGCAATACACATAAAAATATAGTTTGCTTCATGTGTTTTTAATTAATTTTTTCACACACCTGTTTCATTGCAGGTTAGAGAGTATTCAACAAAATTTTCCTATCCTGTTTAGATTCGACTTGCTATCTCTCAAAGACTTGTGTTGGATGTTGTTTTTATGTTTGGCTACACTGAGTGCTTGCCGGTTGTTTTCTGTTTAATTGTTTTGTATTTAAGGGTTTGCTTTAAATTTCTTAAGATGTAAATGTTTGAATGACTGCAAATTTAGTTAAAATTACGGAATTTATAGCTTGAAATCCAATAGAATGTAAACTGGTTAATACTTTGATGTAATGTGTTTCTCACGCCAGTCCCAAATACTGTTTTTATTTTTTATGTTTAATGTTTGTTGAGCGTTTAGCGCTCCAGAAATCTACATTTGCCTTAAACCAAACAAATAACAAGTCAGTTCCTTTTGTCGTAACCCCAGGCCAATTTGTTTCTTATGGTTTTAAAAAAATCTTTGTGCTCAATGCTAATTAGGTTTATTTTAAAGCCTGCTTTTCGTATGTAAAGGTCTATGGGGTTTTGAAGGGGGACAGACCTGGAGTCCATAATCAGCAGGTGGTCTTTTATGCGCCCTTCCACTCTTAGTTTTATAATAGAATTGTCTTTTAATACAATGGGCCTCACAGTAAGATTGTGGGAGGCTATGGGTGTAATGATAAAATTTTCGCTGTCAGGAGAAATAATGGGCCCGCCGCAGCTAAGAGAGTAACCGGTTGATCCCGTGGGTGTGG
>SL_3KL_010_SEDDRAFT_10005308_pt1 | contig 11580 bp, 9 predicted proteins | sample SodLakKL_010_SED_2_FD_10381 | JGI IMG/M metagenome (IMG submission 10381)
TCGGCCTTGAATTCCCGGTTCGTAAGGTGGAGCGGTGCCTTACGAATCCTAAGCCACGCAGGGCCTGTTCTGCACTAAGATGCTGAAGTCATCAATGCGGGCCTTGGATTCGTACCGCGCAGCCGCAGCGAACGCCTCAGGAATTCACCGCCTTGTCCCGACGCTTCGGGATCGTTCTTTTGTATCAAGACAAAAGGACAAGAAGAAAAGTAGGCTGCAACACCGTGATACAGCAGTTCAAGATGAGAAGTAGTTATCAGGCTATTGGTGTCCATATGCGGAAGTCAGAAGTTACTGCCGATGAAAAAAATCCAATCATTCACTTAACACCCCTCCTGGCTAACGCCGTACTCACCTCGAGTGGAGAGTGTTCTCGTCATTTTTTCTGTTGAGTTGTCCGCATTCGGGTAAGATAAATTGCTCAGAAAAAGAGCTTCTTGAACCATTTCAGTTTCGTATCATCGAATGGCGGATAGCGGAAATCGGGATCGGGCCAGAAAGCCTTTTTCAGGATAGCCTGCGGCCTTGTAAATGTATCAAAGCTGTACCGCCCATGGTATGCGCCCATTCCGCTCTGTCCTACGCCCCCGAAAGGCAGGTTTGGATTGGCCAGATGGGTAATGGTTTCGTTCACACACCCGCCGCCAAACGGTACATCCCTGAATATGGCCGACTGAAACCGTTCGCTTTCGGTGAACATGTAGAGGGCCAGCGGTGCCGGAAGAGTGTTGAGCCGTTCAATGACTTCGTCCTCACTTTTATAGGTGAGCATCGGTAAAAGCGGGCCGAAGATTTCATCCTTCATAATTTCATCATCCCAACCGGCACTGATAAGGGTAGGTTCGATAAAGAGGCTGTCGGGGTTGGCAGTACCGCCGATGATCACGTCACTTTTTTCAAGAAGTGCCGAAAGGCGGTCAAAGTGATCCCTGTTTACAATTCGAGCATAATTAGTGCCTGGACGGAAATCGCCGGCGTAGAACGTTGACAGGGTTTTTCGGCTTTCCTTGATAAACACATCGGCCGCCGACTCGTGTATCAGTACAAAATCGGGAGCAACGCAAACCTGGCCGGCATTAATCGTTTTTCCCCACCATATGCGTCTGGCGCTAACCTCAACATTTGCATCGCTGTGAACTATAGCGGGACTTTTGCCCCCAAGCTCGAGCGTAATGGGAATCAGTTGCTCGGCTGCCGCCTTTGCTACAATTTTTCCGACACGACTGCTCCCGGTAAAAAAGATTTTGTCGAACGGCTGAAAAAGAAGTTCCTGTGTTTCCGGTACACCACCTTCCACAACCGAAATAAGCTGATTAGGAAAAGCACTGCTGATCAGTTCATGAAGCAGGCCTGATATTGTACCCGAAATTTCAGATGGTTTAAGCACCACCGTATTACCTCCGGAGAGAGCACCGATCATAGGTATCAAGGTGAGATAAATAGGGTAATTCCAGGCACCGATCACCAGAACGGTTCCATACGGCTGGCGACTAACCGTGCTTTTAGAAGGGAATGTAGCAATGGTTCCGCTCACGTTCTCGGGTTTAATCCATTTGGAAAGATGTTTCAGGTGAAAATCGATCTCCTGAAGAACGGTAAATATCTCAGACGTAAACGTTTCGAAATAGGGTTTGCCGAAATCTTCAGCAATTGCATTACACAGCTCTTTTTCATGATTCAGAACCAGTTTGCGCAGTTTCTTCAGGTTGGCAATACGCTGCTTTAATGAACGGTTTACACCCTTGCGAAATGCGGCTTTTTGAGTTGATACAAGATCGGGTATCTTCTTCATGATGAACGGGGTTCGCGCCCTTTAAAGGAATCCATTGACCTGTACACGCCCAGCACATTTCCTGCAAGCCAGTCGAAAGCGGCTTTGGGAAGTACCGATTTAAGGAAAGGAACAAAACGGACGATGAACGGAGCCTTAATCTCTTTCTTGCCGCTGGCAATGCCCTTCATCATTTTGTTAACAACCTCGTCTGTCTTCAGTATCGGAGTGAGCAGCGGCGGCTTCACGCCATCAAACATGCCTGTGTCGATATAGCTGGGTATAACGGCGGTTACCTTCACTCCGGTCTTCAGCTTCTCCATCTCGATTCGAAGAGACTCCGACCAGCCCAGTACAGCCCACTTACTCGATGCGTAGACACTCATCCTGGGATTCCCTATATAGCCGGAAGCGGACGCCATATTCACGATTTGGCCAGAACCCCTTTTAATCATCTCTCCAAGAAATGCATGCACAACCCACATGCTTCCCAACGTATTGATACGGATGGTATTTTCAATGTCCCTCGGGCTGTGTTCGTGAAATGATTTTCCTATTACAATACCGGCACAATTTATGATAATGTCGGGCAGCAGATTTTCTTTAATAATGTGATCGCTTTCGTAGTGAATTCGCTGATTGTCTGAAATATCAACTCCCCCGATATGCACTTCAGTTCCGTTCGGTAAGCTGCTTTTCAATTCCCGTAACAAATCCGGGTTTCGATCCCATAGTATAAGCGTAACATCGGCAAGTAGTGCAACTTTTTCAGCAAATCGTTTTCCAATGCCGCTGGCAGCACCCGTAATCAGAATAGTTTTGTTTTGGTAGAAAGCTTTCATAGTTCTTCAAATCATACGAAAAAAGGAGTCTTGTATGAAATCGATTTGAAACCGGACTGCAGTTTGTGAGAAAAGATTCGATTAGCGTATTTTGCAGATTATTAAAAACATGAAATCAATCCGGTTATGAAATTTTTCAGATACATCTCAATTCCATTCATCCTACTTTTTATTGGTGCAGGATGCCAAACGGCCACTGAACGCGCTGCCAATTCGATTACTGCCGGTTCACTGCTCGAGCATATCGAAATACTATCATCCGACGAATTTGAAGGCCGGGCACCGGCAACCCGCGGCGAAGAGCTCACCATCCGCTATCTCACCGAACAGCTCGAACAGATGGGCGTTGAAGGCGGTATGCCGGATGGATCCTACGTACAGGAGTTTCCGCTTCTCGGCCAGTTTGTTGACGGCGAAACGGCTGTGTTTAATATACGCCAAAACGGGCAGGTTGCCGAGCGGCTGACATACGGCCCCGAGTTTATGGGCTGGCCCAGCAACGAAGAAGAGCGCGTACAACTGCGCAATGCTGAGCTGATTTACGTGGGATATGGGATCCAGGCGCCCGAATTCGACTGGGACGATTACAAGGATGTGGATGTTGAAGGCAAGGTTCTCGTGTATAAAAACAGCGACCCTTCGCACGATCTCAATATCTTCGACGGTGACTCTCGCCTCTATTATGGCCGCTGGAGCTATAAATTTGAAAAAGCGGAAGAGATGGGAGCGCTCGGAGCCATCATCATACACACCACCCCTACAGCAGGCTATGGATGGTCGATTGTAGAGAACAGCTGGGGGCGTGAGCGGTTTACGCTTCCGGGCAACGGCGATGCAGGCGACAGACCGGAATTCAACAGCTGGCTGACAGAAGAAAAAAGTGAACGGCTATTTGAGCTGGCCGGACTCGACCTGCACGAAATGCTGGATGCCGCCGCCGACCGGGAATTTCGCCCCGTAAGGCTTGAAGGTGTAACTCTGGACGTGGATCTGAGGGCGGAGTACAGCGACATGTCTTCACGCAATGTGATTGGAATGATTCGCGGTAATGACCCGGACCTGATGGATGAGTATGTGATTTTTTCTGCTCACCATGACCATCTCGGTGTTGCGCCCGAGCCGGTGGATGGCGATTCCATTTTTAACGGTGCATGGGACAATGCATCGGGCACGGCAGCGGTTCTGGAAGTGGCGAAAGCGATGAAACGGATTGAAGGCGACCTGCGAAGAAGCGTACTCTTCATGTTTGTGGGTGCCGAGGAGATGGGGCTGCTCGGTTCTCGCTATTGGGCAGAGAACCCGACGGTTCACCCGGGCAGGGTATCAGCCAATATCAATCTCGACAGCATGCAGATTTACGGTGAAACGAGGGATCTTGTGCTTGTAGGTTACAGCCGCAACACCCTTACGCCGATTTTACGGGAACACGCAGAGCGGGAAGCACGTACGGTGGTGCCAGACCCTCAGCCTGAGCAGGGGTTCTTTTACCGCTCTGATCACTTCTCATATGCTAGGGTGGGCATACCGGCCATTTTCCCGAACCCGGGACGCCAGTACCTTGACAAACCGGACGACTGGAACGCCGTGGTCGATAGCGTTACCGCCGCAAACTACCACGCCATTTCGGATACCATCAACGAATACTGGGATATGGCCGGAATGGAAGCCGATACACGCCTCATCTTCCGTGCATCACTCGATATCATTAATGCAAATGAGATGATGGAGTGGTACCCCGGCGATGAGTTCGAGTCCGTTCGCCTCCAGATGCTCGAAGATGTTCAGTAAAGGTTCTTAACAGCGAATTCATCTGATAGATGTATTTTCGATTGAAATCATACCCTTTTTTAGCTCGACCATGCCTATTAAGCAGCTTTTAACTTTGACTCTTTCAGCGGTTTTTGTTCTGGCTTTTTCAAAAGCAGATGATAAACCTGCATATCTGCTTTATACAAAAGATGCGGAGATTATAAGTTATTCTGAACTTACCGATCGTGCACTGAAGCATGACCTGATTTTTTTTGGCGAACTGCACAACAGCGCAATAGCACACTGGCTGCAGTATGAATTGATCAGAGACCTGGCCGATGATCCGGCAAGAAATACTATCATTGGGATGGAGATGTTTGAGGCAGATCAACAGATACTGATAGATGAATATTTTAGCGGCGCCATCAGCCAAAGCAGCTTCGAGAGTGAAGCTCGTCTCTGGAATAATTATCAGACCGATTACAAGCCCATTGTCGAATTTGCCAGATCAAGTGATCTTAAGCTCATCGCTACAAATATTCCAAGAAGATATGCGTCATCCGTCTACAGGGATGGTTTGGAAGCCCTCGATTCGCTTAGTCCAGCGGCAAAACGCTGGATGGCTATTCTGCCGATAGAAGTGGATAAGGAGCTGCCCTCCTATCAGAACATGCTCGAAATGGCGCACGGACACGGCGGCGATAACCTTATTTACGCGCAGGCCGTTAAGGATGCAACCATGGCGCATTTTATAATCCTGAATATGGGCCTGAATAACCGACTGATTCACTTGAATGGATCTTACCATTCGAACGACCGTGAGGGAATTGTCTGGTACATTAACGAGATGGTTTCAGGTTACGACATTCTCACCATCAACACCATTACGGTTGATGACCCTCTCGATCTGGACCCTGAAAAGCTTCAATCGGCGGATATCACTCTGGTGGTTCCAGCAAGCATGACAACCACATACTGAACGTAAAAATAGAGCGAAAATGAGCCACTCAGAATTTCCGTATTTCAGAGGGAGACGCCTTCGAACCGGTCCGAATATTCGCCTGATGGTGGCGGAGCACACACTTTCCCCGGCCGATTTTATCGCGCCGCTGTTTGTGATGGAGGGGGAAAATCAAAAAGAAGAAATACCATCCATGCCGGGCTATTTCCGGTTTACGCTCGATCTTCTTCTGAAGGAAACAGAAGAGATTCAAAGTCTGGGTATCCCGGCTGTGCTCTTGTTTGCGAAAGTGCCGGATGAAAAGAAAGATAATGAGGGCACTGAAGCGCTCAACCCGGATGGGCTGATGCAGCAGACGGTTCGCGTCCTCAAAAAGGAATTTCCTGAGCTGGTTGTGATGACCGATGTGGCACTCGATCCATACAGTAGCTACGGTCATGACGGAATTGTGAAGGAAGGACAAATTGTTAATGACGAAAGTGCGGAATTGCTTGCCAAAATGGCGGTGAGCCATGCGGAAGCCGGCGCCGATTTTGTGGCTCCATCCGACATGATGGACGGCAGGATATTAATCATGCGTGAAGCCCTGGAGGAAACGGGTTTTGTGAACACCGGCATCATGGCGTACAGTGCGAAATACGCCTCTTCGTACTACGGTCCATTCCGCGATGCCCTCGATTCGGCGCCCGGATTCGGTGACAAGAAAACGTACCAGATGGACCCCGCAAACGTTACTGAAGCGGTAAAAGAGGCGATTTCTGACGAACAGGAAGGGGCCGACATCATCATGGTGAAACCGGGCCTGCCATATCTTGATGTGGTGAGGGCCGTTAAGGAGTCGGTGCATATTCCGGTTTCGGTATACAACGTTTCCGGTGAGTATGCCATGATCAAGGCGGCGGCAGAAAAAGGCTGGCTTGATGAAGAGCATGCAATGATGGAAGCCCTGATTGCGTTTAAACGTGCCGGGGCCGACCTCATCGCAACCTACTTCGCCAAAGATGCGGCACGATTGTTGTTAAGTCCCCCTTTGAAGGGGGGATGAACGAACGCGTTCAGCGTGAGTTCCGGGGGGATGTCCTTCGGAGCGTTGATATGGACTATGAGTTATAATTTAATTTGTGAACCTTGCAGATCATCCCCCTCGCTCCGTCCCGATAAATCGGGACAAAGCTCTGCCCCTTTCAAAGGGGAACACTCTAAAAGAATTTAAAATCAACTAAATAGAAATAACAAATAATGAAACATAGAAATAACAAATAATGAAACGAGTTCTCTTATTTCTTGGTACCAACCTGGCCATTATCGTGGTTGCCAGTATAACCCTGAACCTGCTTGGCGTGGGTTCTTTCCTGGATGAAACCGGGACCGCTCTGAATCTTCAGGCGCTGCTGATTTTCTGCTTTATCTTCGGTATGCTGGGTTCGTTTATCTCCCTGCTTCTTTCGAAAAAGATTGCAAAATGGTCGATGAAGGTACAGATTATCGACAAGCCGAGAAACTCCGAAGAGGAGTGGCTCTTCAGGACCATTGAGCGCCAGTCGAAGGATGCCGGAATCGGTATGCCTGAAGTGGGAATTTTCCCCGCACAGCAGGCCAACGCATTTGCGACCGGTGCGAACCGTAACAAAGCTCTGGTAGCCGTAAGCAGCGGCATGCTTCAGCGATTCAACAAAGATGAAATTGAAGCGGTACTCGGCCATGAAGTGGGCCACGTTGCAAACGGCGACATGATTACCCTCGCGCTGATCCAGGGCGTGGTGAACACCTTTGTAATGTTCCTGGCCCGAATTGTAGGATTCGTGGTAGATCGCGTGGTGCTGAAAAACGAGCAGGGTCTCGGTATCGGCTACTTTGTTACCACAATTGTTGCTGAGATAATCCTGGCCATCCTGGCATCCACCATCGTGTTTTGGTTCTCCAGAAGACGTGAATTTGTGGCGGATGAAGCCGGTGCACGGCTTGGCACCCGGCAGGGTATGATCGGAGCACTGCAGCGTCTAAAGGCCGAAACTAGCGTTCCGAACCAGCTGCCCGAATCGATGCAGGCATTCGGCATTACCGGCGGAAAGAGAAGCGGGATCAAGGCTCTTTTCATGACCCACCCGCCGCTCGAAGACCGCATCGCGGCCCTGCAAAACATGAGCGATTGACAGGATTTAAGGACCTTTAAGCGTGCCCGGCAAATCCGGATTAGAAGCCTGTAAATTTAACCCCTGATGATTTGCCGGGCTCCTTAAAGCGTCTGTTCCAAGTTTCGGTTTTTACCTGGCAACGCTTGAAGGTCTGTTAGACGCTTCCAAGACTCACGACTCAAGACTCCAACCTATGTTATTAAACAAAAGCGAATTTCTATTCAACAGGGCACAGCAATTTATCCCCGGCGGGGTGAACTCCCCGGCGCGGGCGTTTAAATCAGTTGGGGGAATACCGGTCTTTTTCAAAAAGGCGAAAGGATCGATCATTACCGATGAAGACGGCAATGAATTCATCGACTATGTGGGCTCGTGGGGCCCAATGATTCTCGGTCACGCCTATCCACCCGTTGTGAAAGCGGTGCAGGACGCCTCCTTCAACTCAACATCGTTCGGTGCACCTACCGAAATTGAAATTCAGATGGCTGAGCTGGTGCAGCGGATGGTTCCGAATATCGAGAAAGTGCGGATGGTAAATTCCGGTACAGAGGCGTGCATGAGCGCGGTTCGCGTGGCACGCGGATACACCGGTAAGGAAAAGATCATCAAGTTTGAAGGGAATTACCACGGACATGGCGATGCGTTCCTGATAAAGGCAGGAAGCGGAGCGCTCACGCTGGGTCAGCCCAGCAGTCCGGGCGTGACCAAGGGTACAGCTAAAGACACCCTTAACGCCGACTACAACGACCTCACCAGCGTAGAGAAGCTTCTCAAAAAGAACAAGGATAATGTGGCCGCCATCATCCTGGAGCCGGTTGCCGGCAATATGGGCTGCATTCCGCCCGAGCCCGGTTTCCTGGAAGGATTGCGGAAACTGTGCGACGAGCACGAAACCGTGCTCATTTTTGATGAAGTGATGACCGGCTTCCGTCTCGCGCGCGGAGGCGCTCAGGAGCGGTTTGATGTATGGGCCGATCTTGTAACGTTCGGAAAAATTATCGGCGGCGGACTGCCCGTCGGAGCCTTCGGCGGTAAAGAGGAAATCATGAATGTGGTGGCGCCTGTTGGACCCGTGTACCAGGCAGGCACCCTTTCGGGAAATCCGCTGGCTATGAGCGCGGGCCTAGCCCAGCTTGGTGCGCTCGAAAAACATCCCGAGATTTATGTAGAGCTGGAAGAGAAAACAGAATATCTTCAGAAAAGACTTCGGCTGCTGCTCTACGAGCATGAAATCGATTTCGACATGCACCGGGTGGGATCGATGGTCAGCATCTTTTTCACCTCCGAATCGGTGAAGGATTTTAAAACGGCCAACACCACCGACCAGGAGTTTTTTAGGGTCTTTTTCCACGAAATGCTGAAGCGCGGCATCTACCTGCCTCCCTCGCCCTTCGAGAGCTGGTTCCTGGGCAATTCACTGACCTATGAGATGCTGGATAAGACCATTGCCGCTGCGGATGAGGCCTTGGGGGTTACAAAATTGAAAGTAAATGAGTAGTAAGAAGACATGGTATGTCTGTTAGAAATTGAACTCAATGCCATCTAAAATCGGTGTGAGGTATTGGATAAGGGATATGAGAATAATAGACATACCATGTCTGGATGGTGGGTGAATCCGGCTTATTAGACATAGTATGTCTCATAGAAGTTGAACTCAATACCATTTCGAATCGGAGCGAGGAATTGGATAAAGTGATATGAGATGATCAGACATACCATGTCTGGATGATGGGTAAATCCGGGTTATAAGACATGGTATGTCTACACTTTTCTATTCTCTGGTGCCGGCGCAGAACTGACTAAGGGGTATGCGAAGTTCGATTTCGTTCAGACATACAATGTCTGTTCAAAAACTGGCATAGAGATCAACCCGCTCTTTCAGGAACCCATCCCGAAGTTCAAGATCATAGCCGTAATCACGAAGCAGTTCCAGTCCCTCCTTTTGATATCCCAGCATTACGCTTGGGATAACCTCCCAATAAATGCCGAACAAATGCCGGATGGTGGGCAGTGCTGCAAAGCCATGATCGGTTGTAAACCTCATGATCATTGAATCATCAAGCCGTTCAATCACAGACTGCGTGTTGTAGATATTGGCAAGTTTGGTGGCGGTTTCAATGGGAAAGTCTTTGATTATACCGGTTGTCAGCGCCATCTGATATGCGGATGAACGCAGCATCGGCGGTTGTGCCCCATGCCACCCATCAACCTGATGGCCATACATGTTTCGGACCATTTCCGGGTCTTCTGTTGTAAGACTGTCTATTTTGGCAAGGATGCTGTGATAATAGCTGAAAGTGGACTCCATTTGTTGATGGTTGAATGCCATCTCAGCCGCAATGTTTTCGAGCACACCGGCGGCCATTCTCTGATTGTTCCGGTTCTCGCGCCACTCGTTCACCATGAAGCCAATTAAAACACCCGCTACGATGGCACAAACCTCAAGAATGATGAGAGCTGCAGCAGGAAACTCCCTGCCTCCGAACATCCTGCTTCGTCGTTTGTATTTCAGCATATCCCCGTGATTAGGTTGACGTCAGTCTCAGAAATACGGTGATTTATACCTGATTTGCAAATAATTGGGCAGAGGAAAGACATGGTATGCCTGATGGGTGAACTCGGGTTGCTAAGACATGGTATGTCTGTTAGAAGTTGAATCCGGTGCTATATCGAATCATAGTGAGGTGGTGGATAAGTGTTATGAGAAGAATAGACATACCATGTCTGGATGATGGGTGAACTGGGGTTGATAAGACATGGTATGTCTGATAGAAGCTCAACAAAGCGCTGTATCGAATCGAATTGAGGTGGTGAATCGTGATATCGATATCATATAGACATACCATGTCCCGGTTATGCGAATCTTCTTCATGAAATGTACACTCAAAGGCTCTATCTTGTCGGGTCTTTAAACATCTGCATTTCATGAATAAACCTGCTCTGGCAACAGTCTTTTTAGTGGTGATGATCGATCTCCTCGGCTTTGGGATCGTTCTGCCTCTTCTGCCCTTCTATGCACAGGAGTTTGCTGCGTCGGCGGTCATGATTGGCCTTCTTTACAGTGTTTACTCATTCATGCAGCTGATCTTTTCACCGATCTGGGGGAGCTGGAGCGACCGCATCGGCCGGCGGCCCATCATGCTTCTCAGTACATTTGGTGCCGTAATCGCCTACATCATTTTCGGCCTGGCCGAATCGCTGGGTGTACTGTTCCTCTCGCGTATTGTTGCAGGAGTGATGGGCGGCAACATCTCCACGGCACAGGCCTACATTGCCGATGTAACCGACAGCGAGAACCGCGCCCGCGGTATGGGGCTGATCGGCGCGGCCTTCGGCATCGGTTTTGTGGTGGGGCCGGCCAGCGCAACAGCCCTGATCCATCCATCCTTCCATGAATTTGTGGCGGGGCTCGGTTTTGTGGAGTTTGCCGCATGGATGGGTGAAAACCGGTTTGCCCTTCCCGGATTTTTTGCCGCTTTTCTCTCCCTCTGCAGTTTTCTGATGGTGCTTTTCAAGCTGCCCGAAACGGTGGACACCACCCGCGAGCATACCGGCAGTTTCAGAAGGCCGAGCGTGTTCACGCCCCGGTTCTGGCGGCTGTTGTCCGATCAGAAAGGCCGCTCATCACGAGGGTATCTGATACCATTGATCATCGGCTTTTTCCTCCTCTCGTTTGGGGAGTCGAGCCTTTACAGCGCCTTTCCCTTGTTTGCCGAAGCCGAGCTGGGCCTGACGGCCGAGCAGGTGGGCATCCAGTTTTTCTACATCGGCATTATCGCGGTGGTGATCCAGGGTTTTTTGATCAAGCCTCTCACGAATCTCTTTGCAGAGGAGAAACTGTTTATGACCGGCAACATCATTATGGTAATCGGGCTGGGCCTCATCCCGTTTGCGCACAACATGCTCACGCTGGCACTATTCCTGGGCTTGATGGCTGTGGGTAAAAGCCTCAATACGCCGGCCATTACCAGTCTCATCTCGAAAGAAGCGGACGATGACAACGTCGGCGCCGTAATGGGAGCGTCGCAGGGGCTTTCGGGATTGGGTCGCATGATTGGTCCCACCTGGGGAGGCGCGCTTTTTGCAATCTACTACGTGCTGCCGTTTGTTGCCACGGCGCTG